>Ga0207990_1000034_pt1 | contig 78082 bp, 75 predicted proteins | sample ETNtaG_8_FD_185780 | JGI IMG/M metagenome (GOLD analysis project Ga0207990, IMG submission 185780) | Marine microbial and viral communities from oxygen minimum zone, Eastern Pacific Ocean - ETNP201406SV75 (SPAdes) (version 2) | ecosystem: Environmental > Aquatic > Marine > Oceanic ...
CTCCCTACGTGTTACCGCGGCTGCTGGCACGTAGTTGGCCGGAGCTTCTTCTGCAGGTACCGTCATTTTCGTCCCTGCTGAAAGAGGTTTACAACCCGAAAGCCTTCATCCCTCACGCGGCGTGGCTGCGTCAGGCTTTCGCCCATTGCGCAAGATTCCCCACTGCTGCCTCCCGTAGGAGTCTGGGCCGTGTCTCAGTCCCAGTGTGGCTGATCGTCCTCTCAGACCAGCTACCCGTCGATGCCTTGGTGAGCCATTACCTCACCAACTAGCTGATAGGCCGCGAGACCCTCCCGAAGCGCCGGAGCATTTCCTCACCTGGCCATGCGACCTGGTGGGGATATCCGGTATTAGCCCGAGTTTCCTCGGGTTATTCCAGTCTTCGGGGCAGGTTTCTCACGTGTTACTCACCCGTTCGCCACTCACTCATGTGACCCGAAGGTCGAGTGCGTTCGACTTGCATGTGTTAGGCCCGCCGCCAGCGTTCGTCCTGAGCCAGGATCAAACTCTCCGTCGAAATCTCAGACCAGCGTCGCCGAAGCGTTGCTGGCCGTCGAATCAGTTGGTGCGGCACCTCCCGAAGGTGGTGCCGACGCGAGTTCGAGGCCGATCGGGACACCAAATCCCGTTCGACCAGGCACAGGGCAATGGTGATCGGCCGAAGCCGGTCACCGCTGTCCGTGTTCAGTGCTATTTGAATTGTTCAGGGTCTGTCCAGTGGCGACTCGCGATCGCCTTGTGGACAGCCCGCACTGGCTTTTTCGTCCTCTATCCCGTTTTCAAGGAGCACCTGGAGACCAGAGGCCTCCCGGCACACGCCGAACACGCGGGACGAATCCCAGATGATGGCGGTGGTGCCCTCAACCCGTTCCAGTGATTCGATCCGATCGGACCTGCCACTGGGCGGGCGCCCACGCTACGGCTGCGAAATCTCCCGGTCAAGGGCGACCCAGCTACCTGCGAGCAGGAAAACACTATCCGCCCCACCCGAATGCCCCAACCCGGTTCCGGGGCTTTCTGGAAGCGATCAGGGTGACCAGAGGCACACTCAGACGAGGACCAGCAGGTGACGGTTTCGCCTGCCCTTCTGGAGGAGCACGAAGCGCCCGTCCACCAGGGCGTCCACCGGCAGGGCCATGGCATCGGGATCCTGTCGGACCCCGTTAACCGAGACGCCCCCACCGGCGAGCGTCCGGCGGGCATCGCCCCTGGAACCGCAGAGACCCGATGCGACCAGCACGTCGACGAGCGACTCCTCGCCGGCAAGGCCCCCGGCGGTCACCGAAGTCTCCGGAACGATGCCGCGCAGAGCCTCGAGCACCTCGCCGGTGGGTGGCTCGCCGCCGAACAGGCCCGCGGCCGCCAGGCGGGCCCGGGCCGTCTCCGGCTCCCCGTGGACCAGCGTGCAGACCTCGTCGGCGAGGCGCTCCTGGGCCACCCTCGACTCCGGCGCACGGCCGTGGTCAACCATGACCGAGGCCACCTCGTCTACCGGCAGGAGGGTCAGGTGCAACAGGAGGCGTTCGACGTCACGGTCGTCCACGTTCACGAAGTACTGGTGGAGCTCGTAGGGAAGGGTCCTGGCAGCGTCCAGCCACACGGCACCGTCGGCCGTCTTGCCGAACTTGGCACCGTCGGCCCGGGTCATGAGCGGCACCGTCAACCCATGGGCCGGAGCGGCCTTCCGCCGCCGGATCATGTCGATGCCGGCCGTGATGTTGCCCCACTGGTCGGATCCGCCGACCTGGAGCTCGCAGCCCAAACGGTCGTGCAGCTCGTAGAAGTCGTTCGCCTGGAGCAGCATGTAGCTGAACTCCGTGAACGAGATGCCCTGGTCGCCGGCCAGCCGGGCCCGGATCGACTCCTTGCCGAGCATCGTCCCCACGGTGACGTGCTTGCCCACGTCACGCAGGAACTCCAGCACGCCGACACCCTCGGTCCACTCCCGGTTGTCGACCAGGACCGCCGGCTGGTCACCCTCGTGGAGGTTCCCGTCGAACCTCAGGAACGACCGGAGCTGGATGGCCACGGCCTCCACATTGCGGGTGAGGGTCTCACCGTCGAGCAGGTTGCGCTCCTCGGACCGAAAACTCGGATCGCCCACCATCCCCGTGGCCCCACCGGCCAGCGCGATCGCACGATGGCCCGCGTCCTGGAACCGGCGCAGAAGCAGCAGGGGGACCAGGTGTCCGACGTGGAGGCTGTCGGCCGTCGGGTCGAACCCGCAGTAGAGGGTGAGGGGCCCGTCGGCCATGCGCTCCCGCATGGCCCCGAGGTCGGTGCTGTCCTGGACCAGCCCCCTCGCCACCAGGTCGTCGAGGATGGCGGCCCCGGCCGGGCCATCAGGCTTCAGATCGCTCATGGCCACCAGTATGGAGGCTCAGCGTCGTCGTGCCCGACCCCCCGGTCCCGCTGTCTCCCTGAGAGGTCCGGGGCAGCCATCCCACGGCGCCACGGACTCCCCGTGTGGTGCCCGTCACCCGACACGCTTACGGACCGTCGGGCGGCCAGACTGGACGGATGCGGATCCTCCCCCCGGGCCTCGTGCGTGTCGCCTGCGTGGTGACGGCACTGGCCTCAGTGGCCACCTCCTGCTACCGCTACGAGACCCGTGACTTCGACATCACGATCCCCGAGCAGGCCGAGTCGTCCGTGGTGGTGGCACGCGACGGACGCCACATCATCACGCTCGTGGCCCCCGAGAACCGCACCAGCGCCCGCACCCTCAACGAGATCCCCCAGCTGGTGCGTGACGCCGTCATCGCAATCGAGGACGAACGCTTCTACATCCACGACGGCTTCGACCTGAAGGCGATCATCAGGGCGGCACGTACCAACCTGGAGGCGGGGGGAATCAGCCAGGGCGGATCCACCATCACGCAGCAGTACGTGAAGCTGGCCATCATCCGCAACTCCGAGCAGACGGCGAGCCGCAAGCTGGAGGAGGTCTGGTACGCCACCAGGCTGGAGGACCAGTACGGCAAGGACTTCATCCTGCTGCAGTACCTGAACACCGTGTACCTGGGCCACGGTGCGTACGGGGTGAAGGCGGCGGCGCAGACCTACTTCAACAAGGACGTGGCCGACCTGAACCTCGCCGAGGCGGCACTGATCGCCGGGATCATCCAACTGCCGGGCCGATACAACCCCTTCCTGAACTACTCCAAGAGCCTGAAGCGCAGCCACATGGTGCTGGATCGCATGCTGGCGAACGACTACATCACACCCGAGCAGCACGAGGCGGCCGTGTCCATGCCACCCAGGCTGGAGGAGTACTCGGCACGCCTCGAGACCCGCTACCCGGCCGGCCACTTCGTGGAGGAGGTGCGCCGCTGGTTCCTGGACAACCCGGCGTTCGGTGCCAGCCGTGGAACCAGGGAACGGCTCCTGTTCGAGGGCGGTCTGAGGATCGAGACCACCATCGACCTGGACCTCCAGGCTGCTGCCGAGCAGTCCGTGGAGGACCACCTCCCATCTGGCAGCGGCAACCCCGACTCGGCCATCGTGGTACTCGAGACCGGCACCGGCCAGGTCCTGGCCATGGTCGGAGGTCGTGACTTCTTCGGCGCCGACGACGACGCCAAGGTCAACCTGGCCGTCGGTGCGGGTCGACAGGTCGGGTCGTCGATGAAGACCATCGGCATGGCCGCCGCCCTGGAAGCCGGTTGGAAGGTCACGGCCACCTATCCGGCACCCAACGTCCTGGAGTTCGAGATACCCGGCGCCGACGAGGACAACAAGGTCTGGCGCGTCACCGGCGGAGTGGGCGGCCACGACGCCACCGAAGCCCGCTTCGAACACGGAATCCAGGCCCTCCTGCAGTTCTACCTACGCGAAGAGCACACCGACGTCCCACCCGACCACGTCGAGACCATCCGGATCGTCAAGGAGATCAAGGCGAAGGACAGGGAGGCCGGCGCAGGCGATGGCGACGAAACCGAGATCACCTACCAGGCCGTGGACCTCACCCAGTGGGTCGCCAACCGCCGGTACGACTTCGACCGCCAGCGCCTGTTCCGGGATCGCGTCCACGCCCTCGAGGCCATACCCACCTGGAGCTGGGACCCACCGGAGGGACAGGAACTGGTGCCACCCCCGGACGCCGAGGAGGTCACCCTCATAAGGGCACTACGAAGCTCCCTGAACACCGTGTTCGCCCAGCTAAGCATGGAGATGGGGGCCCACAGGGTGGTCTCGATGGCTCGACGGCTGGGTATCAGGTCGACCATCCAACGCGTCAACTCGAACATCCTCGGCACGTCCAACACCACGATGCTGGACATGGTCACCGCCTACCACACGCTGGCCAACCGGGGCGTCACGATCGCTCCGAGCTACGTCACGCGCATCGCCCGCTCCGACGGCACGACGCTGTGGTCCTGGAAGAGGGAACAGTCCCGGGTGCTGGACGCCCGCCTAGCCGACCAGGTGACCTGGATCCTGGAGGGGGCTGTCTCCCAGGGAACCGGCTGGCGTGCACAGTTGGAGGACCGGCCGTCAGCCGGCAAGACCGGCACCACCCAGAACTACGCCGACGCCGTGTTCGTCGGCTACACCCCGCAGCGGACCACCGCCGTATGGGTCGGGTACCCGAGGGCCCAGATACCGATGATCCCCCCGACCACCGACCGCAAGGTCTACGGCGGCACCTACCCGGCGATGATCTGGAAGGACGTGATGGAGGCAGCACACCTGGACCTTCCCGTCGAGGAGTTCGCCAGCATCATCCCGACCCGCAGCGTCAGCCCGACCCCGGCGGCCCCAACCACCACCGTCGCCGTCGACGTGCCGGACGACGGTCGCATCCCCACGCCCGACCTACTCGGCCTTACGCTGCAGAACGCCCGTGCGCTCCTCGCCGGCTCGGTTGGCGACATCCAGATCGTGAGCGTGGTGGAGGTCGAGATGGAGGGCACCGAGCCGGGGACGATCATCGGCCAGGCCCCTGCGGTCGGCTCGATGATCCAGCCGGGAGGCTCCCTGCTCCTGGAGGTGACCATCGAGCCGCCTCCGATGAGTCCGGTGGTCGTACCGAACCTGGTGGAACGCCTGCTGGCCACCGTGACGCCGATCCTGGAATCACTGGGCCTCGGCTACCAGGTGATCCGAGTGGCTGACCCCGACGAGCCCGAGTGGATCAGCGGCCTCGTCTGGTCACAGGAGCCTTCCGCCGGCACGGTCGTGGAACCCGGCACCGTGATGACCCTGAGGGTGGCACCGTGACCACGCCGAACCCGGTGCAGCCGGGCATCCACACGGTCTTGGTACGCACGTTCCTGGGACTGCTGGGGGTGGCCATGGTCGTGCTGTGGGTCTACGCCTTCTTCATCGCCCCGTCGGGCAACCCTGATCGCCTCCAGGATCGTTCGTGGCCGGAGTTGGCCCAGCAGCGGTGTCTCGAAGCCCGTGCGGTGATCGACACGCTCACCCCTGCCGCCGACGCCACCTCGCCCGCCAGTCGGGCCGACGACCTGGACCTCGCCACCGACGCCCTCTCCGACATGGTCGCCGACCTGACGCTGCTACCGGGCGGCGCCGATGATGACACCGTGCTCTTCGGGATGTGGCTGGAGGACTGGGCGGTCTACGTCTCCGACCGCCGCACGCACGCTGAGCGTCTACGCCTGGAGGGCGACGTCCGGCCGCTGCTGACAGCCCTGCCCAGCGGCAATGGCAGCGTCCTGAAGCGGATGAACGGCTTCGCTCGGGTCAACGACATGGAAGCCTGCCTCGACCCGGGGGACGTGTAGGCCCCACCAGCTGGAGGCTCGATTTCCAGCCGGACCGAGGTTTCCTGGTGGGCTCAGGCCTCGATGGAATCCAGACGGGACAGGGCCCGCTGCGCCAGCCGGCAGAGACCCGGGTCGGCCCCCAGGGATACGAGGTCGCCCTCGGGCACCCATCGGAGGGCCTCCGACTCGTGGTTCCCGACCGGTACCGAACCGGGTGGCGCCAGCACCAGGAACCTCGCGTCGTGGTGGTCGTGGGCATCCTCGGCCGGGGGTGAGACGCGGTGGACGTCCAGGTCGACGGCCGGTTCGACAACCCTCAACCCGACGATTCCGGTCTCCTCGACCGCCTCGCGCAAAGCCACCCGGGCAAGGTCGGCATCCCCGTCGGCGTGGCCACCGGGTTGCAACCAGCGCTGCAGCTTGGTGTGGAACAGGACGAGGATCCGGCGATCCGACGGATCCACCACAAGCGCCGAGCCAGTCAGGTGACCGGGCCGACAGGTCCGATCCAGGACATCGGCGCCGGTGTCCAGGAGGTCCAGGATCAGGTCGCGTTCGGGGCCCGCGGGGCCCGCCTCCACGGCAGGTCGCGGGTCGCTGATCCGACGTCCGGCCAGGTCCGCCAGATCGGGCAGGTGCGCGGCGAGCGGAACCAACCGGGGTGGCCACGCCCCCGGCGCGGAGTCCATTCTCAGCCGGCTATCCGCTTCGACTGGGCTGCCAGCCGGTCGGCGAACCGGACCCGCTGCACGGCTACGGGACCCGGGCCGGCACCGCCCGGCGTGGTCCGCCGAAGTACCGGTGCACCGGGTGCCAGCAGGGCGGCGGCATCCGGGCCAAGGCGCTCGTCGGCCGTTACCAGGTCCACCAGCGATCCCTCACCGGCCAGCGCCGCCCGTACGAGGGCTCCGACCACGGCATGGGCATCCCTGAACGGCATGCCCCCGACCACGAGGTACTCGGCCAGGTCGACCGCGGCGGCATACGGGCCGTCAGCGGCGTCGGCCATCCGGTCCGTCCTGAATTCCAGGGTGGACACCATCCCGTCGAGTGCCGAGAGGGTCAGGCGGATGGTGTCGAACGCGTCGAAGAGCGGTTCCTTGTCCTCCTGCAGGTCCTTGTTGTAGGTCATGGGCAGGCCCTTCAGGGTCGCCATGAGGCCCGTCAGGTGGCCGATGAGCCGCCCGGCCTTGCCCCGTGCCAGCTCGGCGACATCGGGGTTCTTCTTCTGCGGGAGCATCGAGGACCCGGTCGAGAAGGCGTCATCGAGGTGCACGAACCCGAACTCCTCGCTACTCCAGAGGATCATCTCCTCACCGATCCTGGAGAGGTGCACCCCCAGGAGGGCCAGGGCGAACAACGACTCTGCGACGAAGTCCCTGTCTCCGACGGCGTCCATGGAGTTCTCGAATCGGGCGGCGAAGCCCAGGTCCGCGGCGACGGAATCCGGGTCCAACGGCAGGGAGGAGCCTGCCAACGCTCCGGCACCCAGTGGCGACACGTCGGCCCGGGTCCTGGCGTCCAGCAACCGGTCCACGTCACGCGCCAGCGCCCAACCGTGTGCCAGGAGGTGGTGTGCCAGGAGCACCGGCTGGGCCTGTTGCAGGTGGGTGTAGCCGGGCAGGTACGCCTCGGCGGCATCTTCGGCCCGCGACGAGAGGGTCCCCTGGAACATCGTGACCATTTCGGCCACCTCGCCCAGTTCCCGGAGCGTCCAGAGCCTGAGGTCGGTCGCCACCTGGTCGTTCCGACTCCTTCCCGTGTGCAGGCGGGCGCCTGCGTCGCCGGCCAGCTCCGTGACCCGCCGCTCCACCGCCGTGTGGATGTCCTCGTCGCCGACGGCGAAGGCGAACGAGCCGTCGGACATCTCGACCTCGACGGTGTCCAGTGCCACGAGGACCGCCTCGGATTCGACGACCGACATGAGGCCCACCCGAGCCAGCATCCGGACATGGGCCCGCGAACCGGCCAGGTCCTCGCGGAACATCCGCCGGTCGAACCCGAGGCTGTCGTTGAGGGCCTGGAGTGCCTCGGCGGACCCTCCCTCGAACCGTCCGTGCCAGAGCGTCGCCATGTTCCTACCCCTCCGACCTTGCAGTCCGCCGAGCCAGCGTCCGGAGCCTCAGGGCGTTCAGCTTGATGAACCCCCCGGCGTCGGCCTGGTCGTAGGCGCCATCGTCCTCCTCGAAGGTGGCGACGGCCTCATCGAACAGGGTGTCGTCCGACTCCCTGCCCACCACGGCCACGTTGCCCTTGTAGAGCCGCAGCCGGACCCGACCGTTCACGAACGCCTGACTGTGGTCGATCGCGACCTGCAGCATCTCCCTCTCCGGGCTGAACCAGAAGCCGTTGTAGACCAGCTCGGCATACCGGGGCATCATCTCGTCCTTGAGGTGCGCCACGCCACGATCCAGGGTGATCGACTCGATGGCGCGGTGGGCCCTCAGCATGATGGTGCCGCCGGGGGTCTCGTATGCACCCCGTGACTTCATGCCCACGAACCTGTTCTCGACGATGTCGGTCCGACCGATGCCGTTGGCCCCACCCACCCGGTTCAACTCGGCGAGGACGGTGGCCGGGGTCATCGGTGTTCCGTCGAGTGCCACCACGTCGCCGTTCTCATAGGTCAGGTCCAGGTAGGTGGCCTCGTCGGGCGCCATCTCGGGGCTGACCGACCACCGCCACATCTCCGCCGCCGGCTCCTGCCAGGGATCCTCCAGCGGACCGCCCTCGTACGAGATGTGCAGCAGGTTGGCGTCCATGGAGTACGGGGACTTCGCTCCCCGCTTCATCTCCACGGGGATGCCGTGCTTCTCTGCGTAGTCGAGGAGGCTCTGCCGGGAGCCGAGGTCCCATTCCCGCCATGGCGCGATTATCCGGATGTCGGGCCGTAGGGCATACGCACCCAACTCGAACCGAACCTGGTCGTTGCCCTTGCCGGTGGCACCGTGGCTGATCGCGTCGGCTCCGGTCTCGTCGGCGATCTCGACCAGCCGCTTCGCGATAAGCGGACGCGCTATCGACGTTCCGAGCAGGTACTCGCCCTCGTAGAGGGCGTTGGCCCTGAACATCGGATACACGTAGTCGCGTACGAACTCCTCGCGGAGGTCCTCGATGTAGATCTCGGACACCCCCATCGCCTCCGCCTTGGCCCGCGCCGGCTCGAGCTCCTCGCCCTGTCCCAGGTCGGCGGTGAACGTCACCACCTCGCAGCCGTAGGTCTCCTCCAGCCAGCGGAGGATTATCGAGGTGTCCAACCCGCCCGAGTAGGCGAGCACCACCTTGTCGACCGGCATCCGGTCCGTCTCGTCGCTGGTCATATCGCTGCCTTCCATCCTCGGCCGCGGGCTCTCGCATCCGGACTCTCCGGTCCCCGCTGGTCCTCGTCGTGTCTCAGAGCCCTGCCAGGTTCCTCAGGGCCACGGCCAGATTCTCCCCGGTCGTTCCCTCGGCGGCCACCACCATCAGGGTGTCATCGCCGGCAACCGTTCCGATGGACCCTTCGATGCCGGTCCTGTCCAGCGCCGAGGCGACCACGTGGGCTGAACCGGGCGGGGTCCGCAGAACCACGAGGTTGCCGGATGACTCCACCTCGACCACCCACTCGCCCATGACCCGCCGCAACTGGTCCACGGGAACCACACGATCGGCGGGATATTCCGGAATGGCGTACACGCTCTCGCCACCCGAGACCCGGACCTTCACCGCTCCGAGGTCGTCGAGGTCGCGCGACACGGTCGCCTGGGTGGATTCGACGCCGTCGTCGGCCAGGAGGCGGACCAGCTGCTCCTGGCTGGTCACGACCTGGTTGGCCAGCATCCGTGAGATCCGGTGCTGCCGCTGGTGCTTGCTCATGAGGGCCCTCCCCCGTGGTCGGCTTCGCCCAGGAGCCAGGCCAGCAGGCCCCTGGCGGCGTGCATCCGGTTGGCGGCCTGTGGCCAGACCCGACTGGACGCACCGTCCACCACCTGATCGGTGACCTCCTCGCCCCTGTGGGCGGGCAGGCAGTGCAGGAACAGGGCCTGGGGGCCGGCGCTCTCCATGAGTCGACCGTCCACCCGGAAGCCCTCGAAGTCCCGGAGGCGTCGGGCCGACTCCTCCTCCTGGCCCATCGACGTCCAGACGTCCGTGTAGACGACGTCGACGCCGGCGACCGCATCGACCGCCCGGTCGAACTCCGCCACCACCACGCCGGCAGCCGCCAGCCTGTCCCGGTCCACATCCGGTAGCCGGTAGCCGGGGGGTCCGGCGAACCGCACCTCTGCGCCGAGCATGCCCGCCGCCAGCGCCAGCGACCGGAACATGTTGTTGCCGTCGCCCACGTAGGCGATGGTCCGGCCGGCCACCTCGCCGAACTCCTGCCTGATGGTGAGCACGTCGGCGAGGGCCTGGAGGGGGTGGGCGGCGTCCGAGAGCATGTTCACGACCGGCACCAGGTCCTCGCCGGCCATCCGCTCGACGGTCGAGTGGGCGAACACCCGGGCACCGATACAGGCGTGGTAGCAGGCGAGCGTGCGGGTGACGTCCTCCACGGACTCCCGGACGTCCAGCCCCACCTCGGCCGCCTGTACGTAGACGGGGTGGCCACCCAGTTGGAATACGGCCATCTCCATGGAGTTGCGGGTGCGCGTGGACGGCTTCTCGAATACGAGCGCCATGCCCCGTCCCTCCAGCACCCTGGGTGGCGAAGGATCCACCGCCAGGTCCAGGACCCGAACCATTTCATCGACGGTGAGGTCGTCCACCTCGAGTAGGTGTCTCATCACGTCGCCTCCCCGGCGGTGTCCGCCGCCATCACACCTGCCAGAATCCTGACGCCCTCCGCCAGTTCCCCACCAGAAACCGTCAGCGGGGGCGCCAGCCGCAGGGCCGTCGGCGTCACCCCGTTGACCACCAGGCCGGCCTCGAGGCACGCCCCGGCCACCTCGGCGGCGGTCCGTCCGTTCAGCGCCTCCGGCCGGAGTTCGGCCGCCAACAGCAGTCCGAGGCCCCTCACGCCCGCCACACCGGGTACCGACTCCAGCAGCGCCGTCAGCTCGGCACCACGTTCACGTGCCAGGAGGGGCACGTCGATCTCCTCCATCACCCGCAGCACCTCCCGGGCCGCCGCTGCGGCCAACGGCTGACCGGCGAAGGTGGAACCGTGGTCACCGGGCCCGAACGCCGAGGCCACCTCGGCGGTGGCCCAAACGGCACCGATCGGAACCCCGTTTCCGAGGGCCTTGGCGACGGTCACGATGTCGGCGCTGATCCCCGCGTGGTGGAAGCCGAACCATGCACCGGTGCGGCCCAGGCCCGTCTGGATCTCATCGATGATCAGGAGCATGCCCCGCTCGTCGCAGAGCCGACGGACGCCCCGGAGGAAGTCAACGTCGGCCGGGTTGACGCCACCCTCGCCCTGCAGTGGTTCCAGCAGGATCGCACCGACGGATGGGTCCAGGGCCGCCTCGAAGGCCGCCACGTCGTTCCAGGCGGCATGCCGGAAGCCCTCGGGCAGCGGCTGGAAGGGCTCGTGCTTCTCGGGCTGGCCCGTGGCCGCCAGGGTGGCCAACGTCCGGCCGTGGAAGGACCGGAAGGCGGCCACGACGCCGTGCCGGCCCCGGCCGTGGTACTTCCGGGCCAGCTTCAGGGCGGCCTCGTTCGCCTCCGCCCCGGAGTTCTGGAACAGCACCCGGCCGGGCGTGTCCTGGTCCGTGCCGGACCGCACCAGGGCATCCAGGCGTTCGGCCACCTCCAGCTGCGGCTCGGTGACGAACAGGTTGGAGACGTGCAGGAGGGTCGAGGCCTGCTCGGTCAGGGCGGCGGACACCCGTGGGTGGGCGTGGCCCAGGCCGGTCACGGCCAGGCCGCAGAGGAAGTCCAGGTACCGCTTTCCGGTGTCGTCGAACAATTCGGTTCCCGATCCCCGGACGAAGGTGAGTGGCGGAACGCCGTAGTTGCCCATGAGGGCCCCGGCCCACCGCTCCCTGCTGTCTCCCGGCCCCGGACCGGCGGCGGCGCTCATGCCGGCACCCCCTCCACTCCCCTGCCATCGGCGGCCACGCCGCCGTCGGGCAGGATCATCGTGCCGATGCCCATGTCGGTGAAGAGCTCGAGCAGGAGCACGTGGGGAATCCGCCCGTCCACCATGTGGGCCGAACCCACCCCCGACTCCACCGCGTCGATGCAGGCCTGGACCTTGGGGATCATCCCCCCGCTTATCGTGCCGTCAGCGGTGAGGTCGGCCAGGCCCGAGAGGTCGATCCGGGAGATCCGTGAGGTCGGATCCTCGGCGTCGGCGAGCAGGCCCTCCACGTCGGTGAGGTAGAGGATCCGTTCGGCGCCGAGTGCTCCGGCAACCGCTGCGGCCACCGTGTCGGCGTTGATGTTGTAGGCCTGTCCGCTCAGGTCCACCCCGATGGTCGATACCACGGGGATGAGCTCCTCGGCCAGCAGCCGTTCGATGATGGCCGGGTTCACGGACTCGACGTCTCCCACGAATCCCAGTTCGGGGTCCCGAGCCGAGGCCCGGATCAGGCCGGCGTCCTCACCGGAGAGGCCCACGGCCAGGGGCCCGTGCCTGTTGATGCCCGACACGATGTCCCGGTTGACCTTGCCCACGAGGACCATCCGGGCCACGTCGAGGGTTTCGGCGTCGGTGACCCTGAGGCCGTCCCGGAATTCAGAGACGATCCCCAACCGGTCCATGAGCGCGCCGATCTGCGGCCCGCCTCCGTGTACCACGACCGGCCTGATGCCGACCGAGTGCATGAGGACGATGTCCTCGGCGAAATGGGCGGCTAGGGCACTGTCGCCCATGGCGCTGCCACCGAACTTCACCACGATGACCGAGCCGGCGAACCGCTGGATGTACGGCAGGGTCTCGATCAGCACGGAGGCCCGCCGTTCGGGCGAGAAGCCAGAGAGGGGGCCTGCGTCTACGGGGTGGGCCTGGTCCATGTCGTCCTCCACGGCCCTACGAGGTCCGCATGTTCTCGTCGATGTAGGCGTGGCTGAGGTCGGTGGTGACTATCCACGCCGAGCCGCTCCCTTGCCCCAGGTCCACCTCCAGGTTGATGCTCCTGCCTGCCATGTGGGCGCTCAGGGCCATCTCGTCCACCGGCTGGACCTGTTCAGCCGCGTAGACCACCTGGCCGCCGTACGAGATGGTGATGGTCGCCGGATCGAATGCGATGCCGGCCGCCCCCATCTCGGCGGCGATCCGACCCCAGTAGGGGTCCTCGCCGTACCAGGAACACTTCACCAGCTGGCAGTTGGCTGTGTCCCGGGCCCCCTTGGCCGCCTCGGCGTCGTTGGCCGCTCCGGTCACCGTCAGGAACACCGTCTTGGTCGACCCTTCGGCATCGTCGGCCATCTGGATGGCCAGGTCCCGGCAGGCATCGGACAGGGCCAGACCCAACGTCTCGGCGTCGACCGGTCCCGCGGCACCGGAAGCCAGAAGCAGCACGGTGTCGTTGGTGGACTCCGCTCCGTCCACGGTGAGGCAGTTGAACGACACCCCCACCGCCGACCGCAGGAGGTCCGTGGCGGTCGTCGCATCCAGGAGAGCATCGGTGGTGAGCACGGCCAGCATCGTGGCCATGTTCGGCTCGAGCATTGCCGCACCCTTGGCCACGCCGCCGATGCTGAACGTGCCGCCATCCAGCGCCGTGCCGGTTAGCGCCGTCGTCCTCGGCACCGTGTCGGTCGTCATGATCGCCCGGGCGGCCGCCGGTCCACCGTTCACGGCGAGGGCGGCAGCCAGTGCCGGGATGGCGGGGGTGATCCGCTCCATGGGGAGCGGGAAGCCGATCAGGCCCGTCGAGCAGACCAGGACCTCGTCCGGCGAGCAGCCGAGCGCTTCGGCGGTGAGGGCGCACATTGCCTCGGCGTCGGCCCTTCCGGCCGCGCCGGTAGCGGCGTTGGCGTTGCCGCTGTTCAGGACCACGGCGGCGGCCCGGCCTCCGGTGGTCGCCAGGTGTTCCCGGGTTACGAGGACCGGCGGAGCCGTCATCCGGTTGGAGGTGAACACGCCGGCCGCGGTCACCGGTGATCCGTCGGCGGTGGCGACCATCGCCAGGTCGTCGGCCCCCGAGGACTTGACGCCGCAGGCCATGCCGGCTGCCACGAATCCGGGCACCGCTGTGACGCTCACGGGTACAGCCCGATCGTCGTGAGGCCGGTCGCCTCGTCGAGGCCCAGCACGGCGTTGGCGCACTGCACGGCCTGTCCGGAGGCACCCTTCACCAGGTTGTCGATGGCGCAGATGGTGAGGAGCAGGCCGGTGCGCGGGTCCACCCGGGCGGTCAGGTGGGCGGCGTTGGAGCCCAGGGTGGCCTTGGTGGATGGCGAGCGCTCGTCGGTGACCACGAATGCCTCGTCGGCGTAGAAGTCCGACAGGATCGCCATGGCGGCGTCGGTGTCCAGGCCGCCGTCAACAGGCCGGGCGTAGCAGCTGGCCAGGACCCCCCGGTTCATGGGGGCCAGGTGGGGGGTGAACAGGACGCTCACGCCCGCAGCCACCACCGGGGACCCGTCGGCGGCCGTGGCCAGGACCTGCTCGATCTCCGGCGTGTGCCGATGGCCGAGACCCGATCCGTCCGGTCCCCCGGCCAGCCCATAGGCGCTGTAGTCCTCGTCGACCGCACAGAATGTGGTGTTCGACTTCGGTGGTCGACCGGCACCGGACACGCCGCTGGCCGCATCCACCACGATGCCGTCCGGATGGATGGCGCCGGCCCGCATGAATGGCGCCAGTGCCAGCGAGGCGGCCGTCGGGTAGCAGCCGGCGGCGGCAACCAGCCGGGCTCCGGGCAGGCCGGCCCGGAACAGCTCGGGGAGGCCGTAGACGGCCTCGTCCAGCAGGTGGGGTACCTCGTGGTCCTCGCCGTACCACGCCGGGTAGAGGGCAGCGTCCCGGAGCCGGAAGTCGGCCGCCAGGTCGATGACGTGGCCCACCCGGTCCAGCAGCTCGGGTACGAGGGCCTGGGAGGCTCCGTGGGGCAGCCCCAGGAACACCACGTCGCAACCGTCGACGGCGGCCGGGTCCGCCGGTGAGTAGGTCAGGTTCGGGTAGTGGGCGGCAAGGCTCGGGTAGAGGTCGGCTACCGCTGTGCCGGCCTGGGTCTCGCCGGTGGCGAGCACCACGTCGAAGTCGGGGTGGCCGGCACACAGCCGGAGGAGTTCGGCACCGGTGTACCCGGAGGCCCCAATGATGGCGATCCTACGCATCCGTCAATTATGCCATCTATTGCATACTAATACCACATGCTTATGCAGATTTCCGCATAACTCGAGGTCACGGTCAGGGTGTCGCATCGTCGAAAGTGCCGCCCTCAGTCGTTGTCGGCGTTGACCACACCGACTACGACCGGGTCGAACCCGGCGGCCGAAAGGGTCACGCCCACGGCCTGGTCACCATCAGAAAGGCCGTCGTTGACGCAACTTGGTCGAAACGGAACCGCGTAGCGAACTCTGCACAAGGACGGACGCCGCCCAACTCGTCCGATCCGGAGATTCAGACCGTCAGGTCGGTCACTACCTTGCCCACCACCAGGCGGTCAGCTATGTCCTGAAGAGCCCGTGGCGCGTCTCCGAAGGCGTACGGCGGATGCAGCAGCGGGTCCACAGCACCCTCTGCCGCCAGGGCGAACACGGATTCCATCTGACGGCCCAACGACCCGGGATCGCGGGCCAGCGAGGCCCCCCAGTGCACGCCGACCACCGAGTAGTTCTTGAGAAGCACGTGGTTGGTCTTCAACTCCGGGATCCCGGCCACGAAGCCGATCACCAGGAGGCGCCCGTCCCATGCCATGCACCGACGGACCTGCTGGAAGGTCTCTCCTCCCACCGGGTCGTAGGCCACGTCGACTCCGGCACCACCTGTCAGCTCCCGGACCCGCTTGACAAGGTCGTCCACCTCGCGGTGGTCAATCACCTCGTCGGCGCCAAGGGTCACGCATGCAGCCACCTTCTCGGCACCGCCGGCCACCGCGATGACACGGGCCCCGGCTGCCCGACCCAACTGGATCGCCGCCGAACCCACCCCACCCGCGGCCCCGGTCACAAGCAACGTCTCACCGGGTGCCAGGTGGGCCCTGTCGTGCAGGGCGAACCAGGTCGTGCCGTAGTTCATCGGCACCGCAACCGCCTTGGCTGACGGAAGCGAATCTGGCAACTCGAACACCGACCCCTCCGGGAGGACGACCCGTTCGGCCAGGCCACCACCCAGGGCGACCACGCGGCGACCAACGAGGGCCGGGTCCACCCCGTCGCCGACGGCTGCGACCCGACCGGCCGTCTCGCTCCCGGGCGAGAACGGCAGCGGGGGCTTCACCTGGTACTCGCCCCGACACTGGAGGACGTCGGGGAAGGCCAGGCCGACCGCCTCGACCTCGACCAGCACCCGTCCCGGTCCCAGTTCCGGTTCGGCCACCTCGTCGAGGACCAGTCGGTCTATCGGATCACCAAGTTCGTGGACTCGCCATGCACGCATGGAGCCGACGGTATCCGTGGAGGCCCTCGCCGCAAGCAGTGGGTCGGCCCGGACCGGCGGGTTCAGCCCCGCAGAGTGGCGGGCAGCGTTCCCTGGACGGCGTCGATGCAGCGCTGGCGGGCCTCGGCCACCTCGGCGTCGGTGAGGGTCCGGTCGGCGGCCTGGAAGCGCAGCGTGAATGCGAGGCTGCGTCGACCATCGGCCACGGGAGCACCCCTGAACACGTCGAACAGTGCAAGGTCCACGAGGAGGTCGCCAGCGGCGGTCCGGAGACAGGAGCCGACGTCGGCGGCCGCCGTCGTCTCGTCCACCTCGAATGCGAGGTCGATGTCCGAGGACGGGTAGCGGCTCACCGGCCGGTAGGGCCGGCCACCGTGCTCAAGGTCCAGCAGTGTCTCCAGGTCCAGCTCCAACCAGCCGACCCGCTCCCCCACACCGAATGCCGTCAGGACACCGGGGTCCACCTCTCCGACGTGGCCGACCACCACGCCGTCGAAGTCGATGCGGGCAGTCCGTGTCGGATGCAGCCCGGGGGTCGTAGCGGCCACCAGTTGGTGGCCCCGTACGTCCAGGGCATCGGCCAGCGCCGAGAACACCTCCACGGCGGCCCCGGCGTCACGACCGGCCAGCGCCACGGCCAGGTGCTCCCGCTCCTCGGGAAGCGGCTGGGCTTCGACCGGTCGGCGGTACACGTGGCCCACCTCGAATACGCCCAGGCCGTGCAGGCGGTGGGAGGCGTTGTAGGCCAGCGTCTTGAGGATGCCCGGCCTCAGCGACGCCCGCATGACCGACTGCTCGGCCACCAGCGGATTCGTCACGGTCACGCCGTCCGGATCCAGGCCCGCCCTCTCGAGGTCGCCCGGGGCCAGGAAGGGCACCGGCATGACCTCGTCCAGGCCCAGCCCCACCATCGCCGTACGCACCACCCGGCGATCAGCCTGGTATGGCGTCAACCCGCCCGTGATGGCAGACCTGGGCACCGTCCGTTCGATCCGGTCGTAGCCGTGGATCCGGGCCACCTCCTCGACCACGTCGATCTCCGTGGAACTGTCGGGCCGGAAGCTCGGGATGACGACGTCCAGGTCCGCCCCGCCCTCGCCCGCCGGCTCGGCAACGAACTGGATGGACTCCAGCAACCCGGCAATGGCGTCGCGGCCCAGCTCGGTTCCCAGCATGGCGTTCACGCGGCCCGTACGGACCCGGATCGCCTCCCGGGCCGGGACATTGCCACGCACGTCGACCACGCCGGGCGACAGGCTGGCACCGCTCTCGGCCAGCAGCTCGGCGAAGCGGCGCATGGCCAGGTCGGCCACCTCCGGGTCGGCTCCGCGTTCGAAACGGGCCGATGCCTCACTGCGCAGCCCGAGTCGCCGTGCCGTCGACGCGATGCTCATCGGATCCCACCAGGCCATCTCTAGGGCCACGCTGCTGGTGGATCCACTGATCTCCGTGGAGGACCCGCCCATGACGCCGGCGATGCTTACCGCCACGTCGGTGGCGTCGGCCACGACACCATCGGTGGCCGACAGCGTCCTGTCCACCCCGTCCAGGGTCTGGATCGTCTCGCCCGGGGTCGCCCGGCGCACCCGCAGGCCGGCACCAGCCACGGCCGCGAGGTCGAAGGTGTGGCTGGGCTGGCCGAGCTCCAGCATCACGTAGTTGGACACGTCGACCACGTTGTTGATGGGTCGCATGCCGAGGGCCGTGAGGCGGTTGGCGATCCACCTCGGCGAGGGTCCGACGGTGATCCCGTCCAGGATGCGGACCACGAACCTGCCGCAGAGGTCGGGATCCAGGATCTCAACGGCAATCCGACCGGCGGCATCCCCACCGACCTCGGCCGGCGACGGGACGGGCCGGGTGAACGGCACGCCCTGTCGGGCAGCCAGGTCACGGGCCACGCCGGCCACGGACATGGCATCCGGGCGGTTCGGGTTGACCTCCAGGTCGAACAGCACGTCGGGCTGCAGCTCGAGGGCCTCGGTCAGGGCCAGCCCCACGGTGTGGCCACCCTCCAGGACCAGAATGCCGTCGTCGTCGACGCCGAGGCCGATCTCCTGCGGAGAGCAGAGCATCCCGTTGGACCACTCGCCGCGCAGCTTGCGACGTCCGACCTGCATCCCGTTCGGCATGGTCGTCCCGAGGGTGGCGAACGGCACCAGGTCACCCACCGACATGTTGAACGCCCCACAGCAGACCTGCAGGGCCTCCCCGTCACCGGCGTCGACTTCAACCAGTTGGATGCGATCGGCGTCCGGGTGGGGTCGCAGGTCCAGGACCCGGGCCACGACGATGCCGTCCAGCCCGGCGCCGACGGTGACGATGTCCTCCACCGCCAGGCCCAGCCCGCTGAGCTGGTCGCCGATGTCGGCTGGTTCGCCGACGACCGGCGCGAACTCCGAGAGCCACGACAGAAGGACCTTCATCGGTCGGCCCCCCGGACCTGGCAGCCCATCAGAACTGCTCCAGGAATCGCTGGTCGTTGCGGAACAGCTCCCTGAGGTCGTCGATGCCGTGGCGCATCAGGGCCAGGCGGTCCAGGCCGAAGCCGAAGGCGAAGCCCGACCATTCCTCGGGATCCAGCCCGCAGGCCTCCAGGACGTTGGGGTGCACCATGCCGCATCCGCCCAACTCCAGCCAGGTGCCGTCGGGACGGCGGATGTCGAACTCGGCCGACGGTTCGGTGAACGGGAAGTAGGAGGGACGCAGGCGGGAGGTGAAGTCGCCACCGAAGTAGGCCCGGGTGAACGCCTCGAGCGTGCCAGCCAGGTCGCCGAAGGTGATGCCCCGGTCCACCACCAGGCCCTCCAGCTGGTGGAACACCGGCATGTGGGTGGAGTCGGCCGTATCGCTGCGGAACACCCGGCCCGGCATGATCGAGTAGATGGGCGGCCCGCCCGCCTCCATGACCCGGATCTGGACCGGCGAGGTATGGGTCCGCAACAGCGTGCTGCCAGGCTCGCCATGGTCCACGTACAGGGTGTCGTACATGTCGCGGGCCGGATGGTCGAGCGGGAAGTTGAGGGCGCCGAAGTTGTGCCACTCGTCCTCGATCTCCGGACCCTCCGAAACCGTGTAGCCCATCCCCACGAACAGGTCCTCCAGCCGTTCCCAGGTCCGGGTGACCACGTGGCGGTGGCCGAGCCGTCGCCCGCGGTCCAACTCGGTCAGGTCGAGGCGTTCGGACTCCAACTGCTCGGCGCGCGCCGCCTCCTCCAGCTCCGTCCGCCGGGCCTCCACCCGTTCCTGGATCCCTGCGCGGACATCGTTCAGGCGCCGGCCCGCGACCTTGCGCTCCTCGACGTCCATGGCCCCCAGGGCCTTCCGGGCCGTGGTCACCACCGACTGCTTTCCGAGCAGGTCGGCGTCCAGGATCCGTAGTGCGTCAAGGTCGGCGGCCGCAGCGATGGCGGTCGCCGCATCGGCGAGGTGCTGGTCCAGGTCGGGGGTCATGCGTGGAGTCCGCGGATCGGGAGGGGGCAGGGGGACCAACGCAGGTTAGAGGAACCAGTCCGGCTCCCCGACGACCGTTTAGGGCGTTCGCCCAGCCAGGCCGTGGAGTGCGATCGAGCCGGCGATGGCGACGTTCAGGGAATCCACCCCTCCCACCGTGGGAATGCTGAGGGTTCCGACGCACGCAGCAACCACCTCGTCGGCGAGTCCATGCGGTTCGTTTCCCAGGAGGACCGCCACCGGCCTGTCGGACGGGACCGCATCCGGGGACACCCCCCCACGCGGAACCGTCGCCCAGCACCCGAAACCGGCCTCGTCCAGGATCCGTAGCGCCGCCATGGGGTCCTCCACCACGGTGAACGGCATGCGGAACGAGGATCCGGCAGCTGCCCTGACCAGCTTCGGGTTGTACGGATCCACGCCACCCGCCACGACCACACCGGTGGCGCCGAAGGCCTCGGCGGAGCGCATGAGGGTTCCGGCATTGCCCGGATCCGACACCTCGGCCAGCACCAGGAGCGGTCCGGCGGTGGTGGCCAGGTCGAGCGGTTCCACGTCGTGGAATGCCACCTCGGCGAGGGCCGGCTGGGGCGACCGGGTACTCGACAGGCCCTCGAACACGCCGTCCGGAACGACCAGCGTCGTCGCACCCGACCACCCGGCCCGGTGCATCACCCGGTGGTCCGACGCCGAAGTGGGCACCACCACCTGGCGGACCTCAAGGCCGGCGTCCAGTGCCTCGGCCACCAGCGAAGGCCCCTCGACGACGTATGCGCCCTCGTCGTACCGAAAGCCCCTGTCGCGCAGCAGCCTCCGCATCCGCTGGATGCGCGGGTTGCGCCCGGAAACTTCCTCTGTCATCTGTCTGGCTCCCCGGTCATCCGACTGGCTCCCGGCGAATCGGTCCGCGCCGGAACCGGGAGTACCCCGGCGCTCGGCCGGGATGCGCCGGTCAGGCAGCGTCAGCCGAGGTGGCCAACTGGACCAGTGCGGCGAACGCCGTCGGCTCGGCCACCGCCAGGTCGGCGAGGACCTTGCGGTCCACCTCGACACCGGCGTTCTTGAGGCCGGCGATGAAGACGCTGTAGCTGGTGCCGTGCTGGCGGCAGGCCGCGTTGATGCGCTGGATCCAGAGGCGACGGAACTGGCCCTTGCGGGCCCGACGGTCCCGGAAGGCGTAGTTCCCCGCGTGCATCACCGCCTCGTTGGCAGACTTGAACGTACGGCTCCTGTCGCCGTAGTACCCCTGGGCCTGCTCCAGAACGGCCTTGTGCTTCTTCTTGCTGTGGACGGCTCTCTTGACCCTCGCCATCACGCTCTCCTTGTGTGCTCTGTCGTCGTCATGCGACGGGTGAAAGGTAGGTACGGGGACGTCGTCCCCATGTCAGGCCACCGGGTGGTGGCCGTAGGTTCAGATCCCCAGCTGCCGGCGAACGGCCGGAGCGTTGGTCGGATCCAAATCGAGCTGACGGCCGCGCCGCCGCTTCAGCTTCAACGCCTTCTTCACGTAGGTGCCCCGCTTCAGGCGACCGGTGCCGGTCACCTTGATGCGCTTCGCTGCGCCACGGTGGGTCTTCATCTTGGGCATGTGTTCTACTCCCGGGTCTCGGTCTGCGTATCGGTCGACGTGGATGCCGACGTCTCGGTCTGCGCATCTGCCGACGCAACCGTCGGCGTTTCAGTTGGGGCCGGGTCGGCGGTCACGGCAGCCGGATCGACCACAGCGGCCGGGTCGGCGGTCGCAGCAGCCGGATCGACCACAGCGGCCGGGTCGGCGGTCGCAGCAGCCGGATCGACCACAGCGGCCGGGTCGGCAGTCGTAGGGGCCTCGCGGCGGTCGGCGGCGGCCTCCCGCTGCCGGCGCGTGCCCTGGCCGGGCACGAGCACCATGATCATGTTGCGACCGTCCTGCTTCGGGAAGACCTCGACACGACCTACGTGGTCGACCGTCTCGGCCACCCGATCCAGGATTCGACGCCCCAGCTCCGGATGCTGCATCTCGCGTCCACGGAACATGATCGTGACCTTGACCTTGCTGCCATCCCCGAGGAACTCCTCGACCTTGCGGGTCTTGGTGTCGAAGTCGCCGGGGCCGATCTTCGGCCGGTACTTCATCTCCTTGACCAGCACATGGGTCGCCTTCTTGCGCGACTCCTTGGCCCGCTGGGACTGTTCGTACTTGAACTTCCCGTAGTCCATGATCCGACAGACCGGCGGATCGGCCCTGTCGGCCACCTCCACCAGGTCCAGGCCCATGTCCCCGGCGATGGTGAGGGCGTCCGGCGTGGTCCGAATGCCGAGCTGCTCACCGTCCGGGGCGACCAGGCGGACGCGCTGGGCACGGATGCGGTCGTTGATCCGTGGTTCCTGACTGCTTGGCGCTGCTATTGGCCGTCACTCCTGTGCGTCACGTGGTGTTCTCCTCGTGATTGTGTGGTTGTGGTGGCGCCACCGTCTTCCGGCAGGGGGACATGCCCCGAAAACGAAGAAACGGCGGGCGCCGGAAAGCCGACACCCGCCGAGGATCCACGACACCCACCGGCACATCGTGCCGTGGGCCCCGTCGATCCGACGAGAAGAAGACCCTGACACACTGAACGCGTGCCGGGTGGGGATGACCCCGCTTTCCATTCAGTTGTGCCCCGTAGGCTAGCGGTCCCGCAACCGACCGGCACCAGGTCATCCCTGGACGCCCCCCGGATCGGGACCCGGCTCCCCCCGTGGAGCACACGCCAGCCAAGGAACAAGCCATGAGCAGCCTCTGGACCCCCGATGGGGAACACCCGGTCGACCCGACGGAAGACACCCCTGCGGCACCCGCCGAACCCCTGGCCGAGGACCTGGGCCCCGAAGAACGAGAGCGGGTAGAGGCGATGGCAAGGGAGATGGCCGCAGTGCGGGAACAGCTCGCCTCCGTGCCAGCCGCCGTGGTGGTCGCCAACCACCTCATGGGCCTCTACGAACTGGGAACCATCCACCTCTCGCAGCAGCCTCCGAACCTGGGGGAGGCCTCGGTGGCCATCGACGCCCTGGGGGCGGTCGTGGACAAGCTTCCGGGACGGCTCGGCGAGGCCGAGTCCACCATGCGCGATGCCCTCAACCAGATCCGCCTCGCCTACGTGGCCATCGAGAGGGCCAGCCGCGAAGCCGAGGTGTCCACCGAGGCCGACGTGCCCACGGAACAGGCCGTGCCGGAACCCTCCGCCGCCGAAGACGGGGAGCCCGGAGCGGGCTGACCGCCGGGCCGCACCCGGCCCCGGATCAGTGGACGATCTTGGAGAGCGGGATCTCCAGGATGTCGGTGGCGCCGCCGTCGCGCAGCGCCGGGATGAGCACGTTGATCTCCGACTTCGCCACGACCGTCTCCACGGCGAAGCCGGCGCCCCTGAACAACTCGTTCACCGTCGGTGACTTCATCGACGGAATCAGGTCGATCACCGCATCCAGCCGATCCGCCGGCACGTTCATCTTGACCAGCACCTTGCCGCGGGCCTCCAAGGTGCCCTGTAGGAGCCGGTGGATCTGCTCCATGGCGTGACGCTTCTCCGGATCGTCGTACGAATCGGCGTTGGCCACCAGCTCGGTGAAGCTCGTGAGGATCGTGTCGATCACCTTCAGACCAGCGGCACGAAGCGCCCGACCGGTCTCGGTGACGTCCACCACCACGTCCACGATGTCGGGAATCTTGGCCTCGGTGGCCCCGTAGGAGAGCTGAATGTCGGCCTCCACCCCCCGCTCCTCGAAGAAGCGACGGGTCAGCTCCGGATACTCGCTGGAGACCCGGACGCCCGAGGAAAGGTCGGCCACCGACTCCACCGGGGAATCCCCAGCGACGGCCACCACGATGCGCACCGGCCGGACCGTGGCCTTGGAGTAGTGGAGTTCGCCCAGGGAGACCACATCGCTACCCGTCTCCTCGATCCAGTCACGGCCGGTGATTCCGATGTCGAAGAGGCCGTCGGTCACGTACACCGGGATCTCCTGAGGGCGGAGGATCCGAACGTCGTCGATTCGGGGATCGTCGATGGACGCCCTGTAGTCGACCGATGAACCACGGTTCACGAAGAGGTCGGCACCCTCGAACAACTCAAGCGTCGCCTTCTCCAGGGAACCCTTGGGCAGGACAAGCTTCAGCATGCGGCGAACCTATCCGCCGCGGGCATGGGCCCGACCGGGGGTTACGTATTGGCGAAGCTCCGGGTCAACGATCCTGGAGCACCAGGTCCAACCGGAGGTCGTCACCAAGGACCTCGACGGCCACGAATCGCCCCCTGCGAAGGTCCGCCATGGTCGGGGCGCCGGGCCCGGCCAGGAGCGGGCGCCCATCGTCGCCACCCAGCAGCGCCGGTGCCAGGTAGACCACGTAGCGGTCGACCAGCCCGGCACGGTGGAACCGGCCGGCCACGTCGGCCCCACCCTCCACCAGCAGCTTGAGTACGCCGTCGGCACCCAGGCCGTCCAGGAGCCCATCAAGGCCGCCGTGGTGCTCCTCGGCAGGCAGGACCCGGGCACCGGACGGGATCTCCCCCAGCACCACCCGACGGGGCGGATCACCACCTTCGACCACGAGGCCGTCTGCGTCCCTCACATCCAGACGCGGGTCATCTGCCCGGACGGTGCCGGCTCCCACGCAGATCGCGTCGCACGACGCCCTCAACCGGTGCACGTCGAGTCGGGCCTCGGCGCCGGTGATCCACCGACTCGTCCCGTCAGGTGCCGCGATCCGCCCGTCCAGGGTGGCGGCCAGCTTCAGGACCACGTACGGACGACCGGTCCTGCGGTGGTGCAGGTAGGCAGCCAGCCCCTCAGCCACCTCGTCGACGAGAACGCCGACGTCCACGACCAGCCCGGCCTCGCGCAGTCTCTGGAGGCCCCGGCCGGAAACCTCGGGGTCCGGATCCCCGATGCCCACGACCACACGTGCCACGTCGGCACCGATGATGGCGTCGGTACACGGGGCCGTCCTGCCCTCGTGGTCGCAGGGCTCCAACGTCGTGTAGAGGGTGGCACCGGCCGCAGCCGGCCCGGCCTCGGTGAGTGCAACTCGCTCGGCATGGGCACCACCCGGTGGCTGGGTGGCACCTGAACCGACGATGCGGCCATCGGCTACCACCACGGCCCCGACCCTGGGGTTGGGCGACGTCCGGCGGTGGGGCGCACCGGCAGCGTCCATGGCGGCCCGCATGCCGTCCCCGTCATCGTGGATGGTCGGTTCAGGCACCGGCGCCGGACCCCTCGCCGGACGGATGCGGATCGGCGTTGTCCACCAGGAGGCGTACAGCGTGTGGAACCACGTCGGCTACGGCCCCCAGGCACTCCACGCATCCCCTGGCGGACCCCGGGGTGTTCAGGACGAGGCTCGTGCCACACGTACCGGCTACGCCGCGCGACAGGCGACCCAGGGGGTTCACGAGGCGCATGGCCTCTGCCAGGCCCGGTGCCTGGCGATCCAGGACGGCGAGGGTCCCCTCGGGCGTCTGGTCCCGTGGACCGAAGCCCGTGCCACCGGTCGTGACCACGAGACCGTGGAAACCGTCGGCGAGGGCCCGGATGGCCTCGGCCACGGCATCCACACCGTCAGCGGTCACCGCCGTGTCCACGACCGTCCAGCCCTCGGCCTCGCAGCGGGCCACTAGGGCCACCCCGGAGCGGTCCTCGCGCACGCCGCGGACCACGCCGTCGGAAACGGTCAGCACCTTCACGTCCAGCGCCACCCCGCCCCCCTGGTGGGGCCCGTCGTGCCCAGCTCCGGCCATGGAGCGAGGGTACCGGAGCGGTCCCGGCGGGCCGGACAGGGTTATGGTCGCCGGATGGGCGTCGACGAGCTGGCCGGCTACGAGATCGGCTCATTCGAGCACGGCGGCGCCAGCCGTACGGTGCTGCGGACCGGTTCCGGACCTGCGGTCATCGTCATGGCTGAGATGCCGGGAATCACGCCACGCGTGGCGGACTTCGGACGCCAGGTGGCCGCCATCGGCTGCACCGCCGTGCTGCCATCGCTCTTCGGCACGCCGGGCAGGCGGCCGACGCCCGGCTACCTGCTGCGCTCGCTGGTCGGGGGATGCGTGTCGAGGGAGTTCACCGCCCTGATGCGCCGCCGAACCTCGCCGGTCACCGACTGGTTGCGGGCCCTCGGAGCATTCGAGCACGGCAGGTGCGGCGGTCCCGGAATCGGCGCCGTCGGCATGTGCTTCACCGGGGGCTTCGCCCTGGGCATGATGCTCGACGATCGGATGCTGGCGCCCGTACTGAGCCAGCCCAGCCTGCCCCTGTCGCTGAGCGCCCGCCACCGACGGTCACTCGGCATCTCCGACCGGGACCTGGGGGTCGTGAAGGAGCGGGTGGCCGACGGGGTGTGCGTCCTGGGACTGCGGTTCAGCGAGGACTCGATGGCCCCGCTGGAACGGTTCGACCGCCTCAGGGAGGAGCTGGGCGACGGCTTCATCGGTGTCGAGCTGGACTCGTCGCCGGGCAACCTCCACAGGATCTCCAAGCGGGCCCACTCGGTGCTCACCGAGGAACTCGTCTACGAGCCGGACCATCCCACCATGGAGGCCTTGGAGCGGGTCCTGACACACCTGGGCGAACGCCTCCTGGCCTGAGTGGCCTGGATCACCCGCGCGGCGTGGGAATCCGATTCCCGGGCCGGGCTGGACCTCAGTCGATCCGGTAGCGGAAGACGGCCATTCCCTCGCTGTCCAGGTCCTGGGGAAGGAGCAGGCCACCGGCGTCGTCGTCACCGTGTGGGCGCCATGGTGGCCCCGGGGCTGAACCCGACGCCAGGCCGGTGGCCTCCCGGAACCGCCGGTCCACACCGGCCGTCTCGGCCGACGTGAGCGTGCAGACGCTGTAGAACAGCAGGCCGCCGGGCCGCACCAACTCCACGGCAGCCGTGAGCAGGGCGACCTGCAGGTCGGCCAACTCCTCTACGTCGGCCGGGCTGCTCCGCCAGCGTGCATCGGCCCGACGCCTCAGGACTCCCAGCCCCGAGCAGGGCGCATCCACCAGCACCCGGTCGAAGGCCCCCGGACGGAACGGGGGAAGGCGTCCGTCCGACGCCACCAGCGCCATGTCATGACCGAGACGCTCGGCGTTGTCGCCCACGAGGCCCAGCCGGGAGGGTCGCAGGTCGGCGGCCACCACCGACGCCCCGGCGGCCGCCATGGCCGTGGCCTTGCCCCCCGGAGCGGCGCACAGGTCCAGGACGACCTCACCGGACGGATCCAGATCGTCAACGACCAGCGCAGCCACCATCTGGGAGGCGCGATCCTGGTGGTAGCCGTCCTGGCGTGCCACCGCCCGGGCGGGTCGGTTCATCGTGGCCAGCGCCGCAAGGGCGTCGTCGCTGCCCAGGTCCGCAACCAGGAGATCCAGGAGCCAGTCCGGCACGCTCAGCTCGACGCCCGGGCCGGGCCACGTGGGCTGGTGCTCGGAGACCCGTCGCAGGACCGCGTTGCAGAGGCCGCGGACCTTCCGGGGCGCCACGGCGACGGTCGCCGAGACCGCAGCGTGGGCCGGGACGCCGGCCCAGTGGAGCTGGTAGGCACCCAGCCGCAGCACGGTACGTACCTCGGCCTGGACGTCGTCGTGCAGGAAGCTGTCCACCAGGTGGTCGCAGGCCCGACGCATGCGCGTCGTCCCGTAGACGAGGTCGGTCACGAACGCCCGATCCCGACGATCCAGGCTGGAACCATCCAGGGCGGCACGCAGGACCAGGTTGGCGTAGGCGCCGTCCCTCTCGATCCGCCCCAGGACCTCCACCGCCAGTCGGCGCGGATCCTCGCTGCTCACAGGCCCAGCCTCTCGTCCGCCACCGGTCGGGCCCCGCCCAGCCATGCCGACGCCTCCATCCGGGAGCGGCTGGCCGGCTGGACCTCGAGGAGGCGCAGGGCTCCACCACCGGTCGCCACCTGGTCACCCGACATGGTTCCCGATGCTGCGGGAACCGCCTCGTCGACCACCGCGGCTCGCCAGACCTTCAGGTCCTCGCCCCGGAAGGTGGTCCAGGCACCGCCGACGCGCACGAGGCGTTCAAGGTCCGCGGCGGGGCGGTCCCAGTCCAGCCTCCGGTCCTCCCTGTGCAGCTTGTGGGCATGGGTGACGGTGCCCTCCTGGGCCACCGGGGCCGACAGGCCCCGCTCCAGGGAGTCGACAAGGAGCCGGGCCCCGATTACGGCCAGGCGTTCCCGCAGGCCATCTGCCGTATCGCTACTGCGGATCGGCTCCTCCACCCGGGCGTGGACCCCACCGGTGTCCAGGCCCTCGGCCACCTCCATCAGGCAGACCCCGGTCGTCGGGTCGCCCGCCAGGAGGGCACGCTCGACGGGAGCGGCGCCCCGCCACCTGGGCAGCAGGGAGAAGTGCAGGTTCACCATCGGGAGCATCGCCAGGACGCCCACCGGGATGAGCCGGCCGTATGCGACCACCACGCCCAGGTCGGCGCCGGAGTCGAGCACCGCTGCCAGGTCGTGGGCCACGGGAATGCCCAGGTCCGCTGCCCGGACGGCCACGGGGGTGGGCGTCGGAGCCGAACGGCGGCCCCGACGACGCTCTGGAGAGGTCACCACCAGCACCACCTCGTGGCCCGCCTCGTGGAGTGCGGTCAGCGGCGCCACCGCCACCTCGGGATTGCCCAGGTAGACGAGCCGCCCGGGGTGCGCCGGAGGAGGCGCGATCACGGCAATCGCAGGCTTCCGTCGAGTTGCCCACCGGCCGGAGTGGAGGCCATGCGGGACATGGTCATCTGGCGCAGTGCCTTTCGGGCCTCGCGACGCTGGTCCTCGTCCAGGTGGTCCACGAGGAGCACTCCGTCCAGGTGGTCGATCTCGTGCTGGAAGAGTCGTGCCTCGATCTCGTCGGCCTCGATCGAGACCTCGTTGCCGTCCAGGTCAACGCCGACCAGGTGGATCTGCTTCGGTCGGGTGATCTCCCATGACAGGTCCGGAATCGAGAGGCAACCCTCCTCGAAGGTCCATTCGCCGTGGGACTCGACGATCCGCGGGTTCAGGATGACGCCGGCCCCCTCGCCGTGGTCGTAGACGAAGAATCGCTTCTGCACCCCCACCTGGGGTGCGGCCAGACCGATCCCCGGGGCCTCGTACATGGTGGTGAACATGTCGTCGGTGAGCCGCACGAGAGCGCCGTCCACGTCGCCCACGTCGGTCGCCGGCGTGCGTAGGACCGGGTCGCCGATCAGTCGAATCTGGTGGGGTGCCACGTGACAAGGCTACCGTCGGGGCGATGGAGGCCCGGATGCCAGACTGCCACCCGGCGCAGTGAACGACGGCCAGTACTGGACCGATCGCCCCGACGTGGCCTCCAGGCCGTCGGAGGTGGGCCTCCTGCTACCCGACGTGGACCTCACGCTGGCCACCGACCGGGGCGTCTTCTCCGCCGACCGCGTGGATCGGGGCACCCGTTACCTGCTGCTGGACGGCCCGGACCTGCCCACCGGGCCGGTCGACCTGATGGACCTCGGATGCGGCTACGGGCCGATCGCCTGCACGATGGCGTCGCGGCGTCCCGATGCCCGGGTGTGGGCCGTGGACGTGAACGAGCGGGCGCGCGACCTCTGCAGGGCGAACGCCGAAGCCGCTGGGCTGGCAAACGTCCAGGTGGTGGCACCGGACGACGTACCCGACGACGTGCAGCTGGCCGCCATCTGGTCGAACCCACCCATCCGCATCGGAAAGCGGGCACTCCACGACCTGCTGGCTAGGTGGTTGGACCGCCTGTCCCCCGGGGGCACCGCCCACCTCGTCGTCCAGCGGCACCTGGGGGCCGATTCACTGGCCCGCTGGTTGGACGAACGGGGCTGGACCACCGACCGACGCAGCTCGAGGAAGGGCTTCCGCCTGCTGGACGTGGCCGCCCGGGTCGAGCCACCTGACGGGGCGGCCATGGATGTCGATGCAGCCGACGGTGCAGCCCCGGCCACCGGAGGGGACCAGACGTGAAGAACCTGGACGGCACGGGGCTGAAGCGCCTCCACCGCGAGTGGCGACGTCGCAGCGAGCCGGAGGTGGCGATCCTGCTGGACAGCGTGCAGACGCCCTACAACGTCGGAGCGATCCTCCGGACAGCCGCCGCCTACCGCGTGGCACACCTCTGGCTGGCCGGATCCACGGCACCACCCACGCACGCCAAGACCGCCAAGACCGCACTGGGTACCGGTCGATACCTGACGTGGACGATCTGCGAAGAGGTGTCCGAGGCAATCCAGGGGATCCGGGCCGCCGGCTACGGCCTTGTGGGCGTGGAGCTGGCCGACGAGGCCGTGCCCATCAACGAGGCCGCCCTGCCGGAGAAGGCCTGCCTGGCGTTCGGCCATGAGGACCGGGGGTTGTCGGCCACCACGCTGACGGCCTGCGACGTCGTGGCCTTCATACCGCAGCTCGGCAAGGTGGGAAGCCTCAACGTCTCCACCGCCGCCGGAATCGCCCTCTACGAACTGAACCGCCGCGCCTGGTGACCGTCGGGCTCATGCCCGCCGGGGGTCCACCTCCAGGCGGAGGCGGCCGGCGGGGCGGGAAACCGCCAGGAGTGCGTCAGAGAGCCGGTCGTGGTCCCTGGCCCGAACCAGCCAGGAACCGTTCCTGGGGCCCATCACGTCGATTCCGTCCGGTGAGCCCAGACGGGCCATGAACTCCGACGCCACCGCACCCGATACCCGTGCCAGGGCGGCGAACGGAGGCTGGCCCAGGAGGGAGCGACGGTCTCCCTCGGCGGCCACGAGACGGCCCGGGTCCGAGTGGAGCACCGCCTGCAGCACCTCGTGGTCCGGCTGTCTCGTCTGCACCATGAGGCGGCCACCGGCCGATCGTGGTCCCAGCAGCCGGGAAGCGCGCACCAGCAGGGCCATGGCCTGCTCTGAGGTTCGCATCCTGGGCGCCAGGAGTTCCTGGTCGAACTCCAGGAACACCACCCGGGCGACCCTCCGCTGGATCCGGTGCAGGACGGCCTCGGTCCCGACGAACACGGAGGCTCCGCCACCATCGAGCAGCCCGGCATCGGTCTCGGTGGTCACCTCCAGGACCGGCCGTCCCGCGAGGGCCTCCAACTCCTCGCGGACCCTCGACACGCCGGCACGCAGGTTCCGGAACCGGGTGGCACCACAGGAATCACAGACCATGGGACGCCCGTGGTCATCGTCCAGGGGGCACCGCAGGCGGTCCTCCACGTCCTGGACCATGGGCACCCGATGCGCCTCGCAGCGAGCCAGCTCGCCGCACCCGTCGCAAGCCAGCAGACGCGACCTTCCCTTCCGGTTCAGGACGCAGACCACCGGGTCACCGCCCTCCCCCCGTAGTGCCGGCACCAACTTCGGCGAGAAGAGGCCCGACCGGACCGGATCGTCCAACCGGCGGTCGACGAGGTCCACCACGGGCCACCCGGCCCTCTCCTCGGCACGCGAGGGAGCCAGGAGGCACCCGACGTCGAGGGCCTCCAGTGTCGGGCTGGCCGACGCCAGGACACACGGAACCCCCGCCCTCCGTGCCCTCTCGACGACGAGGTCCCGGGCATTCCAGGTGGGGGTCCGCTCCTCCTGGTAGGCCTCGTCGTGTTCGTCCAGCACCACCACGGCGCGCAGGTCCCTGACGGGCGCCAGGGCAGCGGCCCTGGCGCCGATCACCAGTCCCCCGGCGGCGGCCCGTGCCCAGTCCCGTGGCATCAGTGCGACCGCCATTCCGGACCGACGGACCCTCGTCGTGAGTCGGGCGGCGGCGGCGGCCGTCGGAACCAGGACGAGGGCGTCGCCGAGGCGGGCGGCGGCCAGCACCAGCGGCATGGGGTCGGTCGCCGGGGGGAGGCGGACGACGGTGGGGCTGCCATCGGGCGTCTGATCCAGGGCACCTGTCATCCAGCGGGCATCGGAGTCGGGAACGACCACCGGTCCGGGTGGTGCCGGTAGGGCCTCGACCACCGTGGGCGGCGATGCGGTGGCCAGGAATCCGACCACCGGACCCACCCAGCGCCGGGCGGCCCACCGGCCCAGGTCGATCAGGTCCGGAGAAGGGCCCATCCCGCTGAGGCGGGCCAGGGGGCGGAGCGTGAAGCCGTCGGATGGCTCCACGTGGTCCTCGACGACCCATCCCCCGACCCTCCTGCCACCCAGCAGCACCCGGACCCGGCTGCCCACCCCCAGGAGTGCGCCACGCCCGTCGCCCTCCCACGAAGACGGGACCAGGTAGTCGAAGGAGCGGTCCACCGCTGCCACGTCAGGCATGACCCGCACGACCCGGACGGGGACATCGGCCCCTCTCCCGACGGTCGCGGTGTCACCAGTGGTGTCGCGCCTTGGTCGGGAGGCGGACCGGGATGCGGGCCGGACGGAGCCATCGGCTCCTCCGGTCGACGGTGGACCAACGTCGTCGAGGTCCAGACGACCCTGGTCGCCGGCCCCGCCTGTCACAGAAGGCGTCGGCTCAGGCCAGGCCGAGGGCGGACCGCACGTCGTCCACCCGGTCGGTCGCCTCCCATGAGAACCCGTCGCGCCCGAAGTGGCCGTAGGCGGCCGTCTTCCTGTAGATCGGCGCCTTCAGCCCGAGGTCGCGGATGATGGCGGCAGGGCGCAGGTCGAACACCTCCTGCACACAGGCCGTGATCCTGTCCGGATCCACCGTCTCGGTACCGAAGGTCTCGACCAGGACCGAGACAGGTCGGGACATGCCGATCGCATAGGCGACCTGCACCTCGCAGCGGGTCGCTGCACCGGCCGCAACGAGGTTCTTGGCCACCCAGCGGGTGGCGTAGGCGGCCGATCGGTCGACCTTGGACGGGTCCTTCCCGGAGAAGGCACCACCACCGTGGCGGGCCATCCCGCCGTACGTGTCCACGATGATCTTGCGGCCGGTCAGGCCGGTGTCGCCGACGGGGCCACCGATCACGAAGCGGCCGGTCGGGTTGACGTGGACCTCGTAGTCGTCGTCGGCGAACTCGGTCGGCACGACCGGTCGGATGACCTGCTCGACGAGGTCGGGCCGGATCATGGAGTCCCGGTCGATCCCGTCGTTGTGCTGGGTTGAGATGAGCACCTTTCGCAGGCGTACGGGCCGGTTGCCCTCGTATTCGAAGGTGACCTGGGTCTTGGCATCGGGGCGCAGGTACGGGATGGTCCCGGCCTTGCGGACCTCGGCGTGGCGCTCGGCCATGCGGTGCGCCAGGTGGATGGGCAGCGGCATGAGCACGTCGGTCTCGTCGCAGGCGAAGCCGAACATCATTCCCTGGTCGCCGGCGCCCTGGCGGTCCAGCTCGTCCTCCTCGCCGGAGGCCCCCGACCGGACCTCCTCGGAGTCGTCCACGCCCCGGGCGATGTCGCTGGACTGGGAGTCAAGGGCGACCATCACGCCGCAGGTGTGGCCGTCGAAGCCGAAGTCCTCGCGGTCGTAGCCGATCTCGCAGATCGTCTCGCGCACGGTCTTCGGGATGTCCACGTACTTCGAGGTGGTCACCTCTCCGGCGACCACCACGAGCCCGGTGGTGATCATCGTCTCGCAGGCCACCCGGCTCTCGGGATCCCTCTCGAGCATGGCGTCCAGGACGGCGTCGGAGATCTGGTCGGCCATCTTGTCGGGATGCCCCTCGGAGACCGACTCCGAGGTGAAGGTCCAGTTGCTGGTCACGTGTCGTCTCCGTTCATGGACCGGTTCGTTCTGTGAATGGTGAGAGCGGCGTCCAGAACCGCCCCTGCCACCACCCGCTTGTCAGCCAGCGGCACCTCCCGGGCGCCACCGTCGGCATCCAGGATCACCACGGCATTCGTTTCGTGGTCGAAACCCACCCCGGGGGCCGACACGTCGTTGGCGACCATCAGGTCGATGCCCTTGGCCACCATCTTCGCTGCGGCATTCTGGCGCAGATCGGACGTCTCCGCGGCGAACCCCACGAGGACCTGGCCGTCGACACGGCCTCGACCCAGTTCAGCGAGGATGTCCACGGTCGGCTCCAGAAGGATCTCCGGTGGGCCTGATTCCTTCTTGATCTTGTCCGTCGCAACCGTGACCGGCCGGAAGTCGGCCACCGCTGCGGCCATGAGGATGACGTCGGCCCCGGCGGCCCGTGCCCCAACCGCCTCGGCCATCTCGGCGGCCGTGTCAACCGCCATGACCTCGAGGCCCGGGGCCTCGTCCAACCCGTCGGGTCGGGTGGTCACGCACTGCACCAGCGCCCCGCGTGATGCGGCCTCCATGGCCAGGGCGTGTCCCTGCCTGCCCGACGAGCGGTTTCCTATGAATCGCACAGGGCAGATCGGCTCACGGGTACCGCCCGCCGTGACCAGCACGGTGAGGCCAGCCAGGTCCCCGCCCTCGGTGCCACGGGTCGCTCCGAGTATCCGTTCTGCGGCGGCGACAACGTCGGAAGGATCGGCCAGTCGTCCCGCTCCCAGGTCGCCACCGGCGAGGCGCCCGTCCACCGGGCCGACGATCGTCACGCCACGTCCGGCGAGGACCTCGACGTTCTCCTGGACGGCCGGCTGTTCCCACATCTCGGTGTGCATGGCCGGACACACGATGACCGGTGCACGGGTAGCCAGCAGTGTGGCCGTCAGCAGGTCTCCCGAGCGTCCCATCCGGTAGTCGGCCAGCAGGCGGGCAGTCGCGGGACACACGATCACCAGGTCCGCTCCCTGGCCCAGCCGGGTGTGGGGAATCGGGTGGGGCTCCTCCCAGAGGGAGGTCTGGACGGGCTCGGAGGCCAGCGCGTCGAACGTGGCCCTGCCGATGAAGTGCATGGCGCCCCCGGTCAGGACGGGTGCCACGTGGGCGCCGGCGTCAACCAGCCGCCGACATACCTCGACGGCCTTGTAGGCGGCTATGCCCCCGGTAACACCGAGGACGATGCGACGTCCGGCAAGTGTTCCCATGGTGGATGCCCGGGGGCGAGGGGTCAGGCGCCCTCTTCGCCCTCGACCTGGGCCTCGCCGGAGGGCAGGTCGTCACCGGCCTGGTCGGCCAGCTCGAGGTCGATGGCGTCGAGCATGCCGTCGAGGTCTTCGACCTCTTCCGGGGGCTCGATCGGCTGGATCTTGCCTGCCGCGAGCTCCTCGAAGGCAATGGAGAGCGGCTTGCGGGACGTCGAGGTCACCTGCGGCGGAATGGAAGACCCCAGGCCCTCTCCCAGCTGGCCGAAGTACGAGTTGATCTGGCGTGAACGCTTGGCGCTCACCGTGACCAGTCGAAACTTGGAGTCAGCGGTCTCGAGGAGGCCCTCGATCGGCGGATTCACAAGGCTGTCGTTGCGGTTCACTTGGATCCCCTGCGTTCCTCCGAGTGCCGGTTCCTGCGACCGCCACCCCCGTCCTGAAGCCCTTCCGGGCTACTCAGAGAACGGTCCACGCGGGTCCCAACGCTACCAGCGGGACGCCTGCAACCGTCGGACGACGAACCCGTCGGAGACCCGTCGGAGAGGCCCGGAAGGCAGCCCATGACCGGCCACGGGTCAGCCGTGGGAATCCCGGTGGTCCCTGATAAGCCCGGCAACCAGATCCACGGCCGCCTCCAGCTCGTCGTTCACCACCCGCCCGTAGTCCAGCTCGTCGGCTTCCCGGCGTTCCCTGGCGGCCTCCTCCACACGGGCTCCGGCACGCTCGGGATCGTCCCCGCGGGCCAGGAGGCGACGCCTCAACTCGACGTCGTCAGGTGCATCCACGAACAGGAAGAGCGCGCCGGGGAGGCGCTCCCGCACCTGTCGCCCACCTGCCACGTCGATCTCCAGCAGCAGGTCCCGCCCCTCGTCCGGGTCCGGCGTCGGGGTGCCGTACATGAACCCGAGGAACTCGTTCCACTCCACGAAACCGCCGTCGATCCTCCGGGCCTCGAAGGCGGCACGGTCCACGAAGACGTAGGCGTCCACGGCATCGTCCGGGCGTCGGGGCCTGGTGGTCCATGAACGACTCAGGACCAGACGTTCGTCGCGCTCAACGAGGGCCCTGGCGATGGTGCCCTTTCCAGCGCCCCCCGGACCGGAGAGCACCACGACCACGGGCGACCCAGCCCGCAACCCGTCAGCCACCGGCCCGGCTCCGGTCGGGTCGGGGTCAGCCGAACCGGGCGACCAGCTCGGCGCGCTGCTGGCTGCCGAGGCCACGCAGGCGGCGACTGTCGCTTATACCGACCTCGTCCATCGTCCGCCGGGCCTTCACCTTGCCCAGCTTGGGCAGTGACTCCAGCACCGACAGCACCTTCATCTTGGACACGATCACCTCTGCATCGGAACGCTCCAGGAGTTCCGAAAGGGTGATCGAACCCATCTTGAGGAGGTTCTTGATCTCCGCCCGCACACGGCGTGCCTCAGCCGCCTTGACCAGTGCGGCCCGCCGTTGTTCATCTGTGAGTTGAGGTAGTCCTGCCATGCGCCGGACCCTAGTAGGAGCCGGGACCCGGGGTGGGATACCCGGGGCGGTCTCAGGCCGACAGGTGGGCGACCATGGCCGCCGCCGCCGCCGCCGGATCCTCGGCCGCCGTGACGGCCCGGCCCACCACCAGGAGGTCGGCACCGGCGGCCAGTGCGTCACGGGGCGAAGCCACCCGGGCCTGGTCGTGGGTGGCGCCACCGGGCATGCGGATACCGGGCACGACCCGGACGAGGCGGTCCGACCACGGGTCGGTGGCAGGCAGGTCCGTAGCCGCACAGACGATCCCCTCGCAGCCGCTGGCCACGGCCAGGTCGCACCGGTCCCGCAGCACGCCACCATCAGCGACGTCGTCGCTGGTCAGGACCGTCACCCCCAGGGCACCGGGCGTGGCCACCCCGGCGGCGGCGGCGCCGGAAACCAGACCATCGACGGCAGCACGCAGCATCGGACCACCCCCTGAGGCGTGCACGGTCACCCATCGGGCGCCGAGGGCACCGAGCACGCGGGTGGCACTGCCCACCGTGTTGGGGATGTCATGCAGCTTCAGGTCGCAGAAGACGTCGAAGCCCGACTCCACGAAGGAGGTGACAGCCTCCGGGCCGGCGGCCGAGAACAACTCCAGGCCGACCTTCACCGTTCCGAACCATGGGCCCAGGAGTCGGGCCGTCCGCCGGGCGACCATGAGGTCGTCCACGTCCAGCACCAGGCAGAGGCGGCGCCGGAGCTCTTCGGGCACCTCGTGGTCAACCATGTATCCCTCCGACCGTCCAGCCCGACAACTGCGTCGGGTCAGCCATGCGCAGCACCGATCAACTCCCCCAGGTGGGACACGCCGTGGTCGTCGCACCACCGACCCAGGTCCCGCAGGATCACGGCGGGCGCCGCCGGATCGGCGAACGTGGCTGTCCCCACCTGTACCGCCGACGCTCCGGCCAGGAGGAACTCCACCACGTCGACCGCGCTGGCCACGCCACCGACGCCGATGATGGGCACGGCCGGAAGGGCCTCGCGGGTGTCGAACACCGCTCTCACCGCCACCGGCCGGATCGCCGGACCACTGAGGCCTCCGCGGCCGGCCCCCAGGAGGGGTCGTCGGGCCTCCGTGTCGATCACCATGCCGAGCACCGTGTTGGCGACGGTCACCGCCTCGGCGCCGGCGGCGACGGCGGCCGCCGCCACGTCGGGCAGGTCCGGGGTGTTCGGACTGAGCTTCGCCCATAGGGGCCGACCAGCGGCGGCGGCGGCCTCCACGACCTCAGCCGTGGCCGTCGTGGAGTGCGCGAACAACGCCCGCCGGTCCTCGAGGTTGGGACACGAGGCGTTCACCTCCACTGCCACCACCTCTGGCGGCATTCCGGCCAGGAGGTCGGCGGCACGTGCGAACTCGTCGACCGTGCGGCCCCAGATGCTGGCCACCACCCGGGCTCCCGTGGCGACCAGGTCCGGCAGGTCGTGCTCCAGCCATGCCTCCACACCCGGGCCCTGCAGCCCGACGCTGTTGAGCATCCCCGACGGGGTGGCATGCACCCGCGGTGCCGGATTGCCATCCCATGGTTCAGCGTGGAGGGACTTGACCACCACCGCACCCAGCAGCGCCGGGTCCAGGTGGTCGGCCAGCTCATGGCCGTGACCGGCGGTTCCGGACGCCGTCATGACGGGATTGGGAAGCACCAGCGAACCGAGCCGTGTCGTGAGGTCCACAGCCGAACTGCGTCGCCTCACAGCAGACCGTCCTCCGGAGCCGCCACGATGCCCGCGTGGTATTCCTGCAGGGTCCTCACCGCCAGTGGGAACCTGCGCCAATCGGCCAGGCCACCGGCTGCCGCCAGGGCGGCGTTGGCCGTGGTGAGCAACGGGATCCCCATGGCCCCGGCGGCGGCACGGATGTGTTCGCCATCGGAACGCGGGCCCCGGCCCCGTGGGCAGTTCACAACCATCTGGACCGATCCCGACCGGATCAGCTCCACGGCGTCGACTCCGTCCTCGCCCAGCTTGGCTACCACGGTCGCGACCGGCACGCCGTTGGCGACAAGGTATGCGGCCGTGCCACTGGTGGCAACCACGTCCAGGCCCAGGTCCAGCAGGCCCCTGGCGGCCTCCAGTCCGACGCCCTTGTCCCTGTCGGCCAGGGACATGAAGACCGTCCCCGTGTCCGGGAGGGCCCCACCCGCCGCGATCTGGGACTTCGTGAACGCCAGTCCGGTCGTCATGTCGATGCCCATGACCTCACCCGTGGACCGCATCTCGGGCCCGAGCAGCGGATCGGCCTCGGGGAACCGGTCGAACGGCAGCACCGCCTCCTTGACGGCCACATGGTCTCCCGCCACCCGGTCCCGTAGGAGTCCCTCGAGACGCAGCTCGGCCAGGGTGGCTCCCATCATCACCCGACTGGCCACCTTGGCCAGCGGGACGCCGGTGGCCTTGGCCACGAACGGCAGCGTCCTCGACGCACGCGGGTTGGCCTCGATCACGTACACCTCGTCGTCCTTGACCGCGTACTGGACGTTCAGCGGGCCCCGCACCTCGAGGGCCTCGGCGATGGACCGGGTGTGCTCTTCGATCCGTTCCACCACGGCCGCCGAGAGGTGCGGTGGCGGGATGACGCAGGCACTATCCCCGCTGTGCACCCCGGCCTCCTCCACATGCTCCATGACCGCCCCGATGACCACCTGTCCCAGGTTGTCCCTGATGGCGTCGACGTCCACCTCGGTGGCGTCCTCGAGGAACCTGTCCACCAGGACGGGCCGCTCCACCGACAGGCCGCCCTCGATCCCGAGGCTTCCGAATCCACTCAACTCCGCCATGGCCCGGGTGAGCTGGGCGTCGTCGTAGACGATCTCCATGCCCCGGCCCCCCAGCACGTACGAGGGCCGCACCAGGACGGGATAGCCGACCTCGCCTGCGACGGCCAGCGCCCCTGCCGTGTCCACGGCGGTGCCACCGGGCGGCTGTGGGATGCCCAGGTGGGAACAGAGCATGTTCCACTGCTCGCGATCCTCGGCCCTGTCGATGGACTCCGGGCTGGTACCGGCTATCAGCCCGGGCGGCAGCGAGGCTGCCAGCTTCAGCGGCGTCTGCCCACCCAGCGAGACGATCACGGCTAGCGGCTGTTCGGCATCGATCACGTTGGCCACGTCCTCGGCGGTCAACGGTTCGAAGTACAGGCGGTCGCTGGTGTCGTAGTCAGTGGAAACGGTCTCCGGATTGCAGTTCACCATGATCGTCTCGAAGCCGGCATCGCGCAGGGCGAAGCTGGCATGCACGCAGCAGTAGTCGAACTCGAGCCCCTGCCCGATCCGGTTCGGACCCGATCCCAGGATCATCACCTTGGGGCGGTCCGACGCCACGACCTCGTCCTCGTCCTCCCAGGCGGAGTAGTGGTAGGGCGTCTCGGCTGCGAACTCGGCTCCACAGGTATCGACCGTCTTGTAGGTGGGCCGCACCCCGGCGGCCTCCCGGGCCGACCGCACCTCGTCGGCTCCCCGACCCCACAGGTGGGCCAGCTGGGCGTCGGCGAAGCCGAGGCGCTTGGCCCGCTTCCAGCTATTCCGGTCCATGGAGTCCATGCCCAGGTCATCCAGGTGGAGACGCTCCTCGCTGATGGACAGGATCTGGTCCAGGAACCAGGGGTCCACCTTCGTGGCCGAGTGCACCACCTCCAGCGGTACGCCCCGACGCAACAGCGCCTCCAGCTGTGTGATGCGTGCCGGGGTGGCGATCGCTGCGGCAGCCAACAGGGCATCGTCGTGGATCTCGTCCAGGGCCGCCTCGGCCGGGTCGCAGTTCAGGCCCAGACGTCCATTCTCCAGGGATCGCATGCCCTTCTGGAGCGACTCCGGGAAGGTCCGCCCGATGGCCATGACCTCACCCACCGACTGCATGGAGGTGCCAAGCACGCTCGAGGTGCCGGGGAACTTCTCGAACGCCCACCGTGGGATCTTCGTGACCACGTAGTCGATGGTCGGCTCGAAGGCCGCTGGGGTCTTCCTGGTGATGTCGTTGGGGATCTCGTCCAGCGTGTAGCCGACCGCCAGCTTGGCGGCGATCTTGGCGATCGGGAACCCCGTGGCCTTCGAAGCCAGTGCCGAGGACCGGCTCACCCGGGGGTTCATCTCGATCACGACCTGCTCACCGGTGGTCGGGTTCACGGCGAACTGGACGTTGGAACCACCGGTCTCCACGCCGACGCGGCGGAGGCAGGCGAACGATGCGTCGCGCATCTCCTGATACTCGACGTCTGAGAGGGTCTGGGCCGGGGCCACGGTTATCGAGTCGCCCGTATGGACCCCCATGGGGTCCAGGTTCTCGATCGAGCAGATGACCACGCAGTTGTCGGCGCGGTCCCGCATGACCTCCAGCTCGAACTCCTTCCAGCCGGCGATCGACTCCTCGATGAGGATCTCCGAGATCGGGCTGGCTTCGATCCCCAACGACGCAGCCCGTTCGAACTCCTCCGGGGTGGAGGCCATGCCGGTGCCCTTCCCACCGAGGATGTACGCGGGACGTATGACGACGGGGAGGCCGATCGACTCCACGACCGACCGGGCCTCGACCATCGTGTGGGCGATGCCGGAGTCCGGCACCCTCAGGCCGATCTCGATCATGGCCTCCTTGAATCGGCCGCGGTCCTCGGCGGTGGCGATGGCCTCGGCGTCGGCGCCGATGAGGTCCACGCCGTACTCCTCGAGCACCCCGGCCTCCACCAGTTCCATGGCGAGGTTGAGGGCCGTCTGGCCGCCGAGCGTGGGAAGCAGGGCATCGGGCAGCTCCCTGGCGATGACGGCCTCGAGCACGTCCAGCCGGAGGGGCTCGATGTAGGTGGCGTCGGCGAAGTCCGGGTCGGTCATGATCGTCGCCGGGTTGGAGTTGACCAGGATCACCCGGTAGCCGTCCTCCCTCAGGACCCGGCAGGCCTGGGTACCCGAGTAGTCGAACTCGCAGGCCTGGCCGATGACGATGGGACCGGATCCGATGAGCAGGATGCTCTCGATGTCGTCACGGCGGGGCATCAGCCACTTCCTCCCGCAGGGCCTGCGACCGCGGCCATCAGGTCCTCGAACTCTGAGAACAGGTAGCGGCTGTCGTGGGGGCCGGGGCCGGCCTCGGGGTGGTACTGCACGCTGAAGGCCGGAACGTCGCGGCTGCGGATTCCCTCCACGGTCTGGTCGTTGAGGTTGACGTGGGTGAGGTGCGCCGACGGGATGGAGCCGTCGGCCACGCAGTAGTTGTGGTTCTGGCTGGTGATCTCAACCCTGCCGGTGGCCAGGTTGCGGACCGGGTGGTTCCCACCGTGGTGCCCGAACGGAAGCTTGAACGTCTCGGCTCCCAGCGCCACGGCCAGCAACTGGTGGCCCAGGCAGATGCCGAAGATCGGAACCTCCCCCAGCAGGGCCGTGATGCTGCTCCGGATCCCGGACAGCGGACCCGGATCACCGGGACCGTTGGAGAGGAACACGCCGTCCGGCTGCATTGCCAGCACGTCATCGGCGGGCGTGTGCGCAGGCACCACGGTGACCTCGCCCAGACCGGAGAGGTGCTCCAGGATGGTCGCCTTGATCCCGAAGTCGTAGGCCACGATCCGTCGGGACCCGCCCGTGGAGGCGACGACCGTCGGAGCCTCGCGGGTCACCTCGGCGACCATGTCGATTCCGTCGGTGCCGGGCTCGGCGGCCGCGGCTGCGGCGAGGGTGGAGGCGTCGGCCGTTCCGAATGCACCCGGCATGGCGCCGGCATCGCGCAGGTGGCGGGTCAGGCGCCGGGTGTCGATCCCGGCGATGCCCGGCACGCCGTTCGCCCGCAGCATTACGTCCAGGTCGTCCGAGGAGCGCCAGTTGCTGCGCCTCCGGGCCAGGTCGCGCACCACGATGCCGCGACAGAACGGTCGTCGGCTCTCGTGGTCGTCCCGGCTGACTCCGTAGTTGCCTATGTGGGCGACGGTGAAGGTGATGATCTGGCCCGCGTAGGAGGGGTCTGTGATGACCTCCTGGTAGCCCGAGAGGACGGTGTTGAAGACCACCTCGCCGGTGGCCACCCCGCCGGCGGGCTCCGCCCCGACGGCCTCGCCCTCGAACACCTCGCCATCGGCCAGGACCAGGGCGGCTTCGACGATGTGCTGTCGGGTCACCGCCGGGCCTCGCCGTCGACCACGACGGGTTCGCCTGCACGGATGGTGTGGCGGACGCGACCCCGCAGCGTCCGACCCTCGTACGGGGTGTTGGAGCTGAGGCTCGCCATGGCCACACCCGAGACCGTCCAGGTCTCGTCGGGGTCCACCACGCAGAGGTTCGCCGGGGCACCGGGAACCACCGGGGCACCATGCCGGTCCGCCACGCCGGCGATGGCCGCCGGGCGCCACGAGAGGAGCGCCAGCACCTCGGGGAGGTCCAGTCCGGAATCGCCGAGCGCCAGGGAGAAGGCGGTCTCGAGGCCGAGCATCCCCGGGGGAGCCTGGTCGAAGGGGAGTTCCTTGGCGTGCGTGGCGTGGGGCGCGTGGTCCGTGGCGATCGCGTCGATCGTCCCATCTGCCAGTCCCTCGCGGATCGCCCGGACGTCGACGTCGGTCCGCAGCGGCGGATGGACCTTGAACACCGGGTCGTAGGAGGCGCAGGCGGCGTCTGTGAGGGTGAAGTGGTGGGTGGTGGCCTCGGCGGTGACCGGCAGGCCGGCCGCCTTGGCACCCCTGACCATGGCCACCGAACTGGCCGTGGAGAGGTGCTGGAAGTGCAGGTGGGCTCCGGTCATCCGGACCAGGGCTATGTCCCGCATGACCATCAGCTCCTCGGCCTCGGCCGGCTGGCCCGGGATACCGAGGCGCGACGACCACTCCCCCTCGTGCATGTAGCCACCGGCCGAAAGGGCCGCCACCTCGCAGTGCTGGGCCAGCACCACCGGTCGACCCAGTCGCCTGCCGAGGCCCGTCGAGTACTCCATGATCCGACGCATCAGGCGCGGGTCCTGGAGGCCTGTTCCATCGTCGGTGAAGATCCCCACCCCGGCGTCGACAAGCTCACCCATGGGCGCCATGTCGACTCCCCCGCGACGCAGCGTCATCGCCGCCGTCGGGATGACCTCGCAGGTGGACCGCCTGCCCAGCGCCCTGACCTGTTCCACGACGGCCACGCAGTCCGTGGCCGGGTCGGTGTTGGGCATGGCCACGAGGGCGGTGTAGCCGCCGAGGGAACCGCCCCTGGCGCCGGTCTGGATGGTCTCGGCCTCCTCGAGGCCCGGCTCCCGGAGGTGGGCGTGCAGGTCCACGAAGCCCGGTGAGACCACGCAGCCGCTGGCGTCGAGGTTCACATCGCCGCTGAGGCCGGTTCCCACCGCGGCGATGCGGCCGTCCTCGCCGAGCTCCACGTCGAGGATCCGCTCGCCCCCGCTGTCGATTATCCGTCCGCCCCTCAGCACCACGCTCATCGGTCGCCCTCCGCGCTGTCACCGGCATCCACCGCTCCGAGTTGACGGCCCGAACCCAGGAGTAGGAACAGGACGGCCATCCGGACCGACACACCGTTCACGACCTGGTCCAGGATCAACGACCGTGGGTCGGCGGCGGCCTCGGCGGAGATCTCGACCCCGCGGTTGGTCGGCCCCGGGTGGAGCACGAGGGCGTCGCTCCTCATCCGGGCGACACGATCAGCGGTCAGGCAGAAGTCGGAGGCGTACTCGCGGAGCGACGGGATGAGGCCCTCGGTTATGCGTTCGCTCTGGATGCGCAGCAGGTAGACGGCGTCCAGGTCGGGCAGGAGGGGATCCAGTTCGTGGGCGAGGGTCACCGGCCAGCCCTCGATGGCAGGAGGTAGCAGGGTCGCCGGGGCCACCAGCACCACCTCGGCCCCGAGGGCGGTGAAGGCCAGGACGTTGGACCTGGCGACCCTGGAGTGGCGGATGTCGCCGACGATGGCGATCCTCATTCCGTCCAGGGATCCCCGACTCTCGCGCAACGTGTAGCAGTCCAGGAGGGCCTGGGTCGGGTGTTCGTGGCAGCCGTCTCCGGCATTCACCACCGAGAGGTCGGTCCATCCGGCCACCCGGTGGGCGGTGCCGGCCATCGAGTGGCGGACCACCAGGAGGTCGGCTCCGTACGAGGCCACCACCTCGACGGTGTCACGGATGCTCTCTCCCTTGCTGAGCGACGAGGTACCGGCGCTGAAGGCGACCGTGTCGGCCGACAGGCGCCTCGCCGCCGCCTCGAACGACATCCGGGTCCGTGTGGAGCCCTCGAAGAAGACGGTGGCCACCGTCCGGCCTCGTAGCGCAGGGACCTTGGGGATGGGACGACGGCCGATCTCGGCGAAGGTGTCGGTCAGGTCCAGGATCTCCTCGAGGTCCGACCGGTCCATGCCGTCGATGCCCAGGAGGTGCCTGCCCCGGTTGCCGTCCGTCCGGGGGTCGGTGGCGGTGCTCACTTCTGCATCACCCCGAGGTCGACGCCGGCGGCGTGAACGTCCACCACCTCGTCACGACGCGTCGGCAGGTTCTTGCCCACGTAGTCGGGACGGATGGGCAGCTCCCTGTGGCCGCGGTCGACCATCACCGCCAACTGGATCGAGCGAGGCCGGCCGAAGTCGCAGAGGGCGTCCAGGGCGGCCCGGATGGTCCGGCCGGTGAAGAGCACGTCGTCGACCAGGACCACGATCCGCCCATCCAGGTCGGTCGTCAGGTCGGTGACGGCCTCTGGGACCACGGGACGCAGGCCGATGTCGTCCCTGTGGAGCGCCACGTCCAGGGTTCCCACAGGTGGTCGGACGCCCTCGATCTCGGCGAGCGTCTCGGCCAATCGCTCGGCGACAGGCACTCCGCCGGTCTGCAGGCCCACCACCACCAGGTCTTCCACCCCGTGGTTCCGCTCGATCACCTCATGGGACATGCGACGAATCGCCCGCCCCATGTCGTCGGTGGTCATGATCCGCGCGTGGGACATGAAGACGCCCCCGAACGGGGGCGTCTGACGTCGTTCTCTTTCGGCCATCGGCCTCGTTCTCCTCGATCCGTCCGGGCCTCTCGGGACCCGCTTCACGGTCGAAGGTGAAGCCTACACGCGTCGGCCGGATCCGCTCACGGCGCCGGATACGGCGCCTGCCGCCATGACCAGGCGACCGTCGTGGCGGCGACCCACCTCCTCGTAACCGGCAGCCAGCGCCACGGCCACCGAGCCCCGATTGCCGGGTTCCACCTCTGCCAGCAGGACGTCCAGCCCAAGCGGCGGGCCGAGCGCCCAGGTCGTCAGTAGGCGGACCATCTCGGTGGCCACGCCCCGTCGACGGTGCCGGTCCACGGTCCACCAGCCGATGAGGGCGGCACCACGATCCGGATCGAATGCGGAGAGCCCGACCTCGCCGAATACCTCGGCAGCCGCTTCGAGAGGGATGTCGCCGGCCGTGCCGGATCCCATGCCGGGCCCGACGGGTTCCACGGCCACCAGGTCCAGCGCCAGGCCCGCATGCCTCCTGTCGGCTTCGCCGGCGATCCATGCGGCCGAAGCAGCCTGGTCTGCAGGCTCGGGTACGGGCAGCCAACGCCGGACCTCGGGGTCCGACCAGGCCGCTGCGAGGGTCTCTGCGTCCCCGACCTGCCAGGGCCTCAGAAGGCACCGCGTCCCGGCCAGCGTCGGCTCGGGCAGCGGCAGGCACATCACGTCGGGTCGGCCTCCGACGGTCGGACCTCTTCGGCTATGCCCGACACCACGCCGTTCACGAACCGGGCCGAGCGCTCCGTCGAGTAGTCGCCGGCCAACTCCACCACCTCGGCCAGTACCGCCGAGGTCGGGACGTCGCTCCGGTAGGAGAGCTCGTAGACCGCCAGGCGCAGCAGCGCCCGGTCGACCGCCGGCATCCGGTCCGGGCGCCAACCCTCGGCGAACCGGTCGATGAGATCGTCCACCTCGTCCATCACACCGGCTACGCCCTCGACGAGATCGACGGCGTAGTCACCCGGCGCAACCGTCTGGTCGGCCAGCACCTCCAGCATGTCCACGCCCCGGGACTCCGCTGCATAGAGGATGGCGAGCGCCGACTCCCGGGCCTCGCGTCTCGAACCGATCGGATCTGCCGGCCGTGCCATGGAAAGCCGCCTCAGGCCCGGCTGAGGTACTCGCCGGAGCGGGTATCCACCTTGATCCGCTCGCCGTTCTCGATGAACAGCGGAACCTGGACGGTCAGGCCGGTCTCCAACGTGGCCGGCTTGCGTGCCCCGGAGACCCGGTCGCCCTGCAGTCCCGGTTCCGTCTCGGTGATCACCAACTCGACGGAGGCGGGGAGCTCCACGCCGATCACCTCGTCGCCGTACATGAGGATCACCGTCGTGCCCTGCTCGACCATGTAGTCCGTGGCGTCACCCAGGGTCGTCGACGTCACCTGGATCTGGTCGTAGGTCTGGTCGTCCATCAGCACGTAGTCGGCACCATCGCGGTACACGAACTGCATGGAGCGCTTGTCGACTATGGCCCGCTCGACCTTCTCACCCGCCCGGAAGGTCCTGTCCACGACCGAGCCGGTCCGCACGTTGCGCAAGGTGGTCCTCACGAAGGCGTGGCCCTTGCCGGGCTTGACGTGCTGGAAGTCGACCACCTGGACCAGGTCGCGGTCCAACTCCAGCGTCATCCCGTTCTTCAGGTCATTGGTGGTGATGGTCGGCATCTCGGCTCCGGCGGGTTCGACTCGTATGGCTCGGTTGCGGTTGCGGCCTCACGACGGTGGTCGCCGGCTCACAGTTCCTTCGGTGACAGGGTGAGTCGACGGTGCCCGTCGACGGTGACGAGCACGGTGTCCTCCCAGCGGACGCCGCCGAAACCACCGAGGTAGGCCCCCGGTTCCACGGTGACCACCTGACCGGCACGCAGGGTACCAGTGGACGTGGACGAGACAGCCGGCCCCTCGTGGATGTCCAGTCCGACGCCGTGGCCGGTGCCGTGGGAGAAGGCATCACCCAGCCCGGCGGCCTCCAGGGAGGACCGGCAGGCGGCGTCCACCTCGGCGATGGGCACGCCCCCGGCCACCACCGCCAGCCCGGCCAGCTGGGCATCCAGCACCGCACCCAGTAGGTCCGCTGCCCTGCCGGTGCCGGTTCCACCGATCCGGAGCGAACGGGTCATGTCGGACCTGTAGCCGTCGACCATGGCACCGAGGTCGCATACCACCAGGTCGCCGTCGAGCATGGGCCTGGGGCCGGGGCGGGCATGGGGCAGGGCGCTGTTGGGGCCAGCGGCCACGATCGTCTCGAACGCCCGGTCCGACGCTCCCCCGGACCGGACCGCATGGTCCAGTGCCGTGGCGACCTCTGCCTCCACGGCACCAGCCAGGATCGACGGCAGGACCCGGGCGAGTGCCCCGTCGGCGATTGCAGCGGCTGCGGCGATGCGATCCACCTCGCCTTCGTCCTTCATCTCGCGGAGGCCCTCCACGAGCCCGTCAGTGGCCACCGCCGGGCCGGACAGGAGGTCAGCCAGGCGAAGCTGTTCAGACCAGGTGATCGAGCCGGCCTCCAGGCCCACACGGGCCCTTCCCGAGGCGAGGGACCCGAACGGCGACTTATGGCCAGCACCCACCACGACCACGTCCACGACCGCTCCGGCGGCGGCCACCTGGTCGGGCGCCTGGTCCCGGTAGCGGCCATCGGTGACGAGGACGGCACGTTCGGAGTCCACCCAGAGGCTTCCCGCAGAACCGGAGAAGCCCGTGAGGTACCGGACGTTGGTGCTGGCGGTGACCAGCAGCGCATCCACGCCAGCCGGATCCAGCAGTTCCCTGAGGCGGTCCAGGCGTCCTCCCACACACAGTGGCGCCAGTTCCGCCGACGAGGCCTTGCTCACCCGGCCAGGAGGTCGGCGACGGCCTCGACCGCCATCCGGTAGCCGGCCCCACCGAAACCGGCAATGGTCCCGGAAGCCACCGGTGCGACCACCGACGTGTGGCGCCACGGCTCGCGGGCCGCCGGGTTGGAGAGGTGGAGCTCCACCACCGGGCCCTCGAAGGCAGCCAGGGCGTCGTGGATGGCCCACGCATAGTGTGTGAACGCCCCGGGATTCACCACGATGCCCGCACATCGACCACGCGCCGCGTGGATGGCGTCCACCAGCTCGCCCTCGTGGTTGGACTGGAAGTGCTCCAGCGTCAGGCCCCGGGCACCGGCAGCCACCCGGGCGGACTCCACGTGGTCGTCCAGGGATTCCGTTCCGTAGACGTCGGGCTGGCGTTCCCCGAGCAGGTTCAGGTTCGGGCCCGACAGGAGCAGGAGGGTTGGGTCGCTCATGGTCGACATCCTTCCACGGCGCCCTGCGTGGGCGACCCGCCAATATCGGTCACCGGACCGCCCCGATCGCGGCGCGCACCAACTCGGCGTCGACCCCGGTCACCACCTCGACCCCGGCGGGGCCATCCAGCACGAACGTCAGACCGTCGATGGCCTTCTTGTCGCGACCCATCGCAAGCATCAGCCCGTCGGCGTCGGCGCCTGCCGGCAACGAGCCCGAAAGGCCGTAGCCCGCCACGACCCTGCGGTGCTCAGCAACGCGTCCATCGTCGATGCGGCCCAGAGAGAGCGCCAGCTCGGCCGCGTACACCAGGCCGACGGCGACGGCCTCGCCGTGCCGCAGGTCGTAGCGCCCGGTGGTCTCCAGGGCATGGCCGAGGGTGTGCCCGTAGTTCAGGACCGCCCGTCGACCTGCTTCGCGTTCGTCGGCGGCGACCACCTCGGCCTTGATCCGGACGCACATGGCGACGCGCTGTTCCAGCGTGGGGCCCTGATGGTGGTCGACCCCCGGGCCGCCTCCGTCAGGACCGCCCCCGCCCAGGTCGCCTCCTCCCAGGAAGTGGTACTTGGCCATCTCACCCAGCCCACAGGCCATCTCCCGTTCGGGCAGCGTCTCCAGGACGGTCGTGTCGCACAGCACCGCCGCCGGCTGCCAGAAGGCGCCGACCAGGTTCTTGCCCTCGGGTAGGTTCACCCCGGTCTTGCCGCCGATGGCCGCGTCGATCTGGGCCAGCAACGTGGTCGCCACGTGCACCACCGGCAGGCCCCGGTGGTACGAGGCGGCAGCGAAACCGGCAACGTCGGTGACCACGCCGCCCCCGACGCCGACCACCGCATCGGCGCGGGTCAGGCCCCAACCGGCGAATGCCGAGCAGAGTTCCTCCACCGTGGCGAGGCTCTTGGCCGTCTCGCCGTCACCGATCCTGAACACCCGGTGCTCGACCCCGGGATCCACCTCCACCGGGACCGACTCCTGGGTGACCACCGCCACCCGACGGACGCCGGCAGGCACTACGGAAGCGAGCTCGCCGACGACCCCCGGCCCGACCAGGACCGGGTAGGAGCGGCCCCCGGGGAGCTCCACCGCCAGCCGGATCACCGCGTCACCCCACTGGTGGCGGCAACGGCATCCAGCACCATGCTCGCCACCTCGTCGACCGTGAGGCCATCCGTGTCCAGCACCACGTCCGCAGCCGTTCCGTACGCCGGGCCACGCTCGTCGGCCAGGCGCCTCAGCACCTCCAGGGGCTCGCCGTCGGCCAGGAGGGGGCGGCCGGCCGGATCCCCGACCCGCCCGACAAGGGTCTCAGGCGTGGCCCGCAACCAGACGACGGTGGCGGAGCTGGCCAGCAGCGCCCGATTCGACCCACGGCCGAGGACGCCGCCACCGGTGGAGAGGACCATCGGATCCTCGGCAGCCAGCTGCATGGAGAGGGCCTCCTGCTCGTATCCGCGGAACGCCGTCTCGCCACCCTCGTGGAAGATCACGCCGATCGACCGGCCGGCCAACTGGGTCACGGCACGGTCCAGGTCCACGTGACGGCGGCCCGACCGGGCAGCGACGGCGGCGCCCACCGACGTCTTGCCGACGCCCATGAGGCCGACGAGTGCCAGGTGTCGGTGGGGCGGCAGCCCGCCGGTGGGTTCCATCCGGACAGGCTACCGATACCCGTCCCGGCGGCCGGGACGATTCCCGCCGGAAAGGCCCCCGGGTCAGGTCACGCCGGCCACGAGGGCTCCCAGGCAGAGCCACGGCCCGAAGGCCAGCGGTTCCCGCCAACGCCGTCGGAGCCCGGCGGCGACCAGTGCCCCCACCGCAGCGGACAGGAGGGCCACGGCCACCGCGGCCACGATGTCGGACCAGCCCTCCGCCGTGGCACCCAGGAACCAACCCAGCGGGACCGCAAGGCGCACGTCGCCTCCACCCAGGCCGTCACCGGCGAGGCTGCGAACCGCCAGGAGCAGCCCCCCGAAGGTCGCCGCACCGGCGAACGACCAGATGACCTGACGCACGGACCCCGACACCAGTCCTGCGGCCAGTGTCAGGGCCACGAGACCAACCATCAGCCGGTTCACCATCGCGGCGGGCAGGCGGCCCGTCCGAACGTCGGCGACCGACAGTGGCACCGTCCATGCAGCCAGCCACGCCACCGCAGGCCAGCCCGTCACCACATCGGCGGCCAGGCCATCCATCATCGGCTCGTCACCACATCGGCAGCCCGGGCGTCCACCACCGGTTCGCCGGCCTGTCGGCCAGCCCGTCAGGGCCGGGATTCAGCGTCGGGCCAGGGCGGCGCGTGCAGCGGCGTCCATCGCCGCCACCGGCGCCTCCACACCCGTCCAGAGGGTGAAGGCATTCGCCGCCTGGAACACGAGCATCGAGAGGCCGTTGTGGGCCTCGACACCGCGGCCGCGCAGGGCAGCCAGCAATTCGGTCTGCGCCGGGTGGTAGATCAGGTCGACCACCACGGCTCCGGCCGCCACCAGGCCCGGATCCACCGGATGGCCGGCTCCGGCGCCGGCCATCCCGACCGGTGTGGCGTTCACCACGAGGTCCGCCGCGGCCACCGCCTCCCCAACTGACGAGGGCTCGAGGGCGCGTCCGGCGGCGCCGGCCAGGTCGGCGGCCGTGACGGCACGCCCGATGGTGCGGTTGGCCACGGCCACCTCGACGGCTCCGGCCAGGCCAAGGGCGTGCACCACGGCGCGTGCCGCTCCACCCGCCCCGAGCACCACGGCACGTCGGCCCGACACGTCGAAGCCCGCATCGTGTCGCAGGCCGTCCAGGAATCCGGCCCCGTCGGTGTTGTGCCCGACCAGGCTCTCGCCGTCCCGCACGATGCAGTTGACGGCTCCCAGGGCCGCGGCCACCGGGGTGAGGTCGTCGACGCCGGAAGCCACAGCGTCCTTGTGCGGCATCGTGACCGAGAGTCCGGCGATTCCCAGTGCCCGCATCCCTTCCAGGGCACCGGAAGCCCGCCCCTCCGGAACCTCCAGGGCCACACAGGTCCAGTCCAGTCCGGTCTCGGCGAACGCGGCGTTCATGAGGCACGGCGACAACGAGTGCCTGACCGGGTCACCGATCACCGCCGTGAGGCGCGTCTCCCCGCTGACCGGGGGTCGCTCGTCAACGCTCGATTCATCCACAGCCGAGATCCTTCTGCACGCAGACCCTCCGGGCCACCTCGAATTCGGCGGCGCTGACGACGAAGGTATGGGCTCCCATGACGTCACCCTCGTTGGTTCGCACGTAGTACATCCACTGCCCCGGTTCAGGGGACACCGCCGCCTCCAGGGAGGCCCTACCGGGCGCGGCTATCGGTGTGGGGGGAAGCCCGCTGATCACCCGGGTGTTCCACCGCGACACGGTGTCCAGGTCCACCTCGTCCAGCGGCTCACCGGCCGTCTTGCCGACCGCGTAGCGGGTGGAGGCATCGATGCCCAACCGCCAGCCGGCAGTCAGGCGGTTCTGGATCACTCGACTGATCCGGGCCCGGTCCACGTCCAGCAGGGCCTCCTCCTCGATCAGGGAGGCCACCACCACCGCCTCATAGGGCGTCAGCCCGACCGAGGCAGCGCGCTCCACCAGGTCCAGGTCGTCGACCACCTTCAGGAACTGACGGTGCATCCGGAGCAGCAGGCCCAGCTCGTCGCCGACCGTCGCCTCGTCCAGCTGGTAGGTGTCGGGGAACAACAACCCCTCCAGCAGGCGGAACGGCAGGTCTGTCGGGTAGTGCTCCCACGCCAGCCGATCGCTGATGAGGGCGGCCCTGAGCTCGTCCTCGTCGAAGATGGGCATGTCGCGCAGCAGCCGTGTGACCATCTGCTCGATGGTGAGGCCCTCCGGCACGGTCACACGTATGACCTCCTCGGGTAGCGGGCCGAGGTCGAGGGCCGCCACGGCCACCGGGAACGAGAGGTGCTCGCGGAGCACGTAGTCCCCAGCCTGGAACGAGTACTCGACGCCCGAATCACAGTCAATCAGCCACCGGATCGCCCTCGGGCAACGCAGCCACTGGCGGAACATCGCCGGGTTGTCGATGACGCCGACGTCGCCCAGGGCGGCGACCACGTCGTTGGTGGTCCAGCCCTCCACGATGACGAACTCCACGTCGGCGCCGGGCAGGCCCACCGGGGTCATCTGGTCGCTGACCCAGTCCATGAACAGCCGGTAGCCGACCAGAAGGGTGAACAGCACGACGACCAGGACGATCCCCCACCTCGGCAACGGACCCATGGACGGCCTGTGGCGTACCCACCGCACATCCGGCCGGGCCCCGTCGTTGCTCACCCGTCCTCCGCTCCGGTTGCGCCCCGACCACGGCGCCGGCCGTCCAGCCATGCCTGGAGCATCACCGCAGCGGCCACCATGTCGACGAGCTGTCGCCGTCTGGGGCCGCGTAGGTCCTGTTCCATGAGGGAGCGTTCGGCGGTGACCGTGGTCAGGCGCTCATCGTAGGTCTCGACCGGAACGGCCAGGTGGTCAGCAAGCTCGCCGGCCTCCGCAACCATCTTCCCTGCCATCGGGCCGACGGAACCATCCATGGAATACGGAATCCCGACTACGACGACGACGGCCTCCCACTCCTCGACCAGGGCAGCCAACCGGCGGTGGTCGCCACGACGGTCGCCGCTGCGCTGCACCACCTCGATCGGTGTCGCCACGAGGCCGTCACCGTCGCTGATCGCCACACCGATCCGCCTCGAGCCGAGGTCCAGGCCCAGAGCCCTCACAGTTCGATCAACCGGCGTGGGCTGCTGCCCGGGCCTGCTCCAGGGCATCGGGCAGGTTCTCGGGCGACTTGCCCCCGACCAGCGTGAGTTCGGGGTTGGGGCGGCCGCCCCCGCCGATGGTCCGCGCCGCCTCGGCGACGATCGCCCCAGCGTCCAGGCCGCTTCCGCCGGATACCGCTGCGACCAGGATCGCTCCGCCACCCTCCGGTGCCGTTCCCAGCACGACGGCCCTGACGCCGTCCCGGTCCCGTATGGCCACCGCAAGGTCACGAAGGCCGTCACGGTCGATGCCGTCCACCAGGGAGGCCACGACGCCGTCAGAGGCCGATGCCGCCAACTCGTCGGCACGTCCCAGGGCTGCCTTCCGCTTCCAGGACTCCAGCTCCCGGCTCAACGCCCTGGCTTCGTCCAACCGCTTCTGGATGCCATCCAGGAGGTCGTCCACCGGCACCCCGACCAGTTCGGCGGCCCGGTCCAGGGTGGCCTCGGCGCCACGGAGGCGGTCGATCGGCGCTGTACCGGTGATGGCCTCGAGTCGCCGGATGTTCGAGCCGATGGAGCCCTCCGCCACGATCTTGATCGGTCCGATGTCGCCCAGGGCTGCCACGTGGGTGCCGCCACAGAGTTCAGTCGAGTTGGGGCCGGCTTCCAGCACCCTGACGAGGTCGCCGTACTTGTCGCCGAAGAAGGCGATGGCACCGGCGGCCTCCGCCTCGTCCTTCGTCGTCTCGTAGTGACTGCATGCCGGGTTTGCGAGGATGTCGGCGTTGGCGAGGTCCTCGACGGCTGTGACCTGCTCCGGCGTCATGGCCTCGAAGTGGCTGAAGTCGAATCGGAGGCGGTCCGGGCCGACATGTGAGCCCTGCTGCTTGACATGGTCTCCCAGCACCCGACGGAGCGCCGAATGGAGGAGGTGGGTGCCGGTGTGGTTGCGCCGGATGGCGGACCGACGATCGGCGTCGATGACCGCGCTGACCTTCTGGCCGACCTCGGGCAGACCATCGGAGGCATCCACCCGGTGCTGGTGGAGGCCATCGAGGGCCAACGTGGTGTCCAGCACCTTCGTGGTACCTCCCGCATGGACCAGGACGCCCGTGTCGCCGACCTGGCCACCGGACTCGGCGTAGAAGGGGGTGCGGTCCAGGACCACCACGTCGTCCTCGGCAAACAGGACCGTCGCCTCGACCTCGTCCACCTCGCGTCCGACGAAGTCGGTCACCCCACTGTCCTCCAGCACGGTCCTCAGGTCGCCGACAGCGGCGCTGGCGGTGACGTCCCTGCGCGCCGACCGGGCCCTCTGCTGCTGGTCGGCCATGGCCGCCCGGAAGCCGTCCAGGTCCACCTCGACATCCCGCTCGGCCGTGATCTCCTCGGTCAGCTCCAGCGGGAAGCCGTAGGTGTCGTGCAGCTTGAACGCCACGTCACCGGCCAGCCTCCCGTCCTCGCCGAGATCGTCCAGGGCGTCGTCGAGGATGGACAGGCCGACGCGGAGGGTCTCCCGGAAGCGACTCTCCTCGCGGTCCAGCACGTCACGTATGAAGGAGTGGTTGCGTTCCAGGTCCGGATAGTCGGGCCCCATGATCTCCACGACGGCATCCACCAGCAGGGGCATGATCTGGTCCTCGACGCCGAGCAGCCAGGCGTGGCGAACGGCCCGACGGACGATCCGCCTGAGCACGTAGCCCCGGTCCTCGTTGCTGGGGAACGCCCCGTCGCTGATCAGGAAGGTGGACGACCTGGCGTGGTCGGCCAGGATCCGCTGCGATACGTCGGTGCGATCGCCCGAACCGTGGGGAATGCCGCTGATCTCGCCTATCCGTTCCAGCAGGAGCGAAAACTCGTCCGTCTCCCAGACGGAGTCCACGCCACCCAGCACGCTCAGGATCCTCTCCAGGCCGGCCCCGGTGTCGATGGAGGGTGCGGGCAACTCGGTCATGGATCCGTCGGCGTGCTGCTCGAACTGCATGAAGACGAGGTTCCAGATCTCGATGAACCGCTCGTCGCCTCCGTGAGCGGGTCCACCGCCGTCGCCGAAGTCGGGGCCCTTGTCCCAGAAGATCTCCGAACACGGACCACAGGGACCCGTGTCCGCCATCCGCCAGTAGTTGTCCTCGTCCAGGCGCTGGATGCGCTCGGCCGGCACGCCCACCTCGTCACGCCAGATCGCCTCGGCCTCGTCATCACTGACGTGCACCGTGATCCAGAGGCGCTCGGGGTCCAGCCCGAGGCGGTCCGTCACGAACTCCCATGCGAAGGCGCATGCCTGGGACTTGAAGTAGTCACCGAAGCTGAAGTTGCCCATCATCTCGAAGAAGGTGAGGTGGCGCAGGGTCCGGCCGACCTCGTCCAGGTCGTTGTGCTTGCCACCGGCCCGAAGGCACTTCTGCACGGTCACGGCCCGTGGCCACGGGGCGGGTTGCTCGCCTACGAAGTAGGGCTTGAACGGCACCATGCCCGCCACCGTGAACAGCAGCGTGGGGTCATGCGGCAGGAGGCTGCCGGAGGCCTCGTGGTGGTGCCCGTTGGCGACGAAGAAGTCGACGAAGGCACGGCGCAGGCCGTTGGCGGTGAGGAGGTCTTCGGGAACCTGGCGTGAGTCCATGATCGGCCCAGCCTAGGGATCGCCCGGCTAGATGCCGGAGACGCTGCGATACCGGACCAGCGACCAGCAGGCCGAAGGCGTCGGGCTCAGCGCAGTGGCCGGAGGGGTCTGTGCCTCCGACGGTCGCCGTACTCGTGGTCCAGGGCGCTGCGGGTGCGGCCCACCTCGGCCCGACCATCCCGGGTGGCCTCCGTGACTTCGCCAGCTATGCGCCGGACGCTTCGCACCATTGCCGTGCCCTGGTCGGCCAGCTCACGGCGGAGGTGCTCGGGTGTGTAGCGCTCGACGCCGCGGCGGATCCGGCGACGCAGCCAGACCGACGAGGCCGTGCCGATCAGCCAGCCACCCAGCAGCCAGACGAGGCGCCTCCGCATCAGGCCACCCCGTCCCGTCGGTTCTCGGGCCTGATCTGGATCGCTGCGGCCTCCACCACCGGACCGTCGACGCCCCGACCCGGCGTTGCGCCCCTGAGTCGCCGGACGAACCTGCCGAGGCCGGCCGCGATCGAGGCCGCCCCGATGAGTGGCGGAGACAGGGCCCTGTAGGTCAGGCGGGACGCCGCATCCACGGTGGTGGAGATGTCCTCGGCCGCGTCCAACAGGTCGTCCACCCGCTCCAACCCGACCGTGGCGTGGTCCACCGCCCTGCGAAGGTCGGCGACCATGGGCACGGCCTCCTCCCGGAGCAGGTCGACGGTCTCGCGCAGGGTTCGCAGCGTCCTGACCAGCGAGGACACAGACACCACGAGGACGACTATCGCCGCCAGGCAGACGACCGCCACCAGGACCGCAGCCAGGTCACCTGCCTCCATCGCGTCCTATCCCTCCGTCGGCCGAGGGTCGTTCGGCCATCCGGCCAGCGACCTCGCCCTCGTAGCCGTGTGTCGAGGGATCGTAGTAGACGTTTCCCTCCACCTCGTCGGGCCGGTAGCGCTGGTCCACCCACCCTTCCGCATGGTCGTGGGGGTAGTCGTAGCCGGTGCCGTGGCCCAACTGGGAGGCACCCCGGTAGTGGGCGTCCCTGAGGTGCATGGGCACCTCGCCGGTGCCCGATGCCCTGGCGTCCACCTCGGCCCTGCCCAGGGCCACCGTCACCCGATTCGACTTGGGCGCCGTCGAAAGGTGGACGACGGCGTGGGCCAGGTTCAGCCTCGCCTCGGGCAGGCCCACGAACTCCACGGCGCGTGCCGCAGCGTTGGCCACGACCAGCCCCATCGGATCCGCCATCCCCACGTCCTCGCTGGCCAGGATCACCAGGCGGCGGGCGATGAAACGGGCGTCCTCCCCGGCAGCCAGCATCCTGGCCAGCCAGTAGAGCCCGGCGTCGACGTCTGATCCCCGGATGCTCTTGATGAAGGCACTGATCACGTCGAAGTGGTCGTCACGCCCGTAGCGCAGCGCCTTCGTGCCGAGCGCCGCCTCGGCATCGCCGAGGGTGATCCTGCCCTCCCCCCGCCCGACGGCGAGGGCTGCCGCCACCTCCAGGCTGGTCAGGACATGGCGCCCGTCCCCGCCCGCCCTGTCCGCCAGGAGTTCCAGGGCGTCCTCGTCGGCGGTCACCTCCTCGGCCTCCATGCCCCGCTGCAGGAGGCGCCCCACGGCATCCGGACCCAGCAGCTCGAGGCGGAAGAGGGTGGAACGCGAGAGCAGCGGCGGGTTCACCTCGAAGAAGGGGTTCTCGGTGGTCGCACCTATGAGCACCAGCAGGCCGGACTCCACCGACGGCAGGAGGGCATCCTGCTGGGCCTTGTTGAACCTGTGGACCTCGTCCAGGAACAGGATGGTGCCGACGTCACGTTCGCCCAGGCGGGCCTCGGCCCGTGCCACCAGCTCCCGCACGTCCTTGACGCTGGCATTCACAGCCGAGAGTTCGGAGAACTCCTGGGCGGTGACGCGTGCGATCAGGCGGGCCACCGAGGTCTTGCCCGTGCCCGGCGGACCCCACAGGATCACCGACGAGAGGCGGTCGGATTCGATGAGCTGGCGGAGCGGCCTTCCGGGGCCCAGCAGGTGGTCCTGGCCGACGATGTCGTCGAGACGGGTAGGGCGAAGTCGCTCCGCCAGCGGTGCCCGCCTGGCGAGGCGTTCCTCGGCTGCGCTGGCGAAGAGGTCCCCGGACACGGCCGGAGGCTACCCGTCCCCGCTAGGTCCGCCCGGCCCCCCGAGACCCGCCCGGACGTAGCTAGCTGGCAGGCGGCAGGACCCTCAGGCCCAGCTCCTCGAGCTGCCGATCGTCGATCGGGTTGGGAGCCCCGGTCAGCGGGTCGGCCCCAGACTGGGTCTTCGGGTAGGCGATCACCTCGCGGATGTTCTCCTCTCCTGCCAGGATCGCCGTGAGGCGATCCATTCCGAAGGCGAAGCCGGCGTGTGGTGGGGGCCCGAAGCGGAAGGCATCCAGCAGGAAGCCGAACTTGGCCTGTGCCTCCTCGGCTCCGATCCCGAGGATGGCGAAGACCTGCTCCTGGACCTCGCGCTGGTGTATCCGGACGCTCCCGGAGCCCAGCTCCCAGCCGTTCAGCACCAGGTCGTAGGCCTGCGACCTGACATCCAGCAGGTCGCCACGATCCAGCGCGTCCATGTCGTCGGGGTGGGGCATGGTGAACGGGTGGTGCGCCGGAATCGGGTTCCCCGCATCGTCCATCCCCTCGAACAGCGGGAAGTCGACCACCCACAGGAAGTGGAGGCCTCCCTCGGTGACCGGCGGGCGGCCCAACTCGATGCGAAGCAGGCCGAGGATGTGCCTGGTGGCGCGACGCTCGTCGGCCACGATGAGGACCAGGTCCCCCACCTCGGCTTCCATCGCCGTTGCGAGGGCGGACTGCTCGTCGTCGGTCAGGAACTTGGCCACCGGCGAGTTGAGGCCGTCATCCGTGACCTTCATCCACACGAGGCCCTTAGCCCCCCACGACCTGCACTGGTCGGTGATCTCGTCCAGTCGCTTGCGGGACGTCTCGGCACCACCGGGTACCCGGATGCCCTTCACGCAGGGTGCCTGGAACGCACGGAACTCCGTGCCGGCGAACACCTCGGTCAGCTCGACGAGCTCCATGCCGAACCGGATGTCGGGCTTGTCGGTGCCGAACCGCTCCATGGCCTCCAGCCACGACATCCGTGGGATCTCTCCGGGGCGCTCACCGGTGACGGCCTCGGCCGCTGATGACACCGCATGCGAGATGAAGGCCAGGACGTCGTCCTGTGAGACGAAGCTGGCCTCGGCGTCGAGCTGCATGAACTCGAACTGCCGGTCCGCCCTGAGGTCCTCGTCGCGAAGGCAGCGGGCGATCTGGTAGTAGCGGTCCACGCCACCCACCATGCAGAGCTGCTTGAAGAGCTGCGGGCTCTGGGGAAGGGCGTAGAACGAGCCGGGTTCCTTGCGGGACGGCACGACGAAGTCCCGTGCGCCCTCCGGCGTGCTGGCGATGAGCATCGGGGTCTCCACCTCGATGAAGCCCTGTTCCTCCATCGCGGTCCGCACGGCGCTGTTCACACGGGCCCGCACCTCCAGATTCCGCTGCAGGCGGAAGCGTCGTAGGTCCAGGTAGCGGTGGCGGAGCCGGAGCACCTCGTCAACCTCGGTCCGGTCGTCCAGGGGGAACGGCAACGGATCCGAAGTCGCCAGGACGGTCACCTCGGCGACGTCGATCTCGATGGCGCCCGTCGGGAGGGCATCGTTTGCCGTGTCGTTCGGACGGAGCCGCACGTTGCCGGTGACCTGCAGGACGTACTCGCTGCGAAGGTCGTGGGCGCCGTCGATCACCAGCTGGACCACGCCGCTGCGGTCCCGGAGGTCGATGAAGGCGAGGTGCTCGCCATGCTCGCGGCGGCGGTCGACCCAACCGCAGAGCGTGACGCTGCGATCCACGTCGTCGGCCCCCAGGTCGCCACAGCGGTCGGTCCTCATGGAGGTGGAGTAATCGGTCAACGCAGCCTCGCTCGCAGGATGTCGATCATCGAATCCAGGGCGACGGTCTCCTGTCCGCCGTCACCCCTCAGGTCCCGGACGGCCACCGTGCCGGCAGCCATCTCGTCCTCGCCCACTATCACCGCTATGGCGGCCCCGCTCCGGTCGGCGGCCTTCATCTGGGCCTTCATGGACCGTCCGTCCCATGCCCGGTCCGCCCGCAGGCCGGCCCGGCGCAGATCGTCGGTGAGCACCACGGCCCGGTCACCTCCGGTGGTGTCCACCACGAAGACGTCGATCACCGAGGTGGGTGCGTCGAAGACGCCCTCCGCGTCACATGCGAGCAGGATCCGGTCCACCCCGAGTGCGAAGCCAACGCCGGGCGTGGCAGGGGCACCGAGGTTCTCGGCCAGGCCGTCGTAGCGCCCCCCGCCTCCGACGGCGTTCTGTGCGGCGTCGAGGGCCTCGGCAGCGAACTCGAAGGTGGTGCGGACGTAGTAGTCCAACCCGCGGACCAGGCGGGGCTCCACGGTGAACGGGACGCCGAGGGAACCCAGTGCATCGGTGACCCGCCCGAAGTGGGACGCCGCATCGTCGGACAGGTGGTCGAGCATGCTGGGAGCGGCCGCGATCAGGTCGGCGTCGTCGTCCCTCCGGGAGTCGAGAACCCGAAGGGGGTTAACTGCGAGCGTGGTCCGGGACTCCTCGCTGAGGGAGTCCAGGTCTGCGGAGAAGTGGGCACGCAGGGCCTCCACATAGCGGGAGCGGTCGCCGGCGCTACCCAGCGAATTGACCGAGAGCGTGACCTGGCGAAGGCCCAGGCGCTCGTAGAACCGCCATGCCAGGGCTATGACCTCGGCATCCAGGTGTGCGTCCTCCGGGCCGAGGACCTCCACGCCGACCTGGTCGAACTGGCGGAAGCGTCCCTTCTGGGCCCGCTCGTATCGGAAGTTGGGGCCTGCGTACCAGGCCTTCCACGGGACCACGGGCCGGTGCTCGGCGAACGCCCTCACGACCGAGGCGGTCTGCTCGGGGCGCAGGGCGATCTGGCGCCCCCCCTTGTCCTCGAAGGAGTACATCTCCTTGCGGACCACGTCGGTCGCCTGTCCGAGGCGCTGGAACACCTCGACGTGCTCGAACATCGGAGGTATGACCTCCAGGTACCCGGCCGAGGAGACCACGTCGGCGAAGACGTCGACCAGGAGTCGCCACCTGGCGGAGTCCGGCCAGAGGATGTCGCGGGTGCCCTTGGGAGCACGAAAGGCGTGGTCCACCACAGTGATGGAGGCTACCGGGCCCTCTACGGCGCTGGCCGTGGATGGTCGCGGCGAATCCCTCGGCGCGATGCCGGGCGATCACCACGGCCTGCGGAACCGGTGTGCTCAGCCCCGCCGCCACCGGGAACCACCCGGTGGACGTCGTATACGGAGTCCACCTCGCGCAGCAGGCGCAGCAGCACCTCGAGGTGGGTGGCGTCGCCGATCTCGAACTCGAAGCGCATGGTCGCCACCCGGTCGACGCCGCTGGTCGCGGTGCTGGTGGCGAGCACGTTCACGTGGTTGTCGGCCAGCACGCCGGAAACGTCCCGGAGGAGTCGTGGGCGGTCCAGGGCCTTGAGCTCCACCGACACCACGAAGTGGCCCGACGAGTCGCCGTCCCAGTCGACGTCGATGAGGCGATCGGCCTGGTCGACCATCAGGGACACGGCGTTGGCGCAGTCCGAACGGTGGACCGACACCCCCCGGCCCCGGGTCACGAAGCCCATGATCTCGTCAGGAGGAACCGGCGTGCAGCACCGCGAGAGCCTCACCATCATGTCGTCCAGGCCCTCGACGTGGACGCCGACCGCCCCGGCGTCCCGACGCCTGTGTCGGGGCTGGACGATCTCCACGACGAGGTCGTCCTCCGGCTGGAGTTCCTGCAGCGCCTTGACGACCCGCCCAACGACCGCCCGCGCCGAGACGTGGTGCTCGCCCACTGCCGCATAGAGCGCGTCCGGGTCGTTGTAGTTCATCGAGGCCGCAACCTCGGCCAGCTCGGTGCCGGCCAGCACGTCCTTCACCGACAGCCGGACCCGGCGGAGTTCGGCGGTGAGTGCCTCGTGACCGGACTCGATGGCATCCGACCGCCGCTCCTTCGAATACCAGTTCCTGATCTTGCTGGCGGCCCTGTGGGTGGCCACGAACTGCAGCCAGTCCCGGCTGGGGCCGGCCCCAGCCCGCCTGGAGGTGAGGATCTCGACGGTGTCACCCGTCTCCAGCCGGGTCTCCAGGGGAACGAGGCGACCGCCCACCTTGGCGCCGACGCAGGAGTGCCCGACATCGGTGTGGATCGAATAGGCGAGGTCCACCGTCGTGGCGCCGACGGGCAGGGTGACGACCTGGCCGTTGGGTGTGAACACGTAGACCTCCTCCAGCTCCAGGTCGGTCTTCAGGTCGGCCATGAAGGTGCCCGGATCATCGGTCTCGGCCTGCCACTCCACGATCCGCCCCAGCCAGGACATCTCGTCGGACGGCGCCTGGGTCTTGTAGTCCCAGTGGGCGGCCACGCCGTGCTCGGCCCGGGCGTGCATCTCGACCGTCCGCAGCTGGAACTCCACCTGCTTGCCCTGCGGACCCACGACGGTCGTGTGGAGGGACTGGTAGAGGTTGAACTTGGGCATCGCCACGTAGTCCTTGAACCGGCCCTGCACCGGCTTCCAGGTGGCGTGGATCGTCCCCAGGGCGGCGTAGCAGTCCCGCACGCTTTCGACGATGACGCGTATGCCCACCAGGTCGTGGATCTCTTCGAACGACCGCCCCTTCACGATCATCTTCTCGTAGATGCTCCAGAGCTGCTTGGGGCGGCCGGCCACCGTGCCGACGATTCCCAACTCGGCCAGGCGACCCTCCACCTCGCCGATCAGCTGGGCCAGGTAGAGGTCCCGCTCCGGTGAACGGTCCTGGACCATCTGGTCGATCTGGCTGTACCTCTTGGGATGCAGCGTGGCCAGCGCCAGGTCCTGGAGCTGGTCCTTGACCTCCTGCATTCCCAACCGGTTGGCCAGCGGGGCGTAGATGTCCATGGTCTCCTGGGCCACACGCTGCTGCTTGTGCTCTGGGAGGGCGGCCAGGGTCCGCATGTTGTGGAGGCGGTCGGCCAACTTGATTATCAGGACGCGGAGGTCCTTGGAGAGCGCAACCAGCATCTTCCGCATGCTGGCCGCCTGCTGCTCCTCCCTGGTGTCGAAGTGGAGCAGCTCCAGCTTGGTCACGCCGTCCACGATCAGCCGGACCTCCGAGCCGAAGTCCCGCTCCAGGTCCTCGAGGCTGACGGGTGTGTCCTCCACGGCATCGTGGAGGAGGGCGGCCACCACCGTGGTGTCGTCGAGCCCCTGGCGGGCGACGATGGTTGCCACCGACATCGGATGGTTGATGTACGGCTCGCCGGACTTGCGGGTCTGCCCGGCGTGTGCAGCCAGGGCCACCTCGTATGCCCGCTCTATGAGCGACGTGTCGGCACCCTCGTGTCGACTCCGGAACTCGGTCAGCAACGTCGAGGTCTCAGCGACGGTCGGCCTGGGCCGGCGACGCCAGGGCAGGACCCGGGTCACCGTCACCAAGGAATGCTCCCCCCACCGGTCAGGGGCTGGGCGGCCTCATCGCGCGACTCCCGCATCCTCCAACGGTAGTCGCCCATGGTTGATTCCCCGGGCTTCCGGGCTTCCGGGATCCGGTCAGCGCTTCTTCTTGCGGGGGCGGGGCGGCACCCCACCCGTACCGGGTGCGGCGATCGGCGGTCGGCGCTTCGCCGGGCCACCGGTGGGGCTGGAACGCGGCGCAGCCCGGGTGCTGGATACGGCCGCCTCCTGGCGCCCGATCACCCGGGTCGGCCCATCCACCACTCCACGGGACCTGACCTTCCCGGCCACGAGACGCCAGCGCTCCTCGCGTTCCTTGAGGCCGGCCACGATGGTCGAGGCGAGGAAGAGCGACGAGTAGGAACCGACGAAGATCCCGACCAGCAGCGCCACGGCGAACTCCTGCAGCGTGCTGGCGCCCATGATGAGCGAACCGATGAGGAGCATCGAGACGACGGGGATGGCCGACGTGATGCTGGTGTTGATGGACCGCATGGCGACCCGGTTCAGGGACAGGTTCATCAACTCGGTGTACGTGTAGCGATCGGTGGCACCCAGGCGGCCGACGATCTCCCTGACCTTGTCGTACACGACGATCGTGTCGTAGAGCGAGTAGCCCATGATGGTCAGGAACGCGATGACGGTGGCTGGCGTGATCTCGAACTGAAGCACCGAGTAGACGCCGACGCTGAGCACGATGTCGTGGGCCACGGCGACCATCGCCCCGACCGCCATCTTCCACTCCAGGCGGATGGCTATGTAGAGCGCCACGACGACGAAGAAGACCAGCAGGGCACGGAGGGCCTTGTCGGTCACCTCGTCTCCCCAGGTCGGGCCGACCTGCTCGAATGCCTCCACCTGTCCGAGTTCCGCCGCCAGGACGTCCCGTATCCCAGCTGCCCTCATCGGATCCTGGACGTCGGAGCGGATGAGGAGCAGCTCGCCGTCCACGATCTGGATCCGGGCATCGCCAGCGTCAAGCCCTTCCATCACCTGGCGGGCTTCGGCGACGCTGGTCCCCGGTGAACGAACCTCGAAGGAGGTGCCGCCCTCGAAGTCCAGGCCCAGGTTCAGGCCCCTGACGCCGAAGGAGGCCAGCCCGATCAGCACGGCCACGGTCGAGATGACGATGGCACGTCGCCACAGGCTGGGGAAGTCCACGGCCGACTCGCCCCGGTAGAGGCCGCCCAGGATGCTCATGCCCCGACCCCCCGGAGACTTCCGGTGCTGGCCGACACGGCACCGCTGGATGGCAGGCCGAACCGCTCAGGGTGCTCGGCGAACCAACGCGTGGTGGAGAGCAGGCGGATCATCGGTCCCATGAAGAAGTAGGTGGCTACCAGGTCCAGGATGGTGGCCAGGCCGAGGTAGAGGGCGAAGCCGCGTACCGCTCCGACGGTCAGGTACCAGAGCAGGCCGGCGCCGATGAGCGACGCCATGTCGGCCTTGAGGATGGTGGAGTAGGCGATCGGGAAGGCCCGATCCACAGACGAGCGGGCCGTCCGGCCGTCACGCACGTCCTCCTTCAGGTGCTCGAAGTAGACGACGTTGGAGTCCACGGATACACCGATGGCCACGACCATGCCGGTAACCCCGGCCAGGGTGAGGGCCAGGCCCGACTGGGTCCCAAGGTGGGCGATGATCGACCAGAGCAGGGCGCCGGAGATGGCCAGGCTGGCCAGCGCCACGATGCCCAGGATCCGGTAGTAGCCGACGATGAACACGGCGACCAGGAGCAGGCCGATGAGGCCCGACACGACGCCGGCCCGGAGCGAGTCCTCGCCGATCGTGGCCGATACGAGGCGAATGTTCTCGGGCTCCAGCTCGACGGGTAGGGCGCCGTAGCGCAGTGCCAGGGAGACGTCGTCGGCCTCGATCTTCTCGAAGCCACCTGAGATGAGGATGGCGTCCCGGCGGAACTCGGGTGCCCGGATCGACGGGGCGGTCACGACCTGGCCGTCCAGGACGATGGCCAGGCGGCCGTTGGTGGCGCCACCCGAACGGGGACACGCCGGGTTTCCGGAGAAGCAGAGCGCGGCAATGGCGTTGAAGCCGTCGATGCCCACGGCGCCCTCGTGGAGTTCAAGGCCGACCTGCCACTGGTAGTCGATGAAGAGGGCATCAGCGTCGCTGACCGCCTCGCCGGTGAGGAGGCTGGGGCCGAGCAGGTAGCGCTGGCCGGGGTCGTTCCTGAGGTCCAGCACGACGAAGTCGCCCGGATCGTCGTCCTCGGGAAGGGTCACGCCGGCCGGGCCGACCGCCGGGACGACCTCGCCGGTGGAGACCATCTGGCAGGAGGCTGGTCCGGCCGGAACCGAGCCTGAGGCGGGCCCGTAGGCACCCCTCTCCGTGTACAGGCGACAGACGGGCCGGAACCGGAGTTCGGCCGTGGTTCCCACCAGCGACAGCGCACGCTCCTGGTCGTCGACGCCGGGCAGCGAGACCATCACGCCGTTCTCGGTCCGGGAGATCTCGGGTTCCGCAACGCCCAGGCCGTCCACCCGGTCACGGATGATCTCGACGGCCTGGTCCAGCATCTCCTCGTCAGCCGGGCCGACGGCCGCCAACCTGACCGACACGCCGCCCTGCAGGTCGAGGCCGAGCAACGGCTCGTTTCGCCAGACGACCGTCATCACCGAGGCGGCGACGGTCAGGACGACGATCCCGATCAGGAATACGAGTTGGCGACGTGGCATGGCTGTAGCGGGTAGTGGGGTCGGGCCGTAGTTGGGCTCAGCCCACTATCGGGCCGTCGTGTGAATCGTCGTCTGAATCGTCCTCGGAGTCGTCGTCGGATGCCCAGCCGTCGGCAGCCGGCTCGTTGAAGCGACCATCGACGGACCCTCGCAGCACCTTCAGCTCGATGCCGTCGAAGACCTCCAGCCACAGGATGTCGTCCTCGACGTCCTTGACCACGCCGAAGATCCCGGAGTTGAGGACCACCTCGTCGCCCGCCTGGATGGAGGAGACGAGCGCCTGCTGGGCCTTCACCTTCTTCTGCTGCGGGCGGATCATCAGGACGTACATGAGTCCGAAGATGAGGATCAGTGGAATGAAGCCAGCCATGGTGGGAAGTCGTCCTTTGGAGGAGGTCGGCCCCTTGCAGGGAGTCGGTCGAAGACCGTGGGGCCGGTCGGGCTGGATCGCCGGACCCGGGCAGCCTAGGCCCGTCGTCTCAGCCCCAGACGGCCAACGTCTCGCGCCTGAAGGCCTCGAACCGTCCCCGGTCGATGGACGCCCTCAACCGGTCCACGAAGTCCAGCAGCCAGGCCAGGTTGTGGAGGGTCAGTAGGCGTCGTCCTGTGGGCTCATCGGTCATCAGGAGGTGCCGGAGGTAGGCACGTGACCATCGGGCCGCCGGGCTGGCTGGGAACGCCGGATCCAGGGGGATGTCGTCGGTGGCGAACCGGGCATTCCGGAGGTTCAACCTGCCGCCGGTGGTCAGCACCGTTCCGTGGCGTGCATGCCGGGTGGGCAGAACGCAGTCGAACATGTCGATGCCCCTGGCCACCACCTCCACGAGGCCCGCCGGATCCCCCAGGCCCATGAAGTAGCGAGGCTGGTCGGCCGGCAGCATGGAGGTGACGACGGCCAGCGGTTCCAGCATCTCGTCGCGGGACTCCCCGACGCTCATGCCGCCGACGGCGTAGCCGTCGAAGCCGACCTCGAGGGTCCGCCGGGTGCTCTCGGCCCTCAGCGTCGAATCCACCCCGCCCTGGACTATGCCGAACTGGCACTGGCGTGCCGACGCGTCGGGGTGGTCCAGGAACGCCCGACGGCCACGGGCCGCCCAGACGGCCGTTCGCTCCACCGCCCGGCGCAGGACGGGCTCGTCGGCGGGCAGTGCCGGACACACGTCCAGGACCATCTGGATGTCGGCACCCAGGTCCGCCTGCACCGTTGCAGCGGACTCCGGGGTGAGCACGTGGGTGGACCCGTCGTAGGTCGACCTGAAGGTCGCCCCGGAGTCGTCGACCTTCGGCTTCAGGGAGAAGATCTGGTATCCGCCGCTGTCGGTCAGCGTCAATCCCTCCCAGGCGGCGAACTTTCCGAGCCCGCCGAGGTCCCTCACCACCTCGGCACCGGGACGCAGCATCAGGTGGTACGTGTTGCCCAACACCACCTCGACGCCAAGGTCCACCAGGTCCGTCGAGGAGAGGTGGCGCACGGCCCCACGGGTACCGACCGGCATGAAGCACGGCGTGGCGAACGATCCGCCGGGTGTGTCGACCCGTCCGGTCCGGGCGCCGCCATCCGTGGCAGCGGTCGTGAAGCCTGCCCTCATGGGGGTCCAGCCTTCCGGCCATGGCATTCCCGCTGACGTTGCCGCACGACTACTCCCCCGCGCCGTCTGGAGCGGCCCTGCCCACGAGCATGGCATCGCCGAACGACAGGAAGCGGTAGCCGTCGGCCAGGGCCGTCTCGTAGAGCGTCCTCCAGCGGGGTCCGGCGAAGGCCTCGAGCATGACCAGCAGGCTGGAACGCGACAGGTGGAAGTTGGTCAGGAGGACGTCCACGATCCGGAAGTCGAACGGCGGACGGATGAAGAGGTCGGTCCGGCCGTCCGGTCCCGAACGCGCCGCCGACTCAAGGGCCCGCACAGTCGTGGTCCCGACGGCGACGACCCTCGTGGCATCCCGACAGGCCTCCAGGGTGGCGGCGGGCACGGAGTAGTCCTCACGGTGCATCCGGTGCTCGTCCAGGTCGTCGACGGTGAGCGGCCGGAAGGTGTCCAGCCCGACCACCAGCTCCAGCGACTCGACACGCGCCCCGGCAGCCCGGCAGGCGTCCAGGACCTGTTCGGTCAGGTGGAGCCCGGCGGTCGGGGCCGCGGCCGACGCCGACCGACGGCTGTAGACCGTCTGGTAGCGGTCGGGGTCATCCAGGACCGTCGTGAGGTACGGGGGTAGCGGCATCTCGCCACAGCGGTGGATGGCCTCGAGCACCGGGCCGTCACTCAGCAGCCGGACGTGACGCACCCCCTCGCCTAGGTCCCGGCCCACCTCCACCGAGAGGCCGTCGTCCACGGCCAGGATCGTGCCGTCGGGCAGCCTGCGGCTGGGTCGCACCAGGGCCTCCCAGAGTCCGTCGCCCTCCAGGGCCCGTAGCAGCAGCACCTCGGCGCTGCCCCCGGTACGTCGACGAAGCAGCAGTCGGGCAGGCAGCACGCGGGTGTCGTTGACCACCAGCAGGTCGCCGGGTCCCAGCAGCGACGGCAGGTCCCGGACCGTCCGGTGCACGACGCTGTCGCCGACCGCATCCAGCAACCGGGCCGACGGCCGGTCCTCCAGGGGCACCTGGGCGATCGCAGCATCCGGGAGCTGGTATGCGAAGTCTTCCGGTCCCATGGGCCGGCCAGCCTACGGCCGGGGTCCCGCACCGTCGGCCACGTCGGCCCCACCGGCAGGGTTCGGTCCGGTCAGTCCTCGAACAGGGACCCGGCGCGGCGCTCCGGCACGGTGGGCCGGTTGATACCCAGGTGGTCGTAGGCGGCGGCGGTGGCCACCCGACCCTTCGGGGTGCGGTGCAGGAGGCCCTGCTGGATCAGGTACGGCTCGTACACGTCCTCGACGGTGTCCTCCGGCTCGCTGACGCTGATGGAGAGGGTCTTGAGCCCCACCGGCCCGCCGTCGAAGCGCCTGCAGAGGACCGAGAGGATCTCCCGCGAGGGCTTGTCCAGGCCCAGGTCGTCCACGCCGAAGAAGGCGAGGCCATCGCGCGCCACCGGACCGTCCACCACGCCGCTGCGTTCCACCTGGGCGAAGTCCCTGACCTGGCGGAGCAGCCGGTTGCCGATGCGTGGCGTGCCCCTGGAGCGTCGTGCGATCTCCGCCGCACCCTCCTCGTCCAGGTCCACGTCGAGGATCCCGGCTGCGCGCGTGACGATTGACTGCAGGTCGGCCGGCTCGTAGTACTCGAGTCGGGCCGTGAGGCCGAACCGGTCGCGGAGTGGCCCGGTTATCAGGCCGGTGCGCGTCGTCGCTCCCACGAGGGTGAACGGTGGGAGCTCGAGGCGGATCGAACGGGCGGCCGGACCCTTTCCGAGGATGATGTCCAGGGCGAAGTCCTCCATGGCCGGGTAGAGGACCTCCTCGACAGCTCTGGCCAGCCGGTGGATTTCGTCGATGAACAGGACGTCGCCCGGTTCCAACTTGGTCAGGATGGCAGCCAGGTCACCGGCACGCTCAAGGGCCGGACCCGAGGTGACGTGCATCTCGGCGGCCATCTCAGCGGCCACGATGTGGGCCAGGGTGGTCTTGCCCAGGCCCGGCGGACCGGCGAAGAGGAAGTGGTCGGCCGCCTGACCCCGCCGACGGGCGGCCTCCAACATCACCCTGAGGTGGCCCTTCAGTTCGGCCTGGCCGACGAACTCGTCCAGGCGGCGGGGCCGCAGCCCGGCCTCGACCTCCACGTCGTCGACCTCGGGATCCCGGTCTGCCGAGAGGAGCTCGTCGCGCATCGCCGCGTCCCCTACGCCCGCGCGAGGCGCTGCAGCGCCTCGCGAAGCAGGGTCGCCGGGTCGTCCCCACCCAGGTCCACGATCACGGCCCGCACCTCGTCGGGGCTGTAGCCGAGGCCGCCGAGGGCCTCCTGGACCTCCGCTACGGCGGTACGACCGCCCGTGGTCGCCCCACCGGTGTCGGGGATGCCGTGGATCGGCAGGTCGAGGGAGTTCTTCAACTCGACCAGCAACCGGGCGGCGGTCTTCTTGCCGACTCCGGGGACCAGGCACAGCGCCGCGACGTCGTCGTCGGCCAGGACCCGCGCCAGCTCGACCGGACCGTGCACGCCGAGTACCGACAGGGCAAGTGACGGACCCACCCCGTGTGCCGAGAGGAGCGTCTCGAAGCAGGCCCTCTCTGCGCGTTCCAGGAATCCGTAGAGCGTCTGGTCGGCCTCGCGTATGTGGTGGTGGACGTGCAGGAACACCTCGGTCCCGACATCACCGAGGCGGACCGCCGTCGTGGGCGTGACCACCACCCGGTAGCCGACGCCCGCAACCTCGATCAGGACCTCGCCCAGGTCGAAGCGCTCCAGCAGGCGACCCCGAAGCGACCCGATCATCGGACCACCGCCTGCCCGGCCGTCCGACCCGTTCCGCGACCGGGCGGAAGCATCGCCAGGTGGCAGAGCGCCACGGCCACGGCATCAGCGGCGTCCACGGGGCGAAGCGGTGTGGTGATCCCGAGCTGGGTGCGGACCATCTGCTCCACCTGGTCCTTGTCGGCGCCACCCCATCCGGCCACCGCCGACTTGACCTCGTTCGGCGAGTAGAGGGCCACCTCGCATCCCCCGGCAGCGGCCTCGGCCATGACCACGCCGGAAGCCTGGCCGGTCTGCATGGCCGTGCTCACGTTCACCTGGAACAGCACCCGCTCGATGGCCACCTCGTCAGGCCGGTACTCCCGGATCAGAGCCCTGACCTCCCCCTGGAGCTCGGCCAGGCGACAGGCCAGCCCGGCCTTCGGCGACGTCCGGATCACACCGGCCGCCTCGGCACGCAGCCGCCGGCCGGTACGCGAGACCACGCCGTAGCCACAGCGGGTGAGGCCGGGGTCTATACCCAGAACGAACATGTGTACGACTCTAGCGGTGACCGCCCCGGAGGTCGGTCACCCCGACAGGCCGGCTGGCAGCGACTCAGTCCTCGAGCGCTTCCATGACCTCGGCCGGAATGTCGAAGTTGGCGTGGACGTCCTGGATGTCGTCATTGTCGTCGAGAATGTCCAGCAGTCGCAGGACGGCCCTCGCATGCTCGACGTTGTCGATGACCACCGTGGTGGTGGCCAGCATCGTCACGTCGGCGTTCAGGAACTCGACCTCGGCGGCCTCGAGAGCCTCGCGAACGCCGGGCAGGTCGGTGGCCCCACAGGTGAGGCGCCACGTCCCGTCCTCGTCCACCAGGTCCTCGGCGCCTGCGTCGAGGGCCACCATCATGATCTCGTCCTCGTCGACGGTGCCGTCCAGCAGGACCACGCCCTTGCGCTCGAACTGCCAGGCCACCGCCCCGGGCTCGGCCAGCGAACCGCCGTTCTTGGACAGCAGCGACCGGACCTCTGATCCCGTGCGGTTGCGATTGTCCGTCAGCGTCTCCATGTAGAGCGCCACCCCGTGTGGGGCGTAGCCCTCGTAGGTGATCGACTCGTAGTCGACGCCCTCCAACTCACCGGTGCCCCGCTTCACCGCCCGTTCGATGGTGTCCAACGGCACCGAGGAGTCCCTGGCCTTCTGGAACATGGTCCGCAGCGTCGGGTTGATGTCCGGGTCGCCGCCGCCCTGTCGGGCAGCCACCTCGACCTGCTTGATCAACTTGGCGAAGAGCTTGCCGCGCTTGGCGTCGGCGGCACCCTTCTTGTGCTTGATGGTCGCCCACTTGGAATGGCCGGACATGTGGTCCCCTTCTGGGCTGGTGGAGTGTCTGGCCGGCCCGGCTGCCCTGTCTGGCCCGGCTGGCCTGTCTGCCTCGGATCCGTCGACGGTCAGGCGCTGAACGCCATGTCGAGGAACCGTTCGTGTATGCGTCCGTCGCCGGACATCTCGGGATGGAATGAGGAAACCAGCACGGAACCCTCACGGCAGAGCACCGGGATCCCGTCCACCCGGGCCAAGACCTCGACCGCTGTTCCGACACGCTCGACCACCGGTGCCCGGATGAAGACACCGTGGAACGGACCATCCAGTCCGGTGACCGGAAAATCGTCCTCGAAGGAGTCCACCTGGCGGCCGTAGCCGTTGCGCCGCACGTCGACGTCGATCGCTCCGAAGGAACGCTGGTCGGGACGGCCGTCGGTCACCCGGTCGGCCAGGAGGATCATCCCGGCGCACGTACCGAGCACCGGCAGGCCATCTGCCAGGCGTTCGGCCAACGGCGTCCACAGGCTCGACGAGTCCAGCAGCATGGACATGGTGGTGGACTCCCCACCGGGGATGACCATGGCGTCCACGGCTTCCAGGTCGGCCGGGGTGCGGACCTCCAGCGGTACGGCACCCAGCACGGTCAGGACCTCTGAGTGCCGGGCGAACGCCCCCTGGAGGGCGAGCACGCCGACCTTCATGAGGAGGGGTACCTACCAGCCCCGGTCGGCGAGCCGGGTCTCCAGAGAGCCCATCTCCAGGCCGGGCATGGCGTCGCCCAGCCCACGGCTGACCTTCGCCACCATGGCCGCATCACGGAAGTTGGTCACGGCCTCGACGATCGCACGGGCCCGCGGCGCCGGATCGTCGCTCTTGAAGATGCCGGATCCCACGAACACCGCCTGGGCCCCGAGCTGCATGACCAGCGATGCGTCGGCCGGCGTGGCGATGCCGCCTGCGCAGAACATCGGAACCGGCAGCTCGCCGGTCTCGGCGATCTCCTGGACCAGAGGCAGCGGTGACTGGAGGCGCTTCGCCCAGTCGAAGAGCTCGGCCTGGTCGGCCTGGGTGATCCTGCGGATGTCACCGATGATCGACCGGAGGTGCCTGACCGCCTCAACGATGTTGCCGGTCCCGGCCTCGCCCTTGGAGCGGATCAGGCAGGCGCCCTCGGAGATGCGCCGCAGGGCCTCGCCCAGGTTGGTGGCGCCGCACACGAACGGCACGTCGAAGGCCCACTTGTCTATGTGGTGTGCCTCGTCGGCCGGCGTGAGGACCTCGCTCTCGTCCACGTAGTCGACGTCCAGGGCCTGCAGGACCTGGGCCTCTGCGAAGTGGCCGATGCGGGCCTTGGCCATCACGGGAATGGTGACGACCTCCTGGATGCCCAGGATCATCTCGGGGTCCGACATGCGGGCCACGCCGCCGTCCCGTCGGATGTCGGACGGCACCCGCTCGAGGGCCATGACGGCGGTTGCGCCGGCGTCCTCTGCGATCTTGGCCTGGGCAGGATCCACGACGTCCATGATGACGCCGCCCTTGAGCATCTCTGCCAGGCCCCGCTTCACCAACTGGGTTCCGGTTGCTCTAGTCACATCGCTCATGGCGCGCAGTCTAGGACCAGGATCAGTCCGACCATCCAGCCGAAACGGGCGGGCGGTGGCTCGTATGGCTCTGGGGTACCCGTAGCGGCGGGGCCGACAACTCCCGCCAGAATGGGAGGGCGATCGCCTACCTGCCTCAGCCGACCAGCTCGGCCACCTCGGCCGGGTCCAGGACCTTCCCCTCGCCCATGCGGGCGAGGGCCACCCAGGTGCGACCGGGACGCAGGAACACCTCTTCGCCCGTGTCGTCGTCAGCCAGGGACCAGCCGTCGGCGATGAACGGTCGGCTCCATGTCACGCCGGTGACCGCCCCGTCCCTCAGCAGCCAGCCGTCTCCCGAACCAGTCGAGATGGCCTGCGGGGAGAGCAGGTCGGCGGCCGACGTGCGGTAGTCCACGAACAGGATCAGGACATTGTCGGCAGCCAGGTGGGCGCCGTTCGCTCCGACCAGCGGCACGCCGCGGTGGTACCGCAGCCATCTGGCCGAAACGTGGTCCCACACCCAGTCGATGTCACGACGGGGTGCCATCCAGCGGACGCCCCGGATCGAAACCGCCGATGCCGGCGGGCCGCCGAACGTGAAGATCGGGTCGGGCGCCGTTCCGGGAGCCACCAGGGCTGCGGCGCTGGCGTCGAAGAGGCCGTTGTAGGGCGCCTCGCCGCGGCCGGCGTCCCTCGAGAAGAGGAACTGGCCCTGGCCGGTCGTGGTGAGCGCCACGAACGTCCCCAGGTCGATGGCCTGCTCCACCTCGGCTCCCACGCCCTCGTTGCTCCCCCAGTAGGCGAAGGAGGGGCGGTTCAGGTTGCCGATGAGGTCGATGTCGCTGGAGCGCGCCGAGCGGACGGGACCGACCAGGGCCGGGACCTCGCTCTGGAACACCGCCAGGAACCGGGTCACCCCGTTCTCGATGTGCACCTCGTATACGACGTCGGCGGCCTCAAGCCCGATGTGGGGCAACGACTTCGAGTCGTTGTTGCCGATCTTGACGACCAGCGCCGGTCGCTCGACGGTCCCGTCCACGGCGGGCAGGCCGGTCAGCGGATGTACGGGCCCCGTCCAACCGGGGATGGTCGTGGTGGTGGCCAGGCCGATGGTGGTGGTCGTGGAGGCGTCCACGGCGGCCGCGTCCCCACCTGTCGACGTGTCGGTGGCGGCGACGGACCCGGTCGTCGTGGTCACCACGTCGACGGTCGTCGCAGGGGCGAGCGTTCCCAGCGTCGGCGCCGGAGCGGCCTGTTCGCCACCCCCACACCCGGCGGCCAGAAGGACGAGGCCCAGCACGGCGAAGCCGGGCAGCCCGAGGCCCTGGCGGTGACGTCCGACGATCACGGTCTCAGCACTCCCCCAGGGCGGCCACGCGAACCTCGACCGTGGGATGCGATGGCGTCGTGACATCGGTACGGCCGTCGGGCTGCAGCAGCCAGAGTCGGGACGTGGCCCTGGGAGCGTCCACCCCGGTACCCAGGTCTGCGAGGGCCTGCAGGGCGGTCTGCATCCCGGGAGGAAAGCGCGTCAGGTCCGCTCCATCGAAATCGACCTGCATCAGGCGATCCGGCCCGGCCTCGGAGGCCGCGACCAGGCGGGGGCCGGCGAGGCGGCCCATGGAAGCCTTGGTCGTGTCGGCCGTCAGGCCGTCGTCGCCGCACCGCACCAGGAGGTGGGCGACGAGCGCCTCCAACTCGACGAGGCCCAGACGGTCGGCCGCACCGGTGGTCAGGACGATGGACGTTCCCTCCCGTCCCGCCATTGCAGCGGCGTTCCCCGCCGATGAGTCGATCACGAAGAGTTCGGGAGCGTCGATGCCGTGGGTCAGGCAGAGACCGCCAATGGTGTTGTGCAGTCGCGGGAACTCCCCCACGAGGGCGGGGCGTGCCTTCAGGCTCCGCCTGACGACCCCCACGGCGCGAGCCGATACGACCCGGGCGAAGGCGACGGCCAGGACGGCCCCGGCAGCGATGGCGACCAGGAGGCCCGGACCGACGGCCAGGACGACCAGGAACGTGGCCAGCCCGACGACGACCGCGGGAAGGGTGACGGTGCTGCGGAGTGGAGACATGGCGACGGCCTCGTGATGGCTCGCTGGCGTGTGACCAGCGCTCGTGGTGATCCTCGTGGACGGCATGCATGCTACGCCCGCAGCCGACCTACAGGGCTCACCCACCCGGGCGACTTCCGGGACCAGGGGCCTCCCCGCTTCCGGGCAGGCCGGCCTCCCTCAGGCCAGGACTTCCTCGTAGGCCTCGATGTACCTGTCGGCGAGGCGGCGCATCGAGAACTCCTCGGCCCGCGTCCGACCGCTGGCCACGAGACGGGCGGCCAGGTCGGGATTGCGGAGGAGCTTGTCTATGGCCGTTCCCAGGGCGGCGGCGTCGTCCGGAGGCACCAGAAGGGCATCCCTGCCTCCCCGTGCCACCTTGGAGTAGCCGGGAATGTCGCTGGCCACTACCGGCGTGTCGCAGGCCATGCCCTCCAGGAGCACCACGCCGAACGACTCACCCCTGAGCGACGGCGTACAGAACACGTCCGCACCCCCGATCCTGGCCGTGCGCTCCTCATCCGAGATCCGCCCCAACCAGGAGACCCTGCCGTCACCCGCCACCCGGGACCGAAGGGCCTCGGTCTCGGGGCCGTCGCCCGCCACCCAGAGCCGCACGTTGGCCGGCAGGTGCGACATGGCGTCGAGCAGCACCGTCAGGCCCTTGCGTGGCTCGTGGCGGCCGATGAAGAAGACGGTCGGGCCCTCCGTGGGCCAGGGCGCCACCTCGCGGCTCCGACGCACCTCGACGCCGTTGAAGAGGATCTCGTACTCGCCACCCAGGGATGCCGACGCCATATTCGCGGCATCCTCGGACACGGCGAACGACCGGTCCAGGCGACGGTTCAGCCACCGCACCCCACGATTCATGACGTCATAGGCGAGGCTCCCACCAGCGGCGTGGAAGGTGCCGACCATGGGAGCGGCGGCCAGGAAGAGTGCTGTGGTGGTCGGGCCGGGAGCCAACGGTTCGTGCAGGTGGATGACGTCGAACTCCTCGTCGCGCAACGCCCGGATGGTGCGCAGGGCACATGCGACGTCAGGGGCGATCGGGGCCATCGAGCCGTTGGCGGCCGTCGGGAGGCTGTTGCCGAGCGGGGTGACGCCGGCATCGGGTGGCGGGCCGTCGCAGGGACCGAGCACGCGGGTGGGGTGGCCGGAGGAACGCAGCATCCTGGCGAGTCCGAGTACCTGGCCCTGGACGCCACCGGGGATGGTCAGGCTGTACGGGCAGATGAGGCCGATCCTCATGGCGCTCGACGCTAGCCGTCGCCGTCGGCTGAACCGCCGGAGACGCTGTCGGGGAGATCGTCGACACTGTCGCCGGCTTCCGGATCCCGGTCGGTCGGCCAGTTGGGTTGGAGGAGGTGCCACTGCTCCGGGGCACGCGAGATGAGCACCTCCAGTTCGGCGGCCAGCAACTGTGTGACCCGGGTGACGTCGTCGCGTAACCGCCCCTGTCGGACCGCGGGAACGGCCGGCCGGACCACACCGTGGCAACCCCCGGGATGGTCGTAGATGGCTATCGGCAACAGCACCGCTCCGGTCCGAAGGGCGAGGGTGGCCGGCCCGGCCGGCAGCGTCGTGCGTTCCCCGAAGAACTCGACCTCGACGCCGGCTCCCCCGACGTGGCGGTCGCTGGGCAGGCAGACGGCACGGTTCTCGCGCAGCATCGCCACGGTCTCGGTACCGGCGCTGGGGCCCAGGCCGACGACCTTCATGCCGAGCGAGTCCCGCAGGGCGCGGTACCACTCGAACAGTTCAGGCGGCTCGAGCGTTTCGACCACGCAACCGACGGGCACCTCGTGTCGCAACGTCAGCCAGTGGGCCGCCCACTCCCAGCTGCCCAGGTGGGGCATGGCCATGATCACGCCGTTGCCCGCCTCACGGGCCTCGGCGATCAGCTCGTAGCCCTCCTCGGTGAACCCGGCGATCACCTGGGCCGGCGTCATGGCCGGCAGTCGGAAGCTGTGGAAGTAGTAGTCGGCGTACGAGGCGAAGACGGCGTCGACGCTGCGCCTCATCTCGGCGCCGCCGAGGTCCGCCGACCTGGACCTGCGGAGGGTCTTCTCCACGATCCGACGGCGGTCGCCGTCCATGTAGCCGACGAGTCGCCCCATGGTCCGGGCGACCATGGCGCCCGGGCGGGCCGGCACGACCCGGGCCAGCCAGGAGGCCAGGCGGAATGCGTTGACGATCTTCGGCGCCATCAGGAAGGGTTCCGGAGGTGGTTGCCCGAGGGACTGGAACCGGCGCGAGCGGGATCCGGGAGGCCGGGCTCAGGCCCGCGAGGAGGGCCGCCACGAGCCGTGGCGCTGACGGCGATCCGAGCGACGGGCGGAACGGGCCCGCCGACGATCCAACCCGGGTCGCACCGGTACCTGACGGTCCGACGTGGCCTGACGCCAGACCTTCACGAAGCGCTGACCGGCGGTGAACAGGCTGAGCGCCAGCATCACCCAGAGGACCGGGATGAGGATCTCGGAGAACAGGAGGCCGAACGCCAGGACGATGAACCGCTCGGCGCGCTCCATGAGCCCGCCCTTGGCGTCGTAGCCCAGCGATTCGGCCTTGGCCCGCTGGTAGGAGATGAACATCGCCGTGGCCATGATCGCCACCGGCAGCATCATCATGTGGTCCGTGCGGATGGTGGCCAGGTGCCAGGCCACACCGCCGAACAGGAGCGCATCGGTGAGCCGGTCGGCCACCGAGTCGAAGTAGGCGCCGCGCGACGAGGACGTGCCGGAGGCCTTGGCCACCGCTCCGTCCAGGGCATCCGGAATTCCGGTCAGCACCAGCAGCAGGAAGCCCAACCTCAGGTAGCCGACGCCGATGGCCACGGCCGCAGCCGCTGCCATGACGATTCCTACGAGGGTCACGACGTCGGCGCTGATTCCGGTTCGCCGGAGGCTCCGGCCGATCGGGATCAATCCCCGATCCACGACCTCACGCCAATTTCCATCAAGCATCGTT
>Ga0207990_1000035_pt1 | contig 75694 bp, 69 predicted proteins | sample ETNtaG_8_FD_185780 | JGI IMG/M metagenome (GOLD analysis project Ga0207990, IMG submission 185780) | Marine microbial and viral communities from oxygen minimum zone, Eastern Pacific Ocean - ETNP201406SV75 (SPAdes) (version 2) | ecosystem: Environmental > Aquatic > Marine > Oceanic ...
TTTGTGACTAAATTCGAGTGGGCCGTGCGAGGCTCGAACTCGCGACACCCGGATTAAAAGTCCGGTGCTCTACCAACTGAGCTAACGGCCCATTGTGAGGGAAACCGAGACGGGGAGCCTCGGCTGAGCTATTGTATCACCCGCGCCTGCATGAGGACACGGCAACCTGGGCATTCTGGCTTGCGGATAGACGTCTATCTATGGTACTTTTGCCGACGTAAACCAACTCAGTAATTGGAGAAAAAAGATGGGTTACACACCGAGTCACCTGGGCCATGTGAACATTTATGTTCGGAACGCTGAGGCTTCTCGCCAATGGTACGAGGACGTCTTGGGGCTGCACACCTACGACTTCCTGGCTGGGCGGGCGGCATTCATGTCGGCCAACCTCGACGAGTCCCACGAGATCGCGCTGATGGAAGTCGGCGCCGACGCCGAAGGCGTCCACCAGGGCCAAGTGGGCCTGAACCACATGGCCTGGCGCTTCGACACCCTGGACAACCTGGCCGATTTCTACAACAACCTGGACGCCAAGGGCGTAGAGATCAAGCGGGTCTCCAACCACGGCCTGTCCCTCGGGATCTACTTCGAAGACCCCGACGGCAACGGCATCGAGTGCTACTACGAGACACCGAGGAACGAGTGGTTCCGCCAGGAAAAGCTGTTCATGCACGGCGACCGCCCCATGGGCACCTTCCCCGGCCCCTGGGAGAAAGACCTAGTCCCCGACGGAGTGTCAGCCAAGAGCTAACCCTCTAACCAATCAGCTAATTAAAAAAGGGTCCCGATTAATCAGGACCCTTTTTTAATTAGCTGAACGCCAACGGCTGATAGCTAACTTGTTACAGCGATCGCCTCAATCTCGATCAGCATATCCTCATGGACCAGGGCTTTTACCTCGACCATGGTGCTGGCCGGGTAGCCGCTGGTGAAGAACTCGCCCCGCACTTTATGGATGTCGGCGAAATGCCGTTCCAGGTTGGTCACGAACACCGTAACCTTAACCACGTCGTCCATGGTGGCGCCGGACTCGGACAGCACCGACTGCATATTCTGCAACACCTTGCGGGTCTGGGCGGCGACATCGCCCACGCCGACCACGCTGCCGTCCAAGTCGCGAGCTACCTGGCCGGAGACGAACACCATCTTGCCCGCCGGTATCTCCACTCCCTGGGACATTATTCCGCCGGGCGCGGATACCTTGGCGCTCTGAAGGATGGTCTTAGCCATTATGGCCCTCCAAGATTAATTCGTTGTTCACGCCTTTAACGCCGGGAAAAAGACTGGCTGACTAGCGCCACTCGACATCGGTGGGCCACAGGTTTTTGCTGCCCCGGGCCGAACCCTGGATGCCCTCAACCCGCCACTTGTCGGCGGCCGCCTTGAAGACCTGGAAGTGGGGCGCCTTCAGATGGTCCTGAAAGGCAGCCTCGTCCTTGTAGACCTCGTACAGCCAGATGCGGTGGTCGTCTTCGGCGTCTTCGACCGCGTCGAACCGCAGGCAACCAGGCTCATCGTTATTGGCGCCCTTGGCGTCTACCATCAGGGCCTCTAGGAACTCATCGCGATGTCCTTGTTCGATCTGGATGGGCACGATCACTACATACATTTATCTATCTCCATAATCTGAATGCGCCTGACGGCAGGCGCATAGTACCCCCTTTCGGCCCACGTGGCAACGAGTGCGGGGCGTGGTAACATCTCACAGTTCAAGCGAGATAATCCTGAGCGCCCGCATCGGGGAGGTAAGACCATGCCAGCAAGGACCGGAGCGAAATATATCAAGGGCCTGCAAGACAACGGGCCAGAAGTCTACCTCAACGGCAAGAAGGTCAAAGACGTCACCACCCACCCCGGGTTGCGCAACGGTGTGCAGACCATGGCCAAGCTGCTGGACATGCAGCACGACCCTAGATTCCGGGACGAGATGACTTACGACTCACCCACCACTGGCAACCGGGTGGGACTGTCGTTCCTTACACCCAAGACCATCGAGGACCTGGAACGGCGGCGGGTGATGATGCACCACTGGGCCAAGACCACCTGCGGGATGATGGGCCGCAGCCCCGACTTCATGAACGTGAATATAACGGCGATGGCTGCAGCCGGAGACTACTTCGCCCAGAACCGGCCCGAGTTCAAGCAGAACATCCAGAACTACTACGAACACATCCGCGAGAACGACCTTGTGCTGACCCACACCCTGTTGAACCTGCAGCGCAACCGGGCGCCGGGCGCAACCCCTCTGGAAGACCGGACCGACATCGCCCTTTCGGTGGTGAAGGAGACTGACGCTGGCATCATCGTCCATGGAGCGCGGGTGCTCGCCACCCTGGCCCCGCTGTCCGAGGAGATTGCCCTCTATCCAACGGCGTCCCACATGCTGCCAGACAACGCCCCCAACCCCACGTCGTTCGCCTTCTCAATACCCTGCAACACCCCCGGCCTGAAATTCCAATGCCGGGAGAGCTTCGACCTCGGCCGGTCTCATTTCGACCATCCCCTGGGCTCGCGCTTTGAGGAAATGGACGCCGTGGCCTTCTTCGACAACGTACTGGTCCCCTGGGAGCGGGTGTTCCTCCTGGGCGACGTTGCCCTCTGCAACAACATGCAGATAGCCACCAACCGGCACCTGCACGCCGGGCAGCAGGTCGTCACCAGGAACGTGGCCAAGTGCGAGTTCGTGCTGGGGCTGGCCAACCTCATGACAGAGACCCTCGGCTCCAACGACTCGACCCAGGTCCAGACCATGATCGCCGAGATCATCGAGAACCTGGAAGTCACCCGGTCCTGCCTGCGCGCGGCCGAAGTGGACGCCAAGGTCGACGAATGGGGCGTGATGTGTCCCGCCGAGCTGCCCTTGCAGGTGGCCCGCAACATGTTCATCCGCATGTACCCTCGGATGGGCGAGATACTGCACCTGCTGGGCTCCAGCAGCCTCATGGCCCTGCCATCCGAGGCCGACATGTCTGGCCCGTTGGCCGATGACATCAGCCACTACCTGGAGACCGACACTTCGTCGGCGAAAGACCGGGTACAGTTGTTCCGGCTGGCCTGGGATGTCAGTTGCAGCGCCTTCGGAGCCCGTCAGATACTCTACGAGCGTTTCTTCCAGGCCGACTCGGTCCGGAACGCCGTAATCCTATACAACATGACCGACCGGGAACCCGCCAGCGACATCGTGCGCGAGTTCCTGGCCCAAGACTGAAACCACTCATATCAGGGAGTTCATCAGGTCAGAGCCACGGGTAATCAGAAGAGAAAAGGTTGAGAACCTGCGGCGCGCCCCCGGGGTCAGCGTTGCCGGCAGCGTAACCAAAGAGGTGGGCACCTCCGAGATCTCCAGCGGGATCACCACCTTCCAGGCCGGGTCGTCCACCACCACCCACTTCCACAACGCCGAGGAGTCGGTCATCGTCATGAAGGGCAAGGCATCTTGATGACTCCGGATGGATGGCAAAGGGCCGAACAATTCAGAAAATCTGTGCCTGATTAGAATCAGGCCTTTGTTGCGATCTCGTTCGACCCCAGTTTGAATGCCCTGTGGGATTATGGGATGGAACCGGCCCTCAGTTCATTAGGCTTTAACCCTTATAGAGTTGACCACGACCCTAACAATGAAAAATCGACGACCGTATCGTTGCTGAAATTCGAAGAAGCGGAATCTTGGTTGCCAACGTCACAACTCGTCGGCCGGGTGTTTACTACGAAGCAGGCTTGGCGACAGGGTTAAACATTCCGGTCTTCTGGACATGTCGTGATACCGACATCGATCTAGCACATTTTGACCCGCGACGATTCAATCATGTGGTTTGGACTAAGCCAGAGGACCTCAAAGACTCGCTAGCATATAGAATTGCGGCCAATACACCCGGTAGAAGTATTCGAGAGACCCCATGAATCTACCCCACGTGGAAAAACCCTTCGTCAGCCCGCTCAATGGACTGTTGCCGCTCCCCTAGTGATGAGTGGCGCCGGGCCTGCTCAGTATTCTGGGGGGTTCCTCAGCCGGGCTGGCCTTCGCTCCTGCGTTGTAGGCGCTCACTTGGCCCTTCTTAGCGGTCACCGTGGTCATGCTGGCATGGGGTTGGTGGCTGGCGCACTCCCACGGCAGTTGGCGGGGTCCCGCCTGGAAGAATCACCCACCTACACGATCATCGCGTCAACGGCGCTGTCAGCCACGCTTTGGGGTCTGCGCTTCGCCGGAGTGCTGAGCGAGAGCCCGCTTTAGGCTCACCTGCGGGGTTAGACCTTGGCGGGCGATTCCGCCAACTCCAGGTCTTCAACGTGATTCGGCTGCAGGGCTGAGAAAGTCATGCTGGCCAGCACGATGCCCATCATCGTCAGGAACGCGTACCTGAGACCCAGGGTGAAGGCGCTGGCAACTCCCGGGACTTCATCGCGGACCGCTTCCAGGCTGGGCTCGAAGCCCTGAGAGGCCATGGTGGTCGTCACGATGATAGTGGCAACGGCGATGCTGCTGACGTTGGCAGCGTTCCTAATCAAGTTCAAGAACCCCGACACCACCCCATATTTGATCTGGCCAACAGTGGCCATGACCGAACTGGAGTTGGGCGAATAAAAGATGCCCATGCCGGCGTTCATCAACATCAGAGCCGGGACCACCATGAACAAAGACGAGTCCTCGGTCACTCGCGACAATATAAACAACCCCGTCGCTGAAGACGCCAGCCCTCCCACCGTAAAAGGCCGCCGTCCAAACCGGTCTGAGAGCACTCCGCTAACCGTCCCCAATCCCGCCATGCAGAGAGCCCCTGGCACCACCACGAACCCCGCGGTCTTGGCGCTGTAACCCAGCACGTCCTGTAGATAAAAGGGCATCATGAACAGCACCGCAGATGACCCCAGGAAGGTCAGAAAGGCTGCTGTGACGCCAAAGGTAAACGTCCTGCCCTTGAACAACCTCAGGTCCAGCATCGGCGCATCGGTGTGCAGCTCCCACCAGATGAACGTGATCAGCATCATCACCGTACTGGCGAAGGCCACGATGATCGGCGGCGATGTCCAGCCAGCCTTATTGCCGGTGGTCATGGCCAGCAGCAGGGCAACCAGGATACCGGTCGACAATGCCGCACCCCACCAGTCGAACCGGGTGCCGCTTCTCTCCTGAACTTCTGTCCACCCACGCATCACCCACCATGTGGCGACGATACCGATGACCTCCAACGGCAGAGTCAGGAAGAACACTACCCGCCAGCCGAAGGCATCGACCACCACTCCGCCGATGGCCGGACCGGCGACCGCGCCCACCCCCACCATGGTCATGAACAGCCCGATGGCCCGGCCCTTCTCGTTGACGGGAAAGGCGGCGGTGATGATGGCCATGCCCGTTCCCTGGGTCATGGCGGACCCGACACCCTGTAACACCCGGGAGGGGAACATCATTTCCAAAGCAGGGGATAGGCCGGACAAGACGGCCCCGGCGCCCAACACCACCATTCCGGCGATGTAGACCTTCTTGCGTCCGACCAGGTCCGAGAGCCGCCCCATAGGCAGCAGCAGGGCGGCGATGGTCAGCGCATATATGATCACCACCCACTGAATGGTGGGCAGGTCGGTGTTGAATTCCTCGGCGATGGTCGGCAACGCCACGTTGACGCTGCCATGGTCCACCACGGAGGCGAAGATGCCGATGGCCAGGGCGCCAAAGACCCAGTATTTGAAATTGGGGCTACGGGTTAAAGAAGTTCCGGTTTCTGCGCCGGGGTTGCCGGAATCAGGGTTGGGGGCTATCTGAGACATTCTACTAAGGTTACTTCAGTTTACCGTGCGTGGCTACACTCACCGACCGACACCCGCTTCTTCCGGCTGTTGTATCATGTGGTGCCCGCCCGCAGCTGGCGGATAAAAATGGAATCCAGGAGGCCCTAGTGTCAAGAATACCTACAGCCAGCAGAGATAGCGTGCCCCAAGACCAAGTGGCGGCATTCGATGAGATGGTCCGCCAGCGCGGCAGCGTGCCGGATATCGGGCCAATCTCGGTCATGATCAATGTGCCCGAACTCGCCAAACGGGGCGAACAATTCAGGGCTTACATCCGGGGCGACGAGTCCAGTCTGCCCGCCAACGTCCGGGAACTGGCCATGATCCTGACAGCCCGGGAGATGGACTGCCAGTTCATCTGGAACGCCCACGCCGCCTTTGCCCGCCAGTCGGGGCTCAGCGACGAGTTGGTGGACAACCTGCGCGAAAAAAAGGACCTGCCGTCCCTGTCAGCCGAGGAATCGGCGGTGGTCGAGTACGGCCGGGAACTATTCCGTACCCGCAGAGTCAGCCAACCCCACTATGACGCCGCCCACGCCCTATTCGGCACCCGCGGCCTGGTGGAACTGACCAACCTCATGGGGTACTACTCAAACCTAGCCTTCAACATAAACGCCTTCGACGTAGGCCTACCCGACAACCTAACCGAGAAGCCGCTACCCGTCTAAGCGGAGGGCCGATCAGGCTCGCCTCCTTGATAACTTTTTTCTGACGATGCGTCCGGCCAGATCAGGTACTCCCATTAACGACAACTCTAGACTTCAATAACCCCATGTATTATCATCAGATGCAGTGGTAGCTAAGGATAAGGTAGCTTCAGAAGCGGCCAAGACCCTTATAGAAAGGGTCGGTGCTTACCTGCCCGAGGAAAGTAGCGAACTCGTGGGGCAGGCATACCGCTACGCCGACGAATGCCACGTAGGGCAGATGCGAAAATCCGGCGAGCCCTACATCGCCCACCCCCTGGAAACCGCCCTCTTCCTCGCCGACCTCCGCCTCGACACCCACACCATTGTCGCCGCTCTGCTCCATGACGTTGTCGAAGACTGCGGCGTCTCTCTCGACGAGATAACCCGGCGCTTTGGACCGGAAGTGAGCAAGCTGGTGGACGGGGTCACCAAGTTGACCCGCATGGACGACAAGCTCCAGCCGCCCGCCGAAGATATCGCCAACCTCATGGACGACGCCGAATCGCTGCACGCCGAGAGCCTGCGGAAGATGCTGGTCTCGATGGCCGAAGACATCCGGGTGGTTCTGATCAAGCTGGCCGACCGTCTGCACAACATGAGCACCCTGGACGCCCTGCCTCCCGATAAACGCAGGCGTATCGCCCAGGAAACTCTGGACATCTACTCCCCTCTGGCCCACCGCCTGGGAATATGGGAGATCAAGTGGCGGTTGGATGACCTGGCCTTCCGACACCTGAACGAAGATAAGTACCGGGAGATATCCAAGATACTGGCGTCCAAGCGCACCGAACGCGAAGACTACATCGAGAAAATCGCCTCCGGGCTTCGCGATGAACTTGCCCAGTACGGCATCACCGCTGAGGTGGTCGGCCGGCCTAAAGGCATATACAGTACCTACCGGAAGATGCAGAAGTACGAGGCCCAAGGCAAGCAGTTCGGCGACATCTACGACCTGTTCGCCCTGCGTGTACTGGTCAACGAGATCGCGGACTGCTACCGGTCTCTGGGCGTGGTCCACCAGATGTGGCACCCCATCCCCGGCCAGTTCGACGACTACATCGGCAACCCCAAAGAGAACATGTATCAGGCCCTGCACACCACCGTCATCTGCGAAGGCGGAACGCCCCTGGAAGTCCAGATTAAGACCTTCGAGCTACACCAGATCGCCGAGTACGGAGTGGCCGCCCACTGGGCCTATAAAGAAGGCAACTCCGGCGACCAACGGTTCGAGGAAAAGATGACCTGGCTGCGGCAGTTGATCGACTGGCAGCGGGAAGTTTCCGGGACCGCCGAGTTCATTGAATCCGTCAAACAAGATATCTTCCACGACCAGGTCTTCGTCTATACACCCAAAGGCCGCATCGTCGAACTTACCTCCGGCTCCACACCGGTCGACTTCGCCTACAAGATCCACACCGACCTAGGGCACCGCTGCATCGGCTCCAAGGTCAACGGGAAACTGGTTGCCTTGGACACGACGCTGGAAAACGGCGACACCGTCGAAGTGCTGGCCTCCAAGTCTGACCGTGGCCCCAGCCTGGACTGGCTGAACCCCAACCGAGGCTATGTCCGCTCGGCCGGAGCCCGCCAAAGCGTGCGCGCCTGGTTCCGCCGGCAAGAACGCGGCACCAACATCAAGCGCGGCACAGAAGTGCTGCACCGGGAACTGCGGCGTCTCAACCAGAAGATCGATGACGAGACCATAATGGGCCTATTCAAGGTCGACTCCATGGAAGACCTGCTGGCCGGCCTGGGCTCGGGAAATATCGCCGAAAGCCTGCTCTCCCACCGCCTGGCCCAGATAGGGCATGAGACCGAAACGCCACTGGCCCAACGCCCCAACAACCTGGCGCTATCCAGTCCCAGTTCCGGCATCACTGTCTTGGGCGTCGGCGACCTGCTGATACACATGGGCCGTTGTTGCAACCCCATTCCCGGCGATCCGATCATCGGGTTCATCACCCGCGCCCGCGGAGTGACCGTGCACAAACAGGACTGCTCTAGCGCCCAGCACGAAGATGAACCGGAACGCTTGGTCGACGTCCAGTGGGGCCAGGAAAAACAACTCTACCCGGTGCGGATAATCATGAAGGCCTACGACCGTGTGGGTCTCCTGCGAGACGTAACCGCTCTGGTTTCCAACGAGGGCGTAAACATCGCTTCCGTGGTAACCGGCGATTACTCCGACAGCACTGTGACATTAAGCCTCACCTGCCACACCACTGGCTTGGACCAGCTCAACAAGCTATTCTCCAAGCTGGACGGCGTCCGTGGTTGCATCTCCGTAACCCGTGACAACAACATTCTGCCCCTCCCTGCCAACAGCTAAACCCTTCCCCCTCCCCCAGGCCCTCTCCTCTCTTCCCACTCCTTAGACTTTTCCGGCCCAAGCCGCACTCCGTATATGTCACGCTGAGTGAAACGAAGAGTCTGCTAAGGCAATAATTGGAAGATCCTTCGTCGGCCTCCGGCCTTCCTCAGGATGACAGGTGCGAGAAAGGCACCATCTGCGGACACGACGCCAGCGTCCCCTGTAGTAACCTCCCTGTGTATGTATAATGTGGGCTCGCGCGTATATGCGTCTTTACGCAAAAAAAATTCTGGAGGTAGCGTCATGCCAGAGAGAAAGCCCGTTATTCCCGCCGGAGCCGCCCCCAACCCGGCCTTATCGGCCGGGATCATCGTTGGAGATTTACTATTCGTCTCCGGGCACGTGGCCATGGATAACAACGGCAATGTGGTCGGCGAAGGTGACGCCGAGGCCCAGACCCGTCAGGTCATGGACAACATAAAGGGAGTGGTCGCCGCCGCCGGTGGCAAGATGGAGGACGTGGCCAAGATCACCTGCTTCCTCACCGACATCGCCAACTATCCCGCCTACAGCAAGGTCCGAGGCGAGACCTGGCCCAAGGACCCGCCCGCCAGCTCCACTGTGGTGGTAGCCGGACTGGTACGGCCAGAACTGCTAGTAGAAGTAGAAGCCATAGTCCGCCTCCCCGGCTAGCCGCTCAGGCAGGTTTAGGAAAAAAATTGCCCTCCCTAACACGTGATCAGGGAGGGCAATTTGAATTTCAGGGTGATCCAGTAAACCCGGCTGCGCCGGCTAGGCGTAGCGGATTCTGGGGTCTAGCCAGGCGTATAGCAGGTCGACGCCTAGGTTGATGACCAATATTCCGGTCCCGATGATCACGATCACTGCCTGGATCATGGGGAAGTCGAACTGGAAGACCGCTTCGATGAGGATCCTGCCCATCCCAGGAATGAGGAAGATAGTTTCGATGATCACGGCGCCTTCAAACAGCCGTCCGAACTGCCACCCGGTCATCGTGAGGATCGGCAGGGCCGCGTTCTTCAAGCCATGGCGAATCACAACCACGTTCTCCGCCAGCCCCTTGGCCCGCGCCGTCCGCATGTAGTCCTCGCGGAGAATCTCCATCATGGAAGACCGGGTAACCCTGGCGATGAAGGCCATATCGTAAAGGGCCAGGGCCAATGCGGGGAACGCCATCTGTTTCAGATTGGTACCGGGGTCATTCCATAATTCCACGTACCCCAACGGCGGCAACCACCCAAACATCCGTACCAAGAACAGGATGATCAAGACCGCGAAAAGAAAGTTGGGTATAGAAACCCCAACTATGGAGAAGACCCGGGCAACGTGGTCCAGCCAACCGTCCGGTTTGATGGCCGACAATATCCCCAACGGCACAGAAAGCACCACGGCCAGCACAATCGCCAACACCGCCAGCTCCAGTGTCCTCGGCAGGCGAGTCTTCAGTTCAGTCATCACCGGTGCGCCGAACCACCACGAGTCGCCGAAGTCCCCTTGTATAGCGCTACTGACCCAATCGAGATACTGGACTGGTATCGAGCGGTCGGTGCCAAACTCGTGGCGTAGCTTGTCGAGGTCCTGTTGTGTGTAAGAGCCTTCGCCGTCGCTAAGCACCGCCAGGGCCGGGTCTCCTGGAATAACGCTCATCAAAACAAAGACGATGATGGTTAGGAGGAGGACCGTGGGCACGAAAAGCGCTACTCGTTTTATGGCGTACTGGCGCATCGCCGGGTTCCTTTTGTCAGATTGTTCAGGAGTGGTTAATATTTGGATGCGCGTAGACTCTACCCGATTTTGGGTCATCTTCGAGAAAGCGACTATCTACCGCCCTTAGCTTGGTCGGGGAGCCAGATCGCCAACTCAGGGAATGCGATCACCAGTCCAATGACGACAAACATACATAGCATAAATGGCATTACGCCCATGAAGACGTCATTGATGGTACCGGTATTGGCCAGCACGCCCTCATACTCAGCGAGTTCTCTGTCCGTGTCCCGCCGCGCGCCTTGGAGCACATAGAGCGCCATCCCTTGGGGCGGGCTGATCTGCGCAGCTTCAAGGAGGATCACCATGATTATCCCGAACCACACCTTGTCCACATTGGCATCGTTCAATACCGGGATCAGGATGGGCAGGGTAGTCAGCATCATGGAATAGCTTTCCATGAACGTGCCCAACACCAGGTAGAACACCACCAGCACCAGGATCAACTGCAACTGGGTCAACTCGAACGCGGCCACCCATTCGGCCATGTCCACCGATATCCTGACGGCCGCAAAGGCGAACTGCAGGGTGAACGCCGCCATCAATATCAACAGGATCATGGCTGAGGTCCGGGCCGTGGAGAGGAACGACTCCTTGAGGATGTTCACCATACTGTTGACGTTATGCCGGACCTGCCCAGGCAAAACCGGTCTGGCGCTCCGGAAGTCGTCCAGGACGGTTTTCACGGCCCTAGGAAGCAGCGGGAAGCGTCGTACGAGACCGGCGACCAGGCTTATGGCCAGCATGCCTGAATTCCCGGCCAGGGTAAGGAACAATGCACCCGTCACCCCTGCGGCAGCAGCCTCTGTGGGGGTGGCGATCCCGAAGTAGATGCTGCCCAGCACCGCGAAGATCAATAATCCGATGGGCAACAAGCTGACCAGTCCAGCAAAACGCAATCGCCAGGTCACCATCTCTTCTTTGGGCGCGATCCCAGGCCAAATCTTGGACGCGATCCCAATCATAAGCATGAAGGTTATGGCCAATATCACGCCCGGAATGAATCCAGCCAGGAACAACCGGCCAATGGACTCACCAACGATCAAGCCATAAAGGACCAGACCGATGCTCGGGGGTATGAGGATGCCGAGGGTCCCGCCGGCGGCCAAAGACCCAATAACCAAACGCTCGTTATAGCCCCGTTGGCGGAAGGCGGGAAGGGCCACCCGGCTGATGGTGGCGGCGGTGGCCACACTGGAACCGGCGCAGGCGGCGAACACGGCGCAGGAGGCGATATTGCTGTGGATCAGTCCACCAGGGATGAAGACCAGCCAACGGGAGAGGACGTTGTACATCCGTTCGGCGATTCCGCTACGGAGGACCAACTCTCCCATCAGAATGAACAGCGGAATGGCGATCAGAGTGAAGTTGGTGCTGCCTTCCCATGCCCGATTTCCCATGATGTTCCAGAGGTTGGGATTCGCGATGTTGAAGAACTTCATCAGGAGGAGCGCTATCACGCCCAGGGCCCCAGATACATATAGGCCTCCCATGAAGAACGCGCTCATCATGGAGAATGCAGCTGTGATCGCCATCTTTTATATTCGTCTCCGGCCACGTTGGATCAATGCGAGAATCAGTGCGGCTGGTTCGGGTCTATCGTAGCTACGCAATTCGGCCCAATCCGGATTACCTCACGAGACTATACAGGAAGGCCCAATAGGGCAACAGTTGGTTGGAGTTGATAGTTGTCATCGGCAAGATTCCATCCCGGTCAGACTGCCCGGGAACCACTGGCAGCGCTAGTCGTCGGCTGCGGCCGGAGGCGCGGGAATGGCTTCTTCCCAGCCAGGAATCAAGATGCGGTTGGTCGACTCCATGGACATGATGACAATAGCCCCGGCAACGCTGGTCAACGTGGAGACAAGAATGGTAACAGCGTAGGAATCGAACACCCAGAAAAGGGCGCCTCCTACCCAGGCCCCCAAGGCCATGCCCGAACCGGCGCCAAGTTGCTGCCAGCCGAAGGACGAACCCATGGGCCCACGGCCGAAGTACTGCCGGTTGATGACAGGGAAGGCCGAACCTTCACCACCGTATCCAATGCCGAAGATCACCGCGAACATGTAGAACTGCCACGGCTCATGGGCCCAGAAGAGCAATAGCACCGGCAAACCCTGCCACATGAAAGCCATGGCCATGGTCCCCCTAGCGCCGATGTAATCGGAGATCACGGGGGTCAGGAATCTGGTGGTCACACTGACCAAGGCCAAAGTGCTGAGCACACCGGCGGCGGTGACTTCGTCGACGCCGGCCAAGACCGCGATTGGAATGATGTAAATGATGACGATGGCATGGCTGACGCAGCCCAGGAAATGAATCGATACCAACTTCCAGAAAGCGGTGGTCGATTGCATTCTGGCCCGGAAGGCGTTGAGCCGCAGCGATTCTTGTTCCGGATCTCGTTCGATCGGCGGATCATCCGATTCAAGCTCGCCTAGTGCCTGGCCTCCGATATCCGACGGCTGGTTACGGAAGAAGGCCATCAGCAACAGCATGATGATCCCGCCAATGATGCCTATGAACCAGAAAGCCTCCTTCCAAGAGGCGCCGGCGATCAGAACACTGACCACGATGGCCATCACGGCCGGGCCAAGTCCGTGGGACGCCTGAAGGAGTCCCACCCCGTAGCCCAGGTGTGTCCGAAACCAATAGGAGGCGGTGGTGATGATGGGTACGTTGAAACAAGCGCTGGCCACGCCCAGGAACAACCCATAGGAGATCCACAGGTGCCAGACCTCGGAGACCACTCCAGTGAGCAGAGCCCCGACGGCGAAGGTGCCGACTCCGACCAAGATGACTTTGCGTGCGCCGTACCGGTCGGTGCAATAGCCACTAAGGGGAGCCAAAAGTGCGCCGGTGATGCTGGCCATGGCGTAGGCCAAAGTGACGGTCGCCGGGTTCCAGCCCCTGGTCTCTTCAAGGGGCACGATGAGCACCCCGAAAGCCTGCCGGATAGAGCCTCCGGCCATGTGCATAACGGCGGCGATGACGATCACGATCCAGGCATAGTGGATGCGACTCGTCATACCGAACGCGCTTTTGTTTCTGGGTTTAATCATTGGCGAAGCTCATTCTGCGCCTACGGTGTACCCCTGTCAATTGATAAACCGCCCGTATCAATATTTAATCTTCCCCTACGGCCTATATCTAACCGGGCCTCGGGCCTTTATTCAATGTGAACTCAGCGCCCGGTATAATCTTCTGAAATAGATGGCCCTGTCGGCGGCGGCGGTGGCCCGGAGATGTTTCATGGCGGCGGAACAAAAACTGAAAGAGATGGGCCTAGAACTTGGTCCCGTAGGCACCCCAGTGGCCAACTTCATCCCAGCGGTGCGCACAGGCAACCTGCTATTCGTGGCCGGCCACATCGCCGGCAAACCCGACGGCACGGTGCTGAACCCTGGAAAGGTGGGCCTCGACGTGACCGAGAAGCAGGCCTACGAGTCGGCCAAATTGGCGATGCTCAACTGCCTAGCATCAATCAAGCAAGAGCTGGGAGACCTGGACAAGGTCAAGCGAGTGGTAAAGCTATTGGTGATGGTCAACGCCGACCCCGAATTCGACCGCCACTTCGTGGTGGGCAACGGCGCCTCCGATCTGCTGGTAGAACTCTACGGAGACCAAGGCCGGCACGCCCGTTCAGCAGTCGGCATGAGCGGTCTACCACGAAAGAGTTGTGTGGAGGTGGAGATGATAGTTGAGGTTGGGGATTAGGTGGGTTGAGTCCCTTCGAGTGATTTGTCTTACTTGAGAGGACTCCCTCACCCTAACCCTCTCCCTTGCGAGGGAGAGGGGATTACAACAGCCGCAGCCGGTCACGTTATTCAGACCTCGTTGAGCATATGTCACCCTGAGCGAAGCGAAGGGTCTGCCAAGGTGGTGCTTGGAAGATTCTTCGTCGGCCTGCAGCGCTCCTCAAAATGACAGTTCTATGGCAGTGTTCAACTGCGAAAAAGTCCCCAAAATCCCCTCCCCCTCTGGGAGAGGGTGAGGGCGAAATCTCCGCACCAACCCCGCTCAGGATGAGCGGTATCTGATCTGCTACCCCGCATCGTGCTGCCGGTAGCGGTTGACTATCGGTAGGCGGCGGTCTTTACCGAAGGCTCGGTGAGTGATCTTGACTCCAGGCGGGGCCTGGCGGCGTTTGTACTCGTTGCGGTCCACCGCCGCGATGACCTGGCGGATAACCTGGGGGTCGTACCCCCGCGCCACCATCTCCTGATAACTTAGGTCATCCTCCACATACGCCTCCACCACCGGGTCCAGCACCTCATAGGCTGGCAGGCTGTCGGCGTCCAGTTGGTCCTCCCGCAACTCAGCGCTGGGCGGTTTGTCCAGGATGGCCGCGGGAATCACATGATCAATCGTCCCGAAGGCATGTCCCTGCCCGTTGCGCCAGCGGCACAGTTCGTAGACGGTGGTCTTGGGCACATCCTTCAGCACCGCGAAGCCGCCAGCCATGTCGCCATACAGCGTGGCATAGCCCATGGCCATCTCCGACTTGTTACCCGTGGTGAGCACGATCCAGCCGAACTTGTTGGACACGGTCATCAGCACGTTGCCCCGCACCCTGGCCTGAACATTCTCCTCGGCTACGTTGGCGTCGGTGCCATTGAAACGCTCTTCCAGCATATCGGTGAAAGCCTGGTGGGCCGGCTCGATGGGCACCTCCCACAACTCCATGCTGAGGTTCTTGGCCAATTGTTCCGAGTCGCTGATGCTACCTCTAGACGAGTAACGGGAAGGCATGGTAATGCCGACCACATTGTCTTTGCCGAGGGCATCCGCCGCCACCACGGCTGTTAGCGCCGAATCCACCCCTCCCGACAGGCCGATGAGCGCTTTGGAGAAGCCAGACTTACGCAGGTAGTCGCCGGTGCCCATGACCAAAGCCCGGTAGACCTCTTCGGGGCCGTTCATGGCCGGGGCCAATGGCTGGATTTCCAGTTCGGTTTTGTCGCCGGGGGCCACGTTTGAGACTGTCAGGGCTTTGGGTTCGCCCACGGCATTCAGGGCTGCGGCTCTGGCGCCAACGGGTTCCGGCTTAGGTTCGGCTATCTCGTCAGGGAATTCCAGGTCAGTTATCAACAACGATTCTTCGAAAGTCGGTCCCCGGGCGAGCAATTCACCGCTGCCGTCGTAGATCATGCTGCCGCCGTCAAAAACCAGTTCGTCTTGGCCGCCAACGGTGTTCACATAGGCCACAGTGATGCCGTTCTCCGAGGCGCGCTGGGCGATCATCTCTTCGCGGAAGGCGCGTTTACCAGCGTGGAAGGGCGACGCGTTGATATTGACGATCAGCTCGGCGCCGGTCTGGCACTGGACCGAGGTCGGACCCACCGGGTACCAGATGTCCTCGCAGATGTTGACCCCGATCAGCACGCCACCGATGCGGTAGACCGGACAAACCGAGCCTTTCTGAAAATAACGTTGTTCGTCGAAGACGCCGTAGTTAGGCAGGAATATCTTGTGGTAAACGTCCACCAGATCGCCGTCATGGCCTAGGGCGGCGGCGTTGGTGATCTGCGGGCCTAATTCCTCGGACGGCCGCTCCAAGGACAAAACGTTCACGTAGCCCAAGACCACGGCGATTCCGTCTGCGGCTTCGGTGATCTTCTCCATGGCGGCCACGTTGTCAGTCAGGAATGACTTCTTGAAGAGGAGATCTTCCGGGGGATAGCCGGTGGTTGCCATCTCAGGGAAGGCAACAAGGTCAGCCTGGGCTTCGCGGGCGCGTTCCAGGTATTCCAGAATCTTTGTGGTGTTTCCGGGGATGTCCCCGACCGTGGGGTTGATCTGCGCCAATGCCAGGCGAAAGGTCCGTGCCATGCATTTCCTCGTGTGGGCTTTTGCCGAGTATACAGATTTCAGAATCGACATGCCAATGGATATCGAGCCTGGGAAGCAGCTGTAGTGGCGCACGAAACGAGGCCAATGGTGGACAAGGGTTGCCTGCCGACGCTAACATTTCGATATGTGAAGCCAAGAGGCCACAGAACTCACCTCAGAACTTAACTGGGAGAATGACAATGGAATACGCCATCAACCACGTTCACATCAGGGCTGCGGACCCCAAGAAATCAGCTCTCTGGTACGAGAAGATCTTCAACGCCAAGATCGTGTCGGAACGTGAGGTCATGCCCGGCACCATCACCATCGGCATGCAGGTTGGCGGTCCGACACGCCTGAACATCTCCTCTCAGCCACCGAATTCCTCCCCCGACAGAGCCATCCCCGAGCTCCACCGGTTGGGACTGGAGCACTTTGGCTTTCACGTTGAAGACCTGGAAGCAGAGATGGCCCGTTTTGAAACTGAGGGCATCCGAGTGATATTACCCCTGACGGTGACCCCCCAAGGGATCAAGCTGGCCTACATCGAGGGCCCCGACGACGTGGTGATCGAGTTGGTGCAGGCCGCCCCTTAACCCTCTAAAAAACATAGTGAATAGAAGGTTTATTTAGATGTCAGAAAAGATGACCGGCAAACAGGCTGTGTTGGAGATGCTGAAGGCTGAAGGCGTGACGCACATCTTCGGCAACCCCGGGACCAGCGAAGCGCCCATCATGGACCTGCTGGGCGACTTCCCCGAGATGGAATACCACCTGACCTTGCAGGAGAGTGTCGCGATGGGCATGGGCGAGTCCTATGCCAGATCAACCGAGACCGCATCGTGCGTCATGCTCCATGTGGACAGCGGCCTGGCCAACGGCATCTGCCTGATGCTGGACGCGCTCAATACCGGAACTCCGATGGTCGTGATGTCGGCGAACTACGACGCCCGCAAGGTCAACGAGACCATCACCGACCTAGCGGAGCTGGTGCGGCCGGTTACCAAGTGGTCGGTGGAACTGGACCATCCAGACCAGATACCGTCGGTCATCCGGCGGGCCTTCCACGAGGCCAACAGCCACCCCAGGGGCCCGGTCTATGTGGGGTTCACCGCTAACGCCCTTGAGGCCGAGGCTGAGATGAACATAGTGCCCTCCAGCAAGGCCTACGACGCCTCCGGACCCAGCGCCCAAGGCATCGAGGCGGCGGTGTCTCTGATAATGGCCGCCAAAAAGCCCATGATGATGGTCGGCGACCGGGTCTCCGAGGACCACGCCAACGACCTGGCCGTGGAACTGGCGGAGTTGATGGGCTTCCCGGTCTACCAGTCACGGGGGGCGGAGGTGTCTTTCCCAACGACCCATCCCCAGTTCTTCGGAAACCACTCTCTCCGGGTCACCAGCGGACGGGAGATGCTCAAGGAAAAAGACTTGATCTTGGCCTTCGGTATGGACGCCATGGACGAACTGTTCTACTGGGGCGACATCATCTTGGATGAGAAGACCAAGTTGGTCCACATCGACCCGATCCCAGGCCGGGCAGGTCGGTCTGAACCCACCGACGTTGCCATCGTGTCCCACTGCGGACTGGGCATCCAAGCGTTACTAGCCTCGATAAAATCCCTGCTTACTCCCGAGTTTGAAAATGAGATAGACGGACGCAAGATCGAGGTAGTCGCGGCGGCGGCAGACAAACGGAAGGCATTTGAAGACTCGGTGGCCGCCAAGTGGGACCAAAAACCGATGACTCCGGCGCGCATGATGTCGGAACTGGCGGATGCACTGCCGGACAACGCCATCGTGGTGGACGACTCCATCAGCAACCGTGTCACCATGCGCCATTACTTCCATGGCAACAAACGGGGCGACCTGCGGGCGTTCCGGGGCCAGGCCATCGGCGGCGGCATCGGCACCACTATGGGCGTCCAGGTGGCCAATCCAGACCGTCCGGTGTTCGGGATCATCGGCGACGGCAGCGCCATGATGACCATCCAGGGCTTGTGGACGGCAGCCAACGACAACATCCCGTGCATCTTCGTCATCTGCAACAACGGCATGTACCGGGTGCTAAGAGTAAACTTCGATGTCTATCAGCGAGAGATACTGATGTTGAAGGAATCGGCCGGAGATAACCTTCCCTTCTCCGATTTTCCCACGCCTTTCCACATCTCGGCCATCGCCGGGGGCATGGGCATCAACGGCGAGCGGATCACCGACCCGGCAGAGATAGCCCCAGCGGTGCAAAGAGCGGTGGCCTCCGCCAAGCCCGCCGTGCTCGACATCGTTATTGACGGTTCCCTGTAGGGGGCTCGATGTGGGGGGCTCGCTCTAGCACTCTCCCAAATCATGGAGGCATGTTGGATATATTCGAGACCATAGTCGCCAAAGCGGCCGGGATAACTTCCGCCAGCCCGCTGAAGGGGGCCCTAACCCTTCGCAGCGATATCCTGGAGCTGACGGAGAATTCCCACGAGGCGTCCCTGCGGCCCATCCAGCCGGGTGGGCTGGCCCACGCCGAGCGGGCCGGACTGGCCTGTCGGATGGCCAAACAGAACGATGAGGCATCCCTGGCCCGTCATTATGAGCGGCTGTTCTCAGTGGGCAGCCAGGTCATTGCCAACACTGGTTTCGATGGCGGCGACGATGCCCGGTTGAAGGCGATCATCCGGCACACGGACCTGATAACGACCAACCCCAAAGAAGCCACGGCTGAAGACATCGCTGCGTTACGTGCCGCTGGGCTCGACGATGCGGACATCGTCCGGCTCTCGGAGTTGATTGCCTTTGTCAGCTACCAGGTCCGCGTGGTGGCTGGCCTCCGGCTGATGGCGGAGGTTGCATGAGCGAGCCGCTAAAAGACTTCACCACTGTTGTCCCGTTCTGGCAGCCCCGGGTAACCCCGGTCGAGCTGGCAAACGCCACCGACGAGCAACTGGAGGCCATGAAAGTAACGGTCTCCAACACCAAGATCGGGGAATACACACTGGTCTTGGCCTTGGACCCAGAGACTCTGCAACAACGCACTCCTCTCTTCAATGGGATCATGTACGGCCGGGGCGGACTGTCCCGCGCCGAGACCGAGTTGGGCGCCGTTGCGGCTTCGGTGGTGAACCGGTGCATCTACTGCGCCGCCGTCCACGCCAACCGTTACAACGAATTGACCAAAACCGAGACTGTAATCGGCAGCATCTTCGGTTCGACTGAAAGCGCGGCTGAAGAAACCAAACTCGACCCTCGCACAGCGGCCTTGATGGACTTCGCCACCAAGCTGTCCCAATGCCCGCCCGAGGCCACCAAAGCGGACGTGGAGCAGCTGATCGAGAACGGACTCAGCATGGGCGAAGTGCTGGACCTGGTGCTGTCGGCGTCCTTATTCGGCTGGGCCAACCGGTTGATGCACGTATTGGGAGACCCCCTGCCCCAGGACTAGGCCGGCCTGATATATGGTTCGTACTTCTATCGTCTTCTTCCGCGTTTTTTTCCGGCCTTATTTGGGCGCTCAACCGTGAATTCCGCGGGACTACGGACCCGTCTAGCGCAGCGGCTCCCTGTCTACTACGGGTGGGTGATATTGGCCGTCGCATCCGTGCCCAGTTTCGGAGCACGCCCAGTGATGGCGGTCGCCACCCTGTCGGTCTTCGTGGTGCCCATGACCGGTGAGTTCGGTTGGTCCAGGGGCCAGTTCTCCGGCGCCGTTAGCCTGGGCGCGTTATTCGGGCTCATCGTCTCTCCCTTCGCCGGCAGACTGATCGACCGCTACGGCTCCGGCGTGTTGCTCTCAACCTCTTCAGCCGTGGTGGGATTGTGCGCCATCGGACTCTCTCTGACCGCTCCCATCTGGTCCTTCTATGCACTGTACGTTCCCGGCCGGGCGGTTTTCTCCAGCCCCCTGGAATTGGGCACGTCGACCGCCGTCAGCAACTGGTTTATCCGCCGAAGGCCCACGGCGCTGGCCTACATGGGCATCATCCAAGGCATCGGACTCACCATCTTCCCCGTCATCGTCCAGGTGATGATTAACGGCTGGGGCTGGCGGACAGCTTGGCTGGCGCTTGGGATCTTTACCATAAGCTCTGGCATCATCCCGGTATTGCTGCTGATGGCCCGGCGGCCCGAGGACATGGGACTGGAGCCCGACCCGGAGAATCGCCCGGGGTCGGAAGATAGCCGCGATGTTTCCAATCGCGGCGAGCCGTCCGGATTCGTTGAATCCAACTACACGGTACGGGAAGCGTTGGCGACAAGGGCGTTCTGGGTGCTGGCGGTGTTCTCCGTGCTCGCTTTCGTGGTACAAGCGGGGGTCAGCCTACACCAGGTGCCCCACTACATCGGCCAAGGCGTGCCCACCCACCTGGCGGCCTTCACCGCCAGCACCTTTGCCTTCGGCCAGGTCCCCGGAGGGCTGATGTGGTCGAATCTGGCCGGGCGCGTCCCGCTCCGAGTCCTTTTGGCCGTGGCGGCAGCCGGCATGTCGGTGGGCGCCATCGGCACCGGACTCAGTTCTTCGCTGTCCACCGGCATACCCATGGGGTTCTTGCTGGGGGTCGGCGTCGGCGGGGTACATCTGTTGTTGCGGCTCACCTGGGCCGACTACTACGGGAGATTGCACTTGGGGAGCATCCGGGGCCTGACGTTGCCGGCCCAAATAGGCGGACAAGCTTTGGGGCCCATCCTGGCCGGGTTCATGTTCGACTCAACAGGCGGCTACGAGACCCCATTCACCGTCTTCGGGATAATCGTGGCCTTCGCCGCGGTGATGGTGCTGACCGCTACGCCGCCCGGCCCTCTGCCCCAGGTTGTTGGTTCTGTGCAGCCTTCTGTTGCGCCGGTGGGAGATTAGGGAGTTGTCCCTTCTCCCGTCGGTACGGGGGAAGGTTAGGATGGGGCGACGCTTCTCCCGAATTGACACTTTTAGGGCGAGCGTCATTCCGGGAAAAACCACAGAACCTACGACGCCAGCGGCTTCCGGCTGTAGACCACGAACATGGGGTCGTCGGGAGGACTGGTCTCTGAGTTGAGAAACGTGGCCTGGATGTCCTCAAGGTTCTCGGCTGCTTCCATGTAGGTGCCCACCAGATCCGCCCGGCCCCGGTCGGTGGAGTTTCGCCAAATCAGGACGGCCTTGGTGGGGAACATGCGGTTGGAGAAGCTGACGATGAACACGCCACCAGGCCTCAAGATTCGGCCCACCTGGTGAAAAGTGTCGACCGGTTTGGTCAGATACTGTGCCGAGACAGTGATGACCACCGCGTCGAATGTCTCGTTCTCAAAGGGGAGTATGGGATTGTTGTTCACATTGTGAACGACGTAACCGTCGAGGTCCGGATTATTCCTCATCTCAACGTCGTTCAGTCCCAGACCGACCATTCTTTTCTTGGGGTGACCCGCCGGCCAGTGGGAGCGCCAACTGCTCATCAGGTCGAGAATCTCGGAGTTCTCGGGTATCTGTTTTTTGAAGAACTGGCCGATGGCCGTAATGGCGCTATCGTCTATATGGACAACCAGGCGTGGCATCTCGTAGAAGACTCCGTCGTCTTCCTCATCCACACGCTGGAAATACTCGGGGGTAAGTCTCGGTTCGGTGATGGAAGCCTCCCAACCGCCTAATTAGGCGTGCCCTAGCGGCTTCGGCGAATTGTATCATGGCCAAATCCAGCGTTAATTGCCGCTGGTGGCGCAGCCTGACAGGCATTACAATCCGCCCACCAGATTTAACGTGAAACCAACCAAGGAGCGAAGCCATGGCTGACGAAACCAAAGAGGAAATGCTGAAGAGAGTCTCGGAGAACCGGGGCTATTCTCTGGAGATGCACCGGATCATGGCCGAGGTGGACATCGACTGGGTGACCAGCTACAACCAGTTCATCGACGCCACCTACACCGGACAGCGGCTGTTGGACCGGAAGACCAAGGAACTGCTGCAGGTGGCCGTTGAGGCTGCGCTGAAAGCAGACGTAGACCAGATCCAAGCCCACATCCGCGTGGCCATCGCAGAGGGCGCCTCACCCATGGAGGTACTGGAAGCCATGCAGTGTGTGATCATGCCCATGGGCGCTTTGGCCTACCGCCGCGGCCTCCAAGCCTGGTCCGCCGAGACCGGCATCGGCCTAGAAAAATAACCCAGCACTAAAAAGAGCGCCCCTGAATTTCAAGGGCGCTCTCGACACACCGTCCCCGGTAAACCCGGTTGTGCCGGTATCTACTTTTGCCAGTTTACTTTGTTTGTTAGCGTGCCGATGTTGTTGATCGAGATCGTGCAGACATCGCCGTCCACCATGTTCTCCGTCGCGCCGTCGGTGCCCATCCACAGAACATCGCCGGGCACCAGGGTCAGGTACTGGCTCATCTTGCTGATGAACGTGCGGACGCCGAAGATGGCCGAGGCCACGTCATACTCGCCCACCGTCCGGTCGTTGACCTTGATTACCACGTGAAAGTCGTCGGGGTTCAGGTCCGTGACGATCCAAGGCCCCATGGGCTTGAAGGTATCGGTGTTCTTGGCCCGCCACATGGTGCGGTCGCCCTTCTGCCAAGTGCGCTCGCTGACATCGTTGCCGATGCTGTAGCCGAGCACATAATTCAGGGCCTGTTCTTCGGTGACGTTACGGCAGGTCTTGCCGATGACCACCACCAGCTCACCCTCGTACTGGAGCATCTCCGTGGCGTCCTTGGGCACGATGATATCGTGGCCGTCCGGGACCAGAGCGTTGATGGCCCGGTAGCCGACGTCGGCCTGCTTAGGCAGCACCGGCTCTTCGCCACGCATCTGGGCGGCCCAGGTCACGTGTTCCGGATAGTTGATGCCGGCGGCATAGAAGGTCGGCGGAACCACTGGCACCTCCAGCTTCACCGCGTCCAGGTTGTGGGTGTTGGCCGTCTTCTTGTAGGTGTCGAAGGGAGTGCCTTCAATCTCGGTAACTGTGTCGCCTTCAATGATCCCGTAGGAGATTGGTCCTCCAGTGGAAAATCTGCACCATTTCATGTCTATTCACCTCATATTGGGCCCTTTTTGCTGTGGCGGCCCTTGATCGTTCAGGCCAATTCTACACCGCGCTCCGGCACGGTCAAGCTGGCGGGACCACCACCCACTGGACCAAGGTGTTAAAATCTAGCCCGCCGGGCAACCAAAGCCGAGGCAAAACCAAGTAATAATAAGGCGGAACAGCCATGCGATTGGAAGGAAAGACGGCCCTCATCACCGGCGCCAGCCGGAACATCGGGAGGGAGATCGCTTTGACCTTTGCCCGGGAGGGAGCCGACTTGGTCCTGAACACCCGCACCAGCCAGGCCGAGCTGGACGAAGTGGCCGGCAAGTGCCGGGAACTGGGAGTGAAGACCCACACTGTGATTGCCGACGTCTCCGACTCCGCCAGCGTGAAGAAGATGGTGGCGGACGGTATCGAGGCGCTGGGCAAGATCGACATACTGGTCAACAACGTGGCCATCCGCCCCCACAAGCCCATCCTGGAAGTAACTGACGAGGAATGGCACCATACACTGGGCGTGAACCTACACGCGGCGTTCTACCTCTGCAAAGCCGTGCTGCCAGCCATGATGGAGCGCAAGACCGGCAGCATCATCGCCTTGGGCGGGCAGTCGGCCATCACCGGGCGTCCCAACACCAGCATCGTGACCACGGCCAAGACCGGCGTGGTAGGCCTGATTCGGGCCGTTGCGGCGGAGATGGCGCCCTACAACATCCGCGCCAACGTGGTGAACCCCGGCTCCACCGACACCTCTCGCGACAACCCAGACTGGTACCCCGAGTTCCAAGCCGAGGTCAGCCGAGGCTCCAGCGAACACCTGAAAGAGATCCCAATGGGCCGGCAGGGCACGGTGCAAGACATCGCCAACGCCTGCCTATTCTTCGCCTCCGACGAGTCCAGCTACATCACCGGCGACAGCGTAAACGTGATGGGAGGTCGCTACATCTCCTAGCCGCCGGTGCAACCGGGTTTACTGGGGTTGGGGTAGATCAAGCTACTCTGGCGGTACAAGAATTGACAACGCCGTCGTAGGGGCGGGTCTCCAACCCGCCCGCGCTGCCATCAGCCGTGTTCGCCATCACAGAATTGGCTGATGGGTGGCAGGTAGTTCGACGGAGCTCACCACGAACGGTGATGGGCCTTGTCGAAAATTCTGGAATCGACCTAATCATCGTAGGCGCAGGTTTTAACCCGCCCGCGCTCGCATCAACCAAGCCTGTGTCAGCAAGTCCGTCAGGATAAGTTAAAAGCCGGGCCGATAACCTCTTTGAAGGCGCGGAGCTCGTGTAAAGTTGGCCGAGCCTCCTCGTCCAAGCCACAACTCGAAGCGATCCGGACCCAGTTCTTGCACCGTTTTAGCCACCGATGCGATAACAGAGGTGTGGCGCGGTCCCGGACACGTGACGGCAGGGCGAACTCGTATGCGTTCGGTGTTCTGCAACACCTGGGCCATTACCACGTAGACGTCTCTGAGAAAAGTATGGGAGTCAACGAAGCCTAAACCGGAGAATCCCGCGTCTTCACAGCACCGGGCAAAATCCACGATCTCGGCTACTGGTTTGGATGACGCGATGCGAAGATCAATCTGCATCGGAAATGCTCACTCTTGGCGTCGAAGACGCGATGGTATCCGTTAGGTCGCGCAGTGCCAATTTTATCCGGGCCATGATAACAACCAACCTACCGACCCGGGGCCTACCCCGCCGCCTCCAACTGTTCCCAAACCAGCGCGGCGGCCCCCGCCAGGCCCGCCGAGTCGCCCAGCCGCGCAGAGGTGAGCTGGAACTCTTTATGTAGCTCGCTCATGGCGCGGTCTCTTATCTGCTTTTCAATCTGGGTTAGCAGGTCCAGCTTCACCAGGCCTTGGGTCACCCCGCCGCCCAGCACGATCATATCCGGGTTGAAAAGGTGGACCACGTTGGTCAGACCAATGGCCAAGGCCGTGACCGCACCCTCCAGTATCGATAGAGCCAGTAGGTCTTTCTGCTTGGCGGCGGTGAAGATTGCCTCGGAGTCAACTAAGTCTGCATCAATGGCGGCCAGGGCCGAGCTGGAAAACTCGCCCGACACCAATCTCTGCCTGGCGATGCGCTCGATACCCGTGCCCGAAGCCAACGCCTCCAGACAACCTTTTTTTCCGCACTGGCACTCCAGTGCGGCTTCCGAAGTGTCCACCAAGGTGTGGCCGATCTCCGCCGTAAGCCCGTTGGCGCCCAAGAACACCGAGCCTTTGTCCACCACGCCGCCGCCCACGCCGGTGCTGACGGTGACGTAGAATAGGGTCTTCACGGGACGGCCTTTGTCCGCGGACTCCTTCCCGGCGCCAAAGTAATGCTCACCCAGGGCGGCCAGGTTGGCGTCGTTGCCCACCCAGACCGGCACCCCAAAGGCCTCCTCCCAGAGCGCTTTAAAGGACACACCATTAAGGACCATCAGGTTGGGCGGTTGAAAGAAGGTGCCGGTAGTGGGTTCCACCGGGCCAGCCACCGCCGCGCCGATGCCCGCCACAGGGCCGCCGGCCTGCTCGATGGCATTGGCCAGCAGCTTCTCAGCGTTGGACAGGTATTCTTCTTTGGTGCCGTTCTGGGGGTTGGGCTCCCGCATCTGCCAGAGGATCTCGCCCTGTCTGTCGATGACCGAGGTCCTCGTCCAGGTCCCGCCCCAGTCCATGGCGACCACTACCCGTGGTGTGCTCATCGTTGGCCCTTCCCTGTGTCTATTCTCATCTTGCCAGCAGCTCGTTTATGGTGTTTCTTAGGGTCGTTTCGGTCAGCGGACCCGACAGCTTCTTGATCAGCATACCGTCACGGTCAATGAAATACTTCTCTGGGATGCCCCGGACGCCGTAGTTGATGGCGATGGTCCCGTTGGCGTCAGTCCCGTTGGGGTAGGTTTGACCTTCATGTTCCAGAAAAATCTCAGCATCGCCGATATTGTCCCAGACATCCACGCCGATGAACTCTACGTCTTGCCCCTCGAACCCCTGGTAAACCTTGGTGAGTACTGGTGCTTCCACCCGGCACGGCGCGCACCACGAAGCCCAGAAGTCCACCATGACTACCTTACCTCGGAAGTCGGAAAGTTCCAGCGACCCGCCGCCGATCAACTGCAAGTCGAATTCCCTAGCCTCCCCAGCATCTATCTGAATCTCAACAAGATCGGAGTTGGTGCCCAAGCCCCCCGGGTTCCCACCGGTGCTGATGGACGCCCAGGCCAGAAGGGCGATCAGGCCCAACAGCGGGATTCCACCGCCCAAAACTATCCAGACGCGTTTGGTCATTCCGGTTTCTCCACCAATGGCGCTTCAACTTCGTCATAGCCTGGGTCCAACACGCTAGTCATGAGTTCAGTCCGCTGGGCCCGGTACTCCAGTACCGGGAGGTCTCCTTCCTGGAATCGCTGGTCCAACGCCGCCACCGAGCGCACCACCGCAGCCCTCTCAGCCGGACTCAACACCCGCGACGCAGTGGATGCCACACCGGCCTCCGGAGCGGAGCCGTAGCTGCGTATCAAGCCCCAGAGCAGCAAGGCGGCCAAAGTGGCGGCCAGTGCGCTTGGAATGGCGACCTGCCAGAAGCGACCTCCTTTCACCGCGTCCGTGAACCTGGCCCAAGCGCCGGGCAGGGGCAGACCGGTTATCTCCAACTGTAATCCCTGTCCGGGAGGAAAGTCGCGCCCCTCATAAGCCTGGTAGGAAGTGCCCTGGACGTTTACCTGGTCGATGCTGGCCAGCCCTCGTACTTCTACGCCCTCGATAACCTCCGGCACCCACACCTGAAACGCGCCGGCGCCCTGGACCAGGCTCTGCCAAAACGAGAGGGTTTCATCCTCGAAGGGGAACGAGTATGAAAAGTCGATACTATGGGGGCCGGGCGCCACCGGCGAAGTAAAGGCGAACCCGGTGCCAATGGACACGATGTCCCCAGCGGGCAGGTCCGAATTGACGGTCAAACCCGACGGGTTGGGAGGCAGGGCGAACCGCAGAAAACTGATCTGGTCCAGGTCGGTCAGGTCGGGGACCAGGGTCCGGTCGGTCGGATTGTTAATTTGGACAAACTCGATGGCGCTCACCAGTTGGTCGCCTTTGTCCACGGCGGCGATGACCATCACCTGACGTTCCACAGCGATGATGGAGGCGTCGCCCGTAGTCTCAAACACGGTCAACAAAACATCGTCCGAGATGCCGTCGGCGCCGAACGAAGTGCCGTAGAAGATTCCCTGGTGGTCTACACTGACTGTGTAGGAGCCACCTGGCTCGACTCGGACGTCCTCAAACACGAACCGACCCTGAGCATCGGACTCGGCCTGTCCCGTTCCGGTCAGCATCCCGTCGCCACCGGTTATCAGCATCAGCACGCTTAGGTCGTCCGGGAGCTCAGCGCCTTCCGTGCCATTGATTACCTGTCCGTGTACATCGACGGTTTCCTGGGCCAGTAGAGGGGTCTCTATCGGGGTAATCAGATACAGCATCGTCGCCACAACCAGTAATAAGGCCAACTTCAGGATCACAGTTGTGATACCATCTCTGCTCCGCAATGGGTGCAGGCTGGTGTGCCTTCCAGGACGGCGGCGCTACAGTCGGGGCATGTGACAGCCCGTCCGTCAGCGCTTTCCTGGTCGCCTCGAGCCAGCAGGATCTCCTGTTCAAGGACCCAGGCCGGGTCGCCGCGTCCAGCCTCCAGTTGGTCCCTGAGCATGGTAGCGGCCTGTACTCGGTAGGCCTGGAACTGGGATTGGAAGTCCTCTTCCGCCAGCCGGCCCAGTTGGAACTCCAGGTCCAGCGTGTTGATGGCGTCAAATATATCGGCCAGGGCCTGGTCGTCGGTCTCAGGCGCAGCCTCCGTGGCAAGGAAGCCGGGCTGGCGGCCACGCAGGAAAGCGTAGCAGACCACGGCGAAACTGAAGACCGCCAATACCGCGCCAAAGAAGATGGATATGACGGTTTCCGCGTCCATGAGACTCAGTTTACCAGGGTGGGCAAACGGTCTAAGTGGCTGAGGGACGGGGACCGGGAGCGAAACGCCGCGGGTTGGGAACCGGGGCCGGGGCGCGTATCTTCTGGGGCCACAAAGCGATAACCGTGCCCACCAGCATCACCGGGCCAGCCACCCACATCCACCAGATAAGCGGGTTCACCAGGATGCGGAACCCCACGTTGCCGTCCGGCAGGTTCTCGCTGGGGACGATGTACAGGTCCTCCACCGGTGTGGAGCGTATGGCCGCGCTAGTGGCGGCCATGTTGAAGCTGGGGTAGAAAACCCGCTTGGTGCGGATGGTCTCCAATAGTTCTCCGTCACGCCGTACCTGCACCGTGGAGGCGAACTCAGTGCGGTTGCTCTTGGGAGTCTCGATAGTGCCAAGGTAGGTCATCTCGTAGTCGTTGATAGTTGTGCTTTCGCCGGGGCTTAGGACCACGTCCCGTTGCACGCCGAAGAACGACGTACCCACTATGCCCAGAGTCACCATGACAATCGACAGATGCACGATGTAGCCGCCGTAGCGGGGCCGGTTGGCCATGATCAACCGCACGAACGCGGTGGCGTAATTCTCCCCTGAGCTGCGATACCGCGAGCGTGTCCCCCGGTACCATTCCATCAGGATGCCGGTAGTCACGAAAGCCGATAGCCCAAACCCGACCAACGCATAATCTTTGTGCAGGCCCAAGGCCGCCAGTATCCCCACAGTGAGCAAGCCGCCGATTATAGGCGGCATAAGCGATTTTCTGAGGCTGTTGATACCGGCCTTGCGCCACGGTATCAGCGGCCCAACTCCCATCAGGAAGACCAGACCCAGCATCAGGGGCCCATTCACCTGGTCGTAGAACGGCCGGGCCACCGTGACCTCCTCGTCATTGGTCAGCCGGGAGAGCAACGGGTAGACTGTGCCCCACAGGGTGACGAAGGCGATGGCCAGCAACAACATGTTGTTGACCAGAAACGCCGCCTCCCGCGAGAGCATGGAGTCCAGGTTCTGGGCGCTCTTCAGCAGCGGGTAACGCCAGACGAAGATGGCGAACGGAACCACGACTCCGACAGCCAGGAACAAGAGGAATATCCAGCCCAACTGGGAAGACCCGAAGGAGTGGACTGAGGGAACCGAGCCGCCCCGGTTCATGAACATACCGTACAGCGCCAGCCCAAAGGCCACGTTTATCAAGATAATGTTCCACATGCGGAACATGCCCCGCCGTTTCTGGACCATGATCGAATGGATAAAGGCCGTGATACCCAGCCAGGGCATGAAGGCTGCGTTCTCGACGGGGTCCCAGAACCAGAACCCGCCCCAGCCCAGTATGGTGTAGGCCCACCATGACCCCAGGAGCAATCCGGCGGCCAGCAATACCCAGGAGATGATGCCCCAGACCCGGCCGGCGTCCACCCATTCGTCCCCGGTCTTTCCGGCCACCAGCGAGCCAATGGCAAAGGCGAAGGGCACGGTGATCCCGATCAACCCGGCCATCAGGGCCGGCGGGTGGAAGAACATGCCAAAGTGGGTGAGCAGAGGGTTGATGCCATCGCCGTCGATGGGCACGAAGGGTAGTTTGTCGAATGGGTTGGCCATGACGGCCATCACCGCCACGAAAAAGGTCAAAGTGAGCATCAGGACGGCGGTGGTGTAAGGCAGGGCGTCCTTGAGTTTCTCCGGGGCCTTCCAGACGGCGATGGCCGACATGATGGCCAAGACCATGGATATAAATAGCAGGGAGCCCTCGTTTCCCGCGTAGAAGGCGACCCAAGTGAACTGTTCGGCCATGGCCAGGTCGCTGTGCGCGGCCACGTAGGCGATCTCAAAGTCGCGGCTGATGAAGGCGATGATCAGGCTGAAAGTGGCCACCAACAGCGCCAAGCCGGCGGCGTACATCGCCGATTGGGAGCTCTCGATTAACGCCGGCGACAAACGCAGCTTACCGGCCACTGATCCCACGGTGGAATACGCGGCCAGGGCCAGGGCAATCCAGAGACTTATCGCGCCGAGGTCTGACATCTATCCATTCTCTTCCGGACTTCGAGTACCGGTACCGGGTGATTCCACGCCGGGACAGGGTTGATTAGATGTGCCTGCGGGCTCGGAGCTGGTGCGAGTCATGTCCAGGTGTCGGTCAACCAGTTGCAGATAGGGAATCAAGCCTGGGTCTCGGACCGGACGCGGGATGGCCAAGACAAGGTCTCGCCGGGTCATGGAACGCAGGATGCAGAACGCGACCACCGCAGCCGCAGCCACGGCGCCAACAGGAGCCAGCCAGGCCACCAGATTGGCTCCCGACTTGGGCGGGGCGGCCAGGATGTCATTGCCGTAGCGATCGACGAAGAAGTCCAGTATCTCGTCCCTGCTGCTGCCTCGGGACAGCATACCCCGGACTAACTGGCGCATCTGGATGGAGATCTGGACCTGGGCCTGGTCAATGGTTTCAGCAGGGCAGACCGGGCACATGATCATGCGGTCGATGCCCTGGGCCTGACTTTCACTATAGGCGGGCTCAGGGGTCTGGGCGTGGAGAGCGCCGGTCTGGGCGATAGCCAATGCAATGAACGCTACGAAGATGGCCAGAGGCAGAAGGGCCCTGGTAGCAGGTTGTGCCGAAGAGTGGGGTGGAATTGAAGGTCTCATATCTCAACCGCAGCCGAAGGCGCGGCCCCAATGCGCTCCGGGTTCTATGGTGCGGGCGGTTTACTTGGGCAGTGAACCTATGAACTCGGCGATGGCCGCGCGTTCTGCCTGGCTCAAAAGCTTGCCGAAGGGTGGCATGACAGAACTGGGTCCAAGGGGCCGAGCGGTGGCCTCTAACCTGGACTCGATGAACGAGACCGGTCTGTTGGTGATGTCAGTAAGGACGATGGGCATGTACCCATAGTTCTCGGTCATTTTGGCCAATACTGGGCCGGTGCCCTTGGCGTCGGCGCCGTGGCACATCTGGCAGTTGACGCGGTACAAGTCCGCACCGGTGTTGGTCACGGTAGATGCGATGGGTGGATAGAGGGCGACCGCGCCGGCCACGCCGGTCAACCGGGGTGGCTCATGAGAGCGGTACGACTGCTGGTAGTGCTGCTCGTAGAAGATGTCGACAGGATAGGTGCCCTGGCTGCAACCAACCAGCACGATGCCAAAGAGCACGGCAATCCCAAAGAACCAGCGCTTATAACTGCGCTTGCCCTTACCCGCTAGGGGCCGGTCAGCGACCGGTGGAATCATATTTGAGTTGACCCGGTTCATCATTAGGCCGCCGATCCTCCGTCATTGCGTACCACATCAATGGCCCCAGCCTGGGTGAGCAAGGCCTGGGTAGAGCCCAACTGGTCTTCATCTACGTTAACCAAAACGCCGATGTATCCCTCGGTGATCCGAGTGTCGTACAGGCCCTGCTTAAACGCGGGCAAACGAGACTCGAAGATGATTCCTATAATGGTAAAGACGATGGCCGTGAGCATGGTGCTTTCGTAGGTCACCACCGCCATGGGAGGTAGGGACAAGATAGGCTTGCCGCCCTGGGTCAACGGGTAGGCCAACTGGGTCATGGAAGTGAGCATGATTCCCACGGTGAGTCCGATCAGCGCGCCGACGAAGGGAAAGATGTAGATCCGGTGGGGCTCTTCCCTCTCTCCGAATGCGCCCTCAGGATAGGGCGTGTCGGTCAGAAAATCGTAATCAGCCTGCGAGACGCCCGCTGCCTTTAACGCGTCGCCTGCGTCGGCGGCGTGATCCGCGGTCTCGAACAGCCCTAATATCGGTGCTTTAGCCATTTCCGTTTCCTCTTGATGCCTACTATTGAATAGTCTTCTGGTTAGTCTTCCCGGAAGACCGCCGGAACTGTCACCCGGCCTATTTTTATCTCTGTTCTTAAAATCTCGCCCTCTTTTATGTCATAGAGCGGGATGAGTGGCACCACTCTCGCTATGGTCAGCATCAACATGGAGACCAACGCGAATGTGCCGATGATTATGATCCATTCCACCGAGCTTGGCCGGTAGGTATACCAGTCAAAGGTCAGCAACTGTTTGCGGGCCAAGCCGGGAACGATGATCAGGAAGCGCTCCAGCCACATCCCGATGTTCACAAAGATACACGCGAGGGACATAACCCAGAGGTTCCGGCGCAACGACTTGCTCAGCCAGATGCTAACCGGCAAGAAGTAGGTCATACCCACAAAGATCATCATCCAGATGTTCCACGGGCTGATCGTAAACTGTAAGTTTCTAACCGCGATCTCGTCCGCCTCCCGGCCGTAGAAGCCAAAGACGACTTCCATGACGAAGAAGTAGAACCACCCGGTGGCCACCACTATCAGAAGGCGGGCCAAGGCGTCGATATGCTCGTGACGGATGTAGTTCTGCCAACCGTATATGTAACGCAGGATGATCAGAACGAAGGCGACGGCGGACACGCCGGAGTGGACCGCACCCACCACAAAGTAGGGGGCGAAGATCGTCGAGTGCCAAGATTTAACCGAAACCGCCATTCCGAAGTCCCAGGACACTATGCTGTGGACCGACACAAACACCGGGAGGATCAGCGCCGAGAGCAGAACTCCCGCGATGATCTGAAGCTTCCATTGTCTGGCGTTGCCCTGCCAGCCCATGGCCAGCATCCCGTAGATGCGGTGGCTCATGCCCGTGGTCCGGTCACGCAACACCGCGAAGTCGGGAATCAGCGCGACTAAGACGAACAAGATGCTTGATGTCAGGTAGGTGTAAACGGCGCTTGGGTCCCAGACCAGTGGGGTCCTTATATTGGGCCAGATGCCGCGGGCGTAGTCGTAAGGCACGAACGGCAGTGTGTAGATCCAGTAGACCGTGCGCCAAGGGCGGCCGGTGTGGATCAGGGGCATCGTCATGGCCGTCATCAGCGAGAAGACGGTCAGAATCTCTGCCGCCCGGGTAGCGGGCCGCCGCCATTCAGCTTTGGACAATCTCAAGATGGCCGAGAGCATCACCCCGGCGTGGCTGATACCGATCCAGAACACGAAATTGGTAATGAAGAAACCCCACATCACTGGGCGGTTCAGGCCGGTGACACCGAAGCCCTGGTTGATCATGAACCCGGCGCTGGACATGGCGACAAGAACTATGAACCCAAGCACGGCTATGGCACCGAAAAACCACTTGGGCGAGTTAAGGATGCTGACCAGCAGCTCCCTGTTTACCTGTCTAGAATCTAGAGGTTTGCCTTCCTGCATGATGCTCCGCCGGACTGATAACTTGAAATACTAGCTTGAATTACTCGGGTTTGCCTAGAATCAGATATTCGCCACGGATGAGCTTGCCCCATTTCTGGTACAGGGCCCCTTCTTTCACTTCCCAAAGGGAGATGACGGGCAAAACCCTGGTAGACAATAGGTAGATGAAGGCGGCCGCGCCGAGTCCCCCAATCACCATAAAAACGTCAAATATGTCGGGATAAACTGGCGCCGGAACACGTTCCATTATCGGTTTGTATAGATCAGCGCCCGGCGCTGCATTCGCCGCCCCAACGAAGATCCTGATGTTGAACATCAGACCGCCGAACAACACCAGCACTCCAGCCAGGGCCGGGCCCCAAGCGCTGCGGCGAACCGGGTTCCAAAGCAGCACCGCGAACGGGGCCGCGAAACTGAATATCAAGTTCAAAAGGAAGATTATCGCGTAGGTGTCAGTCACCAAGTACTTGATGATGTTCTGCTCAATCTCCAACCGGCCATACCAGAAGGTGATGAAGAAGGCGAACAGGTGATAGACCCACAGTAGGGTGATGCCGAGCAGCACCTTGCTGGCCGACCAGAACATCGACTTGCCGATGTAGCCTTCGTAGCCCCCCCAGCGCCGCATGATGAACATTACGACCAAGATGACACCCAGGCTCATCTGTAGGCTGGTGATGGTGTAGATCACCGGGAAGATTGAGTCCTTCCAGCCGGGGATCAGGCTCTGAGCGTAGTCGGAGCTAATCACGAAATGCATGAAGATCAAGGTCATGAAGTAGAAAGCGCCGAGCAGTGCCAGGCCCGCTTTCTGACTGTTCCATTGTCTCTTGGTGCCGAACCAACCGCCGGACAGCTTATTGTAGATCGTGCGCCTGAAACCGGTGGCCGTAAAACGGCACTCAGCCATGTCAGGTATGACCGATATCCACAATATCGCCATGGAAGTGATGGCCAGGAACCCCACGCCAACCAAGTCCCATGCGTGGGGTGCGCCTATGGGTCCCTCGAACCAGATCGTCCGCCTGACCGCCAGTTCCCCCTCTGCGACTTCCCCGGGGTTCGCGATGTCCGGTAAAACAAACACCAGGGGAATAAACATCAGAAGGTTCAATATTCCGACTATCGAGAACAGCTCCGCTACCCTGGAAAGGGGCCTCCGCCAGTGGCTCTTGGTGAACCGGAAGGCCACCGCGGCCAGGGGTGCACCACTGGTGACCATGAACACCATGGAGAAGATGGCCATATAGTAGCCCCAAGGGCCGATCTCACCGAATCCATCGTCGGCGGCGCGGGCTACGAAGCCCACTATGCCGAGGATGAACAGGATTCCAGCCACTGCCAAGCCCATGGTGAAAGGCCGAGGCATAGCATTGGTCTTTTCGCCCATGTCGGCAGTCATCACCGAGGCATCAGGGAACACCCACATGTCTGCGTGTTGGCCGTGTCCTTTCGGTTCGGTAGCCGCCATCTATCTAGGCCTTTTCCAACGGAAATGCATCAACTTTCTTCAGGTATATCAAATTGGGCTTGGTGCCAACCTCTTCAAATAACCGGTACACTCGGGTGTGATCTTCATCAACGTGTCCACCGTGATGCCTGGTCTCGATCTGCTCGTTTGCCTCTTCGAAGTGCTCTTTCACCGGACCGGTCTCGTCGTGTTGGTCGGCGAACTGCAAGGCATTGGTTGGGCAGGATTGGACGCAGGCGGGCAGGTAGTTCCCCTCTTTCATCTGTCGGTGATTCAGTTTTCGGTCGGCGACGGGGATGCGCTCGCCGGTCAAGGGCTCCAGACCACGCCGTTCAACGTTAATCTCGCCGCGGCGGAGACGCTGCACGCAGAACGAGCACTTCTCCATGACCCCTCGGGTCCGGATGGTCACATCGGGGTTCAACTGGTTGCGGAGGCTCTTCGGCCACTTCGGTTCCCAGTAATTGAACATCCTAACGGTGTAGGGGCAGTTGACCGAGCAATAGCGTGTGCCGATGCAGCGGTTGTATATCTGGACGTTCGCGCCTTCGTCGTTGTGGTAGGTGGCGAACACCGGGCAAACCGGCTCACAGGGTGCGTTCTCGCAGTGCTGACAAAGGATCGGAATAAACCTGGCCTTGACGTTGGGAAACTCACCCTCCCAGTAGCGTTCGATGCGGATCCACTGGTAGGCCCGCCGCTGCTGGTAGAAAGACTTAACGTTGATGGGGATGTTGTTCTCTGCCTGACAGGCAACAACGCAGGCCTGGCAACCGGTACACCGGTCCAAGTCCACTACCATTCCCCATTTATGGTCTATTCGATTAGTTGTAACCATTGGTCAACCTATCTCTTGAGCCGTTTATATTCTAATCGTCGCTGGACGGACACCCTTAGGCGTTGTCCGGCGCGATGGTCTTGATGATTTCTTCGCCTGGCAGGAGACCTATCTCCACGGATCTAACGTTACCCTCGAGCTTGGAGATACTAACGCTCTCGCCGGTCTTGGTCACCCGGACCCGGGTGCCGGCCCATGCCAGGGAACCCGTGCCTTCGACCGTCGTTGTCTCCAAAATATCCATGACGTTAGCGCTTTCGTTGCCGGGGCGGTCGGTGGCATAGTCCGAGCCGTGCTTGCGGCCCTGCCCAAACGGCACGCTGACCGTGTCTGGCGGGACTGCCGGGCTCGGGAAGGCTATGGCCCGTATTGAATCCTTGGAGGACTCTATCCGTAGGACGTCTCCTTCTTTCACTCCCAGTCGGTCGGCGGTGGTGTCGTTCAACTCCACCCAAGTCTGCCAGGTGACGGTGGACAATGGGTCCGGCGCGGCTTGAAGCCACGGCAGGTGGGCATTGTAGCCGTCCAGCAGAGTGTTGTGTGCGAAGGGCACCAGATAGAGTGAATCGGCGCCCATTCCGATTCCACTGAATTCAGGGCTTGCCGCGTTGTTGGCGATGGTGCGCAGTAGACCGTCGGCCGGCTTAACAGTGGTCGGTCCATTGTGGAGTTCGTCCCACCAACCGCCGCGCCGCAGCATATTGTTCCAGAACTCGTCAGCGGAGGAAGCCTCGATTGAACCCCGGTTCAAGTTGAACAGGGCATCCGAGCCTTCGCGGAGCATTGTTTTAAAGTTGGCCCATGGCAGGGCTGATTCCTTGCCCAATTCCTGGGCCATGGTCAGCAGAACGTCGGGGAAGCTCAGGGGGTCAAGGTCGAACAGCGGGTTCACCACCGGCTGTTGCATCCCAACCACCTGGTATCCCGGGCCCGGTTCGGATATATCGTCGCCCCAGTCTTCCATGGAAACCCGGTCGGGAAGAATGAGGTCTGCCATCACGCTGGTGTCGTCCAAGAACGGCGAGAAGCTGACCACCATCAGGTCACCGGCCTGGGCGATGGCGTCTCTAAGTTGTACGGAGTCAGGCACGCCATGAACGGGATCTGCGCCGTGAAGCAGCAGCAGTTTCGTCTGTCCATTGCGAATCTGCTCGGCTACGCGGGTCCAATCATCCAGGCTTCCCACTGATGGAGATGAGGGAACATCGGCCCAAGGACTGGCGGGATTGAACCTGATTCCGCCCTTCTTGCCGGCAGTTCCCACCAGGTAGTTGAGGGCGTAGATCGCTTCCAGGTTGAACAGGCCATTCGACTGTGCGCCGGCGGAACCGCCGCCGATGGCGATGCTGGGCTGGTTGGCCGCGAAACTGCGGGCCAAGATCTTCAGGAACTCGACCGGGTCGCCGTCGGTCATCTCTGCGGTGAGACCGGCCAAGGGGGCCACGATCTCAGGCCTAAAGGAGTTCAGGGCCTGGGTGCCGGCAGAGCCGTCGACGAGGGAGTCCACGTCAACGCCGCTAGCTTGGAGGCCCTCCGAGACGATCACCTGGGCCAAGCTGAGGGCTAGATGGCCTTCCCAGCCGGGCCGGATCGGCAACCATTTGTCGGCGTTGGCCGCGGTCATGGAGAACCGCGAATCTATCTGGTAGAACATGCCTCGGTCCCGGTCCTCACCCTGGCGGAACTCACCGTACCCGCGGTTGAAGCGAGTGGGGGAGACCCACGTGGAGAGAAAGTCGGCACCGAAGGACAGGATGAACTTGCTGTTTTCCAGGTCGAAGTCGGGCAGAGAGTCTTGATCGAAGACTCTCTTGACCGCCACCCGGTAGGTGTTGTTGTCGATGGCTTCAAAGCCCAGGCGCTCACCGCCAATGGCCGCTGCAAACTTGTCCGCCAAGACCGCCATATGGCCTCTAAGTGGCTCAGTAATCATCACAGAGGATGATCCGTTGGCTTGGAGGGCGCTCTTCAGCGTATCCATGCCGTTGGGCTGCCAGTTAGTGGGCAGGAACTCGCCGGAACCGCGGGGGCCGCTGCGCCGCATGGGCGTGGCTATGCGGTCCGGATGGTAAAGGGCCTGCAGTCCGGCTTCGCAACGGGCGTGAATCTTGCCTTGGTTGGTCGGGTAGTAAGGATTGCCCTGGACCATCTTGGCCCGGCCTTCCATCACCCGTATGGCGATGCCCTCACAGGACGGGCACGTCCGGCACAGGCTGGCATACCAGTTATCAGTTCCCCGGACCAGGTCCTCCGGCTGTCGGACGGAACTCTGGATGTCCAGCTCTCCGGTACGGATGCCAAAGCCCTCACAGGCAACGGCGCCCACCGCACCCAGGCCGGCCCAAGCAAGAAAATTTCGCCGAGTTAGTTTCATCTACCTATCCGTTACTTGTGGCAGACCGTGCAGTCGGTGGACACGCTATTGAGTCGGTGACAATCAACGCAGGTCCCCATCTTCAGCGACTGGCCGATCTTGGGTTGGACTACAGTTTTATTGGCGACATCGCCATGACAAATCGTGCAGGTTTGAGCGACGTCTGGTGTCGTTCCGAACTCTTCACCGTTGATTCCGTATTTAACAGGAATGTCTTCGTCGGTGAAGTACCTGATATGGGCTTCATGAATGAAGCGGACATGGTCTGGGAGACGGTGGACCCGCTCCCAGTTGATCGGCGTGTCGGTCTCGAAGGCGGTCCTGACTTTCTCAATCTCTGCCTGAGCGGTGACGGTGCCGCCGTCGATTTCTTTGTGGCAGAAGAGGCAGGTTTCCACGGCGGGCACGGTTGCCGCGGCGCCCTTGGTCACGTTCCGGTGGCAGAACTCGCACTGGATATTGTTTTCAGCCACGTGAATCGTATGGGGGAAGGCCACTGGCTGGGGTGGAGCGTTGCCCAGGCCGAACGGCGGGTTGGAGAACCAGGAAATGAGCAGAACGACAATAACGAAGCCAATGATCACAGTCACGACCCCTCCGGCGACCATGAGGGGTATCATTTTCGGACTTGGCTTCATCTAGTTATCAGATCCGTTCATAGTTTTCTTAAGGCAGATGTTTCAGGCTGGGCCGGCCTTAGATCAAGACCCGGTCCCAGATATTCGTGATATCTAACTCTGCGTTTATGCCTAGAACCAGAATCACCGCGCCCGCGGCAAACAGCAGAACAGCAAACGCAGTCATAGGTACTCGCAGCTTCTGAGTCGATTCCGGGAGATGGCCGGTGCTGACCAATGAGGGAATCAGGGCGTGGGCCGTGAGCATGGTAATTCCAAATGTCAAAACGATGGGTAGGTAGATCCAGAACCACACCAGGAACATATGGATGTTGTTCCAGTCAACGCTCGTTAATGCTTTGGGGTCGTCCAATGCAGCCACCCGTCGTCAAGGAAAAATGGGCTGTTTAGCGGCTTGAATCCATTCGTGACCCAAGCACGTATCAGCCTCCGGTCAAAGGCCAGGTGAAAAATATCACAACTGCATATGGGTGTCAAGGGATTTCAGCTTTGGTTACGCATGGTTGAAGGCTTGCCGCCCCGCCCGTTTCGTAGATGAAACAGGCCTTCGACACGGCCTATCAAACCCAGGGATTAGACGGGCGGGTTGCTGGTGAACCAGTCGACAATCTCTGAGCCAGACGCTGACCAGACGCCTTCATGCCCCATCACGTGAGCCAATGCATCTTCCAGGTAGCCGATGCGGAAGGGCTGGCCGACCAGCCACGGATGAAGGTTGATGGTCATGAGCCGGCCGTTCTTGGCGCCGTCCCGGAACATGACGTCAAAGCCGTCCTTCAGCGATTGGGCGAAACGCTCGATCTCCACGCGCCGGTTGGACATGACGAACAGGTCATCCATCTCCAGCATCGTCGGCAGCGCGGTCAGGCCGTCTCTCATGGGATAGGGCTGTTCGTCGTTGACCCAGTCGCACACGTAATCGAAACCGGCTTGGCGTAGCAGGTCGGGGGTGCGCTCAGATTCTCCGTAGTCGGTCCCGAACCATCCGCGGGGCTTTGACCCGGTAGCCTTAGTCATAGCATCCATCGAGGCACGAATGAAGACCGTCTCTCCTTCGACCGACATGTCGCCGGAGATCATCTGGCTGCCGGAGACGCCGTGGGCTATGATCTCGCAGCCCCGGTCCTGACAATGCTTCACCAGGTAGGGATAGCCTTCGGAGGTTTGGGTGTCCATTGCGACGGTGGCCTTGATACCCAGACGTTCCAGCACGTCCAGCACCCGGAAAATGCCGACCCGGTGGCCGTACTCCCGGTGGGAGAAACGGGGGTAGTCGGGGAAGGGGCGCAGGCCCAGTCCGCCGGCTGCGTCGGCGCTGAAGCTGCCTTCCGGCGGCTCCCATTCAGTGTGTTCCAGAGTGACTATGACGCACAACGCAACTTTAGCGTTGTTGGGCCAGCTAAGTTTGCCTCGGGTGGATATGGGGGACCACTCGTGGTGCTCGTGGTCCATCCCTTGTCGTCTTTCAGCGGGCATATTGCGGGTCTCCCGTTACTTTAGTTTGTTCAAAACGGAGATTGATGATGAAAGTTAGGCTTTGAACTGCTTGGCGTGTTCAACCGCCTGGTCGTAGTAGTTCGCGATGTAATACTCAGCGATGTCGTCGGCGGTGGTCATCCAGATGTCGCTGTAAGAAGTGATGTAGCCGAGTATCTCGTCCAAGAACTTGATGCGGTGGGGTTGGCCGATCAGGAACGGATGCAGGGCGATGCACATCACTCGGCCGCTCTCGGCTCCTTCTTTATAGAGTTGGTCGAACTGCCGTTTGCAGATCTCCGCGAAATAATCGGCCTCGTAGTTCACCCGGAAGAGCGGCGAGTCGTTCAGCTCGATGGAATACGGGACCGAAACGAGCTTGCCCGTCTCCACATTGATGGGAACCGGTTGGTCATCGTGCATCCAGTCAGTGTGGTAGATCAGGCCGGCCTCAGTCATCAGGTCTGGAGTCCGGGTGGTACCTGAGATGGCGGGGCCCAGCATGCCCTTCAACTGCTTGCCAGTTTGCCGCATCAGAGTCTCAACGTTGTCTCTGTAGAACTCCCGCTCCTCTTCTTCCGTATAGGCATAGAGGTAGCGGGTGTTGTAGATGCCATGGCTCATGTAATCCCAGTCACGCTCGACCATGGCATCGCGGATCTCTGGGAAGTGCTCCAACACAGCCAGGTTCAGCGATACGCAGCTACGGATCTTGTATTGGTCCAAGACCTCCAGCATGCGCCAGAACCCCACCCGGTTGCCGTAGTCCCGGTAGGAATACTGCTGCACGTCGGGGTACGGCGTGCGGGGCCAGGGGTCGCGAGGCCCGTATTGGACGGGCATATATTCATAGTGCTCCACGTTGGGAGCGATCCATAACGCCACCCGTTCTCCGTTGGGCCATTTGATGGGCCGGCGCTCGATGATCGGGCTGTAATCTACACGATGCGGAGCTAGGGACATGGCTTGTAACCTCCTGGCGGCCTCCCGGCGGAATGTGTGCCCCAGACTAGGGGAATCGCCAGGCACTGTCAAATATAACCCGTCGGTTCCAGCCGGGCCGAAAGACTCTGGTAAAACGGGGAGAGATGACGCAAAATGTCCGCTAACAAATTCAGCAAATATCGCCGGTTGTTCAACATCAGGAGGGAACGGGATGCCAGCCAGAACGGGTCAGCAGTACATCGACGGGCTCAGTGAACGGCCGCCCAACCTTTATATGTCTGGCAAACAGGTGAAATACCCCACCAAGGAACCGGGGCTGATGGGCGGGATCAAGACCCTTGCCCGGCTCTACGACCTGCAGCACGACCCCAAGGTCGGCAAGCAGATGACCTACGAGTCTCCGACCACCGGCGACCAGGTGGGCCTGTCCTTCCTGACCCCAAGGACCCACGAGGACTTGGACAAGCGCCGCGACATGATGCGGAGCTGGGCCAAGATCACCTGCGGAATGATGGGCCGGACCCCGGACTTCCTGAATGTGAGCCTGATGTCCATGGCCGCGGCAGGCAAGTACTTCGGCCAGAACCGCCCCGACTTCGAGCAAAACATCCAGAACTACTACGAGATGGTGCGGGAGAAGGACCTGGTCCTGACCCACACCTTGGTCAACATCCAGCGGAACCGCTCCGGAGCAGCCACGGCACTCGACGATTCGCTGGATCTGGCACTTTCGGTTGTGAAAGAGACCGATGGGGGAATCATCGTCCATGGGGCCCGTGTGTTGGCCACGCTGCCCATAGCCGACGAGATCGCGGTCTACCCGGCGCGCTCCCACCGCCTGCCCACTGGCGCGCCCGGCCGGACATCATTCGCCTTCGCCGTGCCCTGCGACGCTCCCGGACTAAAATTCCAGTGCCGGGAACCCTTCGACTTGGAACGCTCCAGCTTCGACCACCCCCTGGGCTCGCGATTCGAGGAGATGGACGCCCTGGCCTTCTTCGACAACGTCTTCGTCCCGTGGGAAAGGGTGTTCCTTTACGGCGACGTGGACATGTGCAACAACATGTCGTTGCGCACCCACCAGTTCCTCCACTCCGGCCACCAAGTGGTGACCAAGAATGTGGTGAAGTGTGAGTTCGTCCTGGGACTAGCCAACCTGATGGTCAACACCCTGGGTTCTCAGGAGATGCCCCAAGTCCACAGCATGATGGCTGAGATAATCGAGAACCTGGAGATTACCAAGGCTCTACTGCGGGCCGCCGAGGTTGACGCAGAGCTGGACGAGTGGGGTGTCATGTGCCCTACCGACATATCGTTGATGGTCGCCCGCCAGCAATTCATCAAGATGTATCCGCGAATGGGCGAGATACTCCATCTGCTGGGCTCCAGCAGCCTGATGGCCCTGCCTACGGAAGACGACTTCGAAGGCCCCATCGCCGACGATATCTCGAAGTACCTGGAGACCGACTTCTCATCGGCCAAGGACCGGGTGCGGCTCTTCCGGCTGGCGTGGGACACCTGCTGCAGCGCCTTTGGCTCACGGCAGATACTCTACGAACGCTTTTTCCAAGGCGACCGGAACCGGAACGTGGTCTTAATGAACAGCCGCTACGACAAAGAGCCCATGAGCCAATTCGTCCTGGACTTTTTAAACCAAGAGTAGGGAGGGGGCCGAAACCCTAGTCGTCGTCCCCGACTGCGCCGGCGGCCGGCCTGAGGTTGGTTTCCGAAGCCATGTCGGGCAGAGTCGGTATATCGTCTTCCCAGCCTGGGATCAGCACGTGGGACGTGTCTTCCAAGAGGGCGATCACCAACACGCCTACACCGCTAAATCCAACGGACAGCGCCATCACGAGGTTGAACGACCCTGTGGCGTAGATCACCAGCCCGGCCAGGGCTGTGGCCACCGCGTGACCCATCAGCGCCCCGGTGGTCTGCCAACCGTAGATCGTGCCCATGGGGCCTTCGCCGTAGTATTGCCGGTTGATGACCAGATAGCCGGTCCATTCCCCACCGAACCCGATACCGAACACCCCAGCGAACAGGTAGTACGCCCAGGCGTCCTGTGACCAGAAGAGCATGAAGACGGTGGCGGCCTGGATGCTCAGACTGGTAGCCATCATCCGACGAGTGCCGTAGGTCTCCGCCAAGATGGGGGTCACCACCCGGCTGATGACGCTGACCAAAGAGATGATGGTCAGGATGATTCCTGCCTGGGCCAGTGACGTGAACGCCCCGCGCTCGAAGGCCATCGGGATCACGTAGATCAAGATCGTGCCGTGTCCGGCGCAGCCCAGGCCGTGGATCAACGGCAGGTTCCAGAAGGGCTTGGTGCGACGGGTGTGTTGGTTAAACACCTTTTGACGCAGGCGGTCTACGGCTTTGTCCCTGATGACCGGGGGCGGGTCGGTTTCCCTGGCGCCGTAGGGCAATATTCCCAGATCGGCGGGCTTACCGCGCATGAAGGGAACCATGGCCAGCATGATGCTGCCGCCCATTCCTCCGATGAGCAGGAAAGTAGTCTGCCAGCCCAGGGCTTCGATGAACCCACCCATGAGGGGGGCCATTATTCCGGTGCCGACCCCGCCCGCTCCCCAGAGTATCCCCACTCCTAGCCCCAGGCGGCGGCGGAACCAGCCGCTTACGGCAGCCATCAGAGGCACCATCGCCAGCGATTGAGTCAAGGATAGCAACATCCCGAAGAAGATAAAGAACTGCCAGATCTCGGTCACCTGGCTCAGCAGCGACATGCTGATCAGATACATGATGGCCGCGCCGAAAAGCATCCAGCGGGAGCCGTAGCGGTCACCCAGCCAGCCGGTCATGGGGGCGTAAAGGGCGCCGAACATGTAGTAGCTGGCGATGACTGCGCCGATGGTCCCCAGGCTCCAGCCAAAGTCGCCATTGGCATCGTTCAGCGGCGGGACCATGATGCCGGCGGCCATGCTGATGGAGCTGGCGAATATCTGGACTGTGGCCAAGATCCCGATGACGAGCCAACTGTAGTGGATGCCAAAGGGCAACGGACCGTTCGAGAGTTTAGGGTTGGGTTGAGGGGTGAGCGCCAATTTCCCTGTCCCTGAAAAGAATAGACGCCGTTAGCAGCATTTACTGAATATTGCTATTTGTCCATTATATCTATCTATGATGATAAGTACACCCCATAGCTTGACAGATGGAGAATCCAACGCACTGAATTCGGTTCGGCTAATCGTCTCCGGCAGCTGCTCCAGGCACGAAACCGGACCTGGCCTCAGGCGGCAACGAGTCTTCCCAGTCGGGAATCAGCACGTGGGAAGTGCTTTCCAACGTGGCTATGACCAGCAATCCGGCCGCGCTAAAGAGCGCCGACAACACAAACACGGGATAGAAAGAGCCGGTTACGTAGATGACCAGGCCGGCTAGGAAGGTCGTCACTGCATGGCCGGCGAACGCGCCGGTCATCTGCCAGCCGTAGATGGACCCCATTGGACCGTCGCCAAAGTACCTCCGGTTGATCTCGAGGTATCCGGTCCACTCGGCGCCGAACCCCAGTCCAAACGAGGCGGCGAATAGATAAAACATCCAGGGGTCGTGGGCCCAGAACAATATCAACACCGTTAGGGCCTGGATGCTCAAGCTGGCGGCCATCACCTTCCTGGGACCCCAAGCCTCAGCCACAACCGGCGCTCCCAGCCTGCTGACGATGCTGACCAGAGAGATGATGGTTATGGTCAATGCTGCAGAGGTTGTGCTGAGACCCTGTTCGACCGCCAGGGGGATCACGTAGATGAGTACGATTCCCATCCCGGCGCAACCCAAAGCATGGATGACTGGAAGGTTCCAAAACGCCCGAGTCTGGCGGGTGTGTTGATTGAACACCTTGAGGCGGAGGGCCTCCACTGACCGGTCTTTGGGCGGCAGTTCCGGCGCATCGCTGGGGATGCCAAAGGGGCGGATCCCTATATCGGCCGGTTTGCTTCGAATGAACGGGAATGCCAAGAGCATGATTACGGTACCCGCTACGCCCACGGAGGCGAAGGCGGACTGCCATCCCATCGACTCCAGCATGTAGGCGATCAGGGGCGCTAAGATGGCGGTCCCAATACCGCCGGTGGCCCACAGGATGCCCACGCCCCAACCCATGCGGCGACGGAACCAGCCGCTGATGGACGCCATCATCGGCACCATGGTGATCGATGCGGTGAACGACATCAAGAAGCTGTAGAAGAAGAAGAAATGCCAGAGCTCACTCACAAACCCCAGCGCAACCATGCCCACGCCATACATCACCGCGCCAACAAGCATCATGGGCCGGGCGCCAAATCTGTCTCCAAGATGGCCGGTTATCGGAGCGAAGATGGCGCTAAAGACGTAGTAGAGGCCGATGGCCATGCTGAGCTCACCGATACCGAAACGGAAGCCGCCCTCGGGGTCGGTCAGGGGCGGGACCATCACGCCGGCTATCATGAACACAGAGCTGCCAAACACTTGGACAATCGCTAGCACAGCCACGATCACCCAACTGTAGTGGATGCCAAAGGGCATCTTAGAGGCCGAATAGCCTAACTTGAGCTTACCTAGAAGGGCCAATTAACGTAATCCAACCGTTCGATTAGCTACTTACCGTCACTGATGCATTGTACCGAATCGTTGTGATAAGCGCAGGCCGCCGTCAGATCATGATATTCATCTGTTTGACGATGATCTCACCCAGGCCGGTGTCGCCGGTGACAGTAATCTTGCCGGAACTCAGGGCTTCGGCTGGATCCCAGCGTCCGCAACCCAGGCAGGCAAAGGTCTCCACATCAGCCGTGATCCTTACCGTCGGCGATTCCGGTTCTGAGTCCAGTCGGCTTCCCCGGCCTCCTTCGACAGCCACCGGGACAACCTGGCCCGCAGGACCGGTAATGTCGAACACCACGGTAGCCCCGTCAGGAGCTTGGGCTTTTCTGGCCGCCACGAACGGCATCGCTCGGGCCACCCGGCCGATAGCATGGGCCGCCACGGCGCTGTCCAGTTCACCCGGGATGCCCAGCGCCCGCCGGATGTCTTGCTCGTGCACCCAGGCGTCCATGATGCGGATGCGGATGAATTCGGTGACGGTGCCTGGGCCGAGGGGCGTCTGCATCTCGGTGGCGAACTGCTCTTCGGTCAGGCCTCGGAGGTACGTCAGCCGCTGTCGGGTCAAATCCCGGAATTCATCGAGGACCTGCTGTCCGATCCAAGAACGCCGAAAGTCAACCAAGACCTCGTTGGACTGGCCAACGTCGTTCTTAACGTAGGAGGTGCTTTGGGGCGTGTGGTCGGGCCGTGGATTGCCCAAAATCCCAGATTCGGAACCAACGATATGGGAAATCTGGTCTTGCACCGACCAGCCTGGGCAGTCGGTGGATGTTTTCCACTGGGTTTCGGTCAGGGGAGAGCACAACGAATCGATCGAACTCCAGACGTGCTCCATCAGGTCAACCACTTGTTGATCGGTCATTGTTCTCTCCCTTTAGTTGCTGGTTTGATGTGAGGCTAGTTGGCCTTGGCATCTTCCTCTTTGCGCATGTTCTCGCGGCGGGTGATCAAGCGGATTGCTTCATCTGCACCCATGCGTCCCACCGGTCCAGAGGCGTACATGGCGCCGAGCACCGTGCCGCCCCGCCCCAACAAGAACTCCGCGGGCTGGATGTAACCTTCCCGGTCCTCGGACCACCAGGCCCCAACTAAGTCGCTGTCGGCCTTGGTTGCTCCATAGGCTATCGGGAAGGTCAGTTTATTGTTGTTCCTGACTTCTGTTGCCAACTCTTTGGTGTCGACACTAACGGCGTAAGTGGTGACGCCCAGTTCTTCCAGCTCTATTTTGTTTGCTTCCCATTCGGCTAACTGCCGATTGCAGTAGGGTCACCAATGTCCCCGGTAGTACAGCAGCGCTGTGTAGCGGGTGGGTGCGTCGTCTGGCAGGGTGACCGTACCGCCGTCCAACATTTGGAGGGTAACCCTGGGAAGCCCTTCCCCCTGTTGCAGTTTTTCGCCCATTGTTACTCCTTATTTTTGGCCATAGTCGGCCTAGAGATGCGCGCCAACTATACGATGCCTGGCGCCGCAAAAGGTTGCGTGATCGTGGGCTTGGGAACGGGCGTCAGCAGAATAGGTGCCAGCATAGCCGTGGGCAAGCGGCCAGTCAACAGAGAACCATAGCCCGGTATTCGGTGCGCCGCCTTACTGAATCGTGGCATAATACCGGCAACTTTTTGGGTAGGCATAGCATGAACGACCAGCGAAAAACAAAGGAACAGTTACTTGAGGACCTGGAGCAAGAGCGGCAACGCTCGATCGCGCTTCAAGAGGTCTCCAACGCTGCCGGCGGTCGTAGAAGACTCGGTGGGAACGCAAACGGCTAATTAGGGAGGAGCACCGTGCAACAGGTATCCAGCAATGTATGGGTTGAGACCGAGACAAGGGGATGTAATTTTGGGTTCGTGACTACGTCCGACGGCATCGTCATGATCGACAGTCCGCACAAACCCTCCACGGCCATGTGGCTGAAGTCGGAGATCGAGAAGCGGGGACTGCTCCGCTACATCATCAATACCGAGCCCCACGGCGACCACTGGACCGGCAACGCCTTCTTCGACGCTCCAGTCATCGCCCACGAGGGCGTCCGCACCCGCATGTTGAACACCGACATGACCGAGCATGCCGCCAGGGTGGGGACTTTCGGGCCGGAAGAGCCGGAATTGCTGACGGGATACACGGCCAATTTTCCGGTGATCACCTTCCGCGACAGCATGACCATGCACGTGGGCGACCATACTTTCGAGATGATTCACATGCCCGGCCACACGCTCTATCAAGCGGCGGTGATCGTCAAAGAAGAGGGCGTGGTCTTCACCAGCGACAACATCTTCCACGGAGTCCATTCCTGGCTGCACGAGGCCGACCCGGACCTATGGCTAGCGGCGCTAGAATCGCTGCGGGGTCTGAACGAGGACATCTTCGTCCCCGGCCACGGCGACATGTGCGACAAGGGCTACTTAGACGAGCAGGGGTCTTTCATCTCCGAATGGAAAGACTACGTCCAAGACGCCGTCAACCGCGGCATGACCAGAGAAGAGTCTGTATCAACCCTCACCGCCCTGATCGACCGCTACCCAATGGACGTGGAGCAGGCAGCCCTGGCCCCTATGGTCATGGGCATCAACGTCGGCAATCTCTACGACTACCTAACCGCCCCCTGGCCCCCAGCATCTATGGGCACAGTAGCCACCCGGTTGCCTGGGGATAAGGCGTAGGCTAAATCCCCTCAACCCCCTTTACGAAAGGAGGGCTCTCCCGTCATTCCGGCGTTTGTCGGAGTCCAGGCAAGAATATCTGCCGGGTGCTAGATGACTTACATAGAGCCATCGCCCCCACCCTAACCCTCCCCCATTGCGATGGGAGAGGGAACTGCGCCCTAATACCAACAATAACCTCGCCACCAGTATTTTGACTCCAGCCGACTACATGGATTCCTGCTTTCGCAGGAATGACGGTTGGTTGGCAAAAAAGAGAAGGGCCGGGTAAAACCCGGCCCTTCTCTTTTTTAACCTGTAGTTAGCTGTTTACTCGTCGTACGTAGCGATAACCCGTTGGGCCGCCGATAAGCTGGCGCCGAAGGCCACTTCGTAGCCTTCTTTGGACAAGATGGTCTCCAGGGCCGAGAGCAGCGCGAAGACGTTGCGTTCCCGGGCTGACTCGCCCATGAGGCCGACTCGCCAGGCCTTGCCTGCGAACTCGCCCAGGCCGCCACCGATCTCGATGTCGTACTCGTTGAGCAGCGTCCGCCGGACCTTTGCGTCTTCAATGCCATCGGGAATCGATATCGTGGTCAGCGGGTTCAGCCGGTGTCCTTCCTCCGCCAGCAGGCTCAAGCCTAGGGCTTCGGCTCCGGCGCGTAGGGCGGCTGCAACCTTGGCGTGCCGCTGGATGCGGTTCTCCTGGCCCTCTTCCATCATCATGCGCAGGGCCTCCCGCAGGGCGTAGGTCATGTTGATGGGCGAGGTGTGGTGGTAGGCCCTGGTCTGGTTCCAGTACGCTTCCAGGTCCTTCAGGTTGAAGTAGAAGCTCTGGACCTTGGTCGGGCGCTTGGCCACCACGTCCATGGCTGCCGCACTGAGGCTGATGGGAGCCAGACCGGGAGGGGCGCCCAGGCACTTCTGGGTGGCGCTGTAGCACACGTCCATGCCCCAGTCGTCCATCCTGACTTCATGGCCGCCCAGCGACGTCACGGCATCCACAATGGCCAATGCTCCGGCCTCGTGGATCACGTCGATCAGTTCTTTGATGTCGCTCAGCACGCCCGTGGACGTCTCGGCGTGGACCACGGCCACTGCCTTGAGTCCGGGGTGGTTTTTGAGCTCGTCCTTCAGCATCTGGGGATCGACAGCCTTGCCCCAGGGCGTGTCCATCAGGTGCACGGTGGCCCCGCAACGCTCGGCGATGTCGCCCAGGCGAATGCCGAAGTAGCCGTTCCTGCAGATGAGCACCGAGTCTCCAGGCTCGATGATGTTGGCGCAGGCGGTCTCCATGGCGCCGGTGCCGGTGGACGAGATGGGCACGGTCATGGTGTTCTCGGTGTGGAATACCATGCACAACATCTCGCACACGTCATCCATGACTTGGAAGAACGCCGGGTCCAGGTGACCCATCACGGGGAGCGAAAGCGCCTGGAGCACGCGAGGATGGACGGTGCTTGGTCCGGGTCCCAGCAGCACCTTTTGGGGTGGCTGCAATTCATTCATGTAGGAGCTAGTCAACGATGGCCTCCGGTCAAACGACCTTATGATTATTTAGGTGTTTGTGGCTAAAGGACTGCCGATGCGCCGCCGTCCAAATTCACGGCGATGCCGGTCAGGTAGCTGGCCCGCTCCGAAGCCAGGAAGGCGATAACATCGCCGGCTTCCTCGGGCTCGGCAACCCGGCCGATGGGGACGTTCCGGCCCTGGGCCAGTTCATCGTAGAACGTGTCCAGGGACAGGTTGGGTTCTTTCTCTACACGGGCGTCATACCGACGCTGGTGCTGGCCGCTCTTGACCAGCCCGATGCAGACGGTGGTCACCAAGATGTTTTCCTTGGCCAAGTCCTTGGACAGGCCCTTGGTGATAGCGATACCGGCGGCGCGGGAGATGGAGGTGGGCATGGAAGAGGGGCCGGGGGTCCGGCCGCCCAGGTTGGTCACGTTGATGATCCGTCCTCCGCCGACCTTTCGCATTTCGCCGATGGACTCTTGCATCAGCCGGACAGCAGCCCAGACCTTCAACTCGAAGTCGCCCTGCCAGTCTTCGTGGCTGACGTCCTCGAAAGGCTTGGCCATGGACGAACCGGCGTTGTTGACGATGATGTCCACGCGGCCGAAGTTGTCGATGGCCGTCTTGATCATCTTCTGGGACGCGCCTTCGGTGGTGATGTCGAGGGCCAGAGGAACCACCGAGCCCTCGGTGGCCGTTTTAATCTCTTGGACTGCCTGGTCCAACACTTCTTGGCGGCGGGCTACGATAACGACGTTGGCCCCCTCTTTGGCCATGCTCAGTGCGGCTGCCTTCCCGATCCCGTCACTTCCACCCGTGATGATTGCAACTTTGCCTTCAAGACCCATGTCCATAGTCGATTCTCCTGTTTAGACGGAATTCGAGTCTGATTCAACCCAAGGCACGCTCAAAAAGGCCCCAGCGAATCGGCGGCCATTATAGCACAGGGGTTGCCGCCGGTTAGGTGTGGCGCAGGTTTGGATGGCGGGTGGGCCGAGCTAAATCTCCAGCCCCGACGCATTGGCAACGATGCCGATGTCTTTGTCACCGCGGCCGCTGAGGCAGACCAGGACTATCTGGTCCGGCGACAGAGTTTTCGCCAAGTCGACGGCGGCGGCTACTGCGTGGGACGACTCCAGGGCTGGGATGATGCCCTCAGTGCGGCAGAGCAGGTGGAACGCCTCCAGGGCCTGGGAGTCGGTGACGTCCCGGTACTCGGCCCTTCCAGAGTCCTTCAGGTAGCTGTGTTCTGGGCCCACACCTGGATAGTCCAGGCCCGCTGAGATGCTGTGGGTCTCCTGCACCTGCCCGTGCTCGTCCTGCAGCAAATAGGACATGGCGCCATGCAGCACGCCGGGCCGACCCGCGCTGAGAGTGGCCGAGTGCTTGCCGGTTACCATTCCCTCTCCCCCGGCCTCCAGGCCCATCAGCCGCACGTCTTCGTCGGGCACAAATGGGTGGAACATGCCGATGGAGTTGCTTCCGCCGCCGACGCAGGCCAGCACGTAGTCAGGCAGCCGCCCTTCAGTCTCCAGCAACTGGGCCCTCGCTTCTCGTCCGATAACCGTCTGGAAGTCGCGTACCATCACGGGGTATGGGTGCGGGCCAACCACGCTGCCGATCAGGTAGTGCGTCGTCTCGACGTTGGTGACCCAGTCGCGGATGGCCTCGTTGATGGCATCTTTCAGGGTGCGGGTGCCGGACTCAACGGGCACGACTTCGGCCTCCAGCAGCTTCATCCGGAAGACGTTCAACGACTGGCGTTTGATGTCTTCGCTGCCCATGTAGACGATGCATTCCAGACCGAGCATGGCGCAGGCGGTGGCCGCGGCGACGCCGTGCTGCCCAGCCCCTGTCTCGGCGATGATGCGTTTCTTGCCCATGTGCTGGGCCAACAGCGCCTGGCCTAGTGCGTTGTTTATCTTGTGGGCGCCGGTGTGGGCCAGGTCCTCGCGCTTGAGGTATATTTTGGCGCCGCCACAGACGAGGGTCAGGTTCTCGGCGAAATACAGAGCTGTGGGCCGCCCCGCGTAGGTGTGCAGCAGCCGGGTAAGCCGGTCCTGAAATTCATCGTCCTCTTTAGCGCTTAGGTACGCCTGCTCCAATTCGACCACGGCGGCCATCAGCGTCTCGGGGATGAATTTCCCTCCAAAATCGCCAAACCGACCCCTATCGTCCGGAAAGAGGCGCGCCTCGTTTACATTGGTCATGGGTGGTTCCTTCTATCCGCTACGCTGTCTTGGAGGCCGCGGCTCGGGCGTTTTTCAAGAATTCTAATATCTTGGCGTGGTCTTTGTTGCCGTCGGTTTCCACGCCGCTGGAGACGTCCACGCCCCAGGGGTTCACGATGGTGATTGCCTCGGCGACGTTCTCAGGGGTTAGTCCACCGGCCAGCAGGAATGGGAGGTTGGCCTTGGAAAGGGACGCCGCCACATCCCGGTCGAACCCCTTTCCAGTGCCGCCTTGTATGCCCTCCACGTATCTGTCGAGGGTCACCAGGTGGCCGACTCCGCTAAAGTCCTTGACCCGTTCGCCGGTCCCGGCGTCATCTGCTGCTGTGGCCGACTCGGCCACGTGCACGACTTTAATCACGTCGCAGCTAACCTGTCCGGCATACTCGACCGATTCCTTACCGCAGAGTTGGGCCACGTCCAGTCCGACATACTCAACGATCGCGTTAACCTCATCCAGCAACTGATCGGCGAAGAGCCCAACTATGCGGGGAACCGGTCCGCCCGAATCTCTGACGCCTTCAACGATGGCCTTGGCTGCATCGGCTTTGATCCGGCGGTGCCGCTCTGGCACAAAAACCATGCCTATGAAGTCGGCCCCGGCCTCGGCAGCAACTAGGGCGTCTTCCAAGGCGCGGATGCCGCAGATCTTTACCCTGATATCTTGGGAGTCCATGGTCATGCGGCCGGCGCTTTCTGTCCGGTCAATTCACGGACCTTTTCGCCGACGTCCGGGGCGGTCACCAGCGCTTCACCTACCAAAACGGCGTTCACCCTGACGCGGTTCATCTGTTTCAGGTGTTCGGGTGTGAAGATGCCACTTTCACTGACGATCTGCTTGCCTCTGGGCACCAGCGGGGCCAGGCGTTCGGTCACTGTCAAATCGGTGGTGAAGGTGCGCAGGTCCCGGTTGTTGATGCCGATTATCTCGGCCCCAGCGTCCACCGCAGTCTCGAGTTCAGCCCCGTCGTGGACCTCCACCAGGCACTGCACCCAGCGTTCCTGGGCGGCAGCCAGCAGTTCTTTCAACTGTGTCGGCTCTAGGATGGCGACGATGAGCAACATGGCGTCGGCTCCAGCAGCCCGAGTCTCAACGACCTGGTACGGGTCGAAGATAAAGTCCTTGCGCATGACCGGCACCCGCTGCGAGGCCCCGGCTTCTTTGATCTCCCGCAGGTGTGCCAGCTCGCCCTGGAACCTTGCGTCGGTGAGGCATGAGATGGCGGCCGCGCCGTTGCCGGCATACGTTGCTGCCAGCTTCAGGTGGTCGAAGTCGGGCACCAGCAGTCCTCGGGAGGGCGATGCTTTTTTGACCTCAGCGATCAGCCGCACCCCGCCGCCCAACAACGCCCCGGACAGATTCAGGGGCCGTGGCTGTCCGTCAGCAACAGACTCCAAGTCCGCCAGGGAAACCTGGGTCTTGCTCTCAGCTAGTTCGATTCGCTTGGCAGCAACTATTTCATCGAGGATGTTTGGCATTCTTCTTCTGTTATGAGCTTGAAATCCGAGTTTGAATTATACCTGTTCGGAAATTGGACCGGCTCAGCCTACCTGGCTGACCTCAATCATTGATTCCAAGCGGTCTTTGGCCGCGCCGCTGTCGATGGTCTGGGCAGCCAGTTGCACGCCGTCGCGGATGTTGGAGACTAAGTCACCCACCAGCAGGGTGCCGGCGCTATTCAGCAGAACGTAATCGCGCACCGGGCCGCCGGCGCCGCCCAGCAACTCGCGCATCATCTCCGCGTTAACCACTTTGTCTCCCCCTCGCGCAGCCTTGATTGGGGTGACCGGCAGGCCGGTGTCGGCCACGGACAGCGTCCAGTTGCTCACTTTGCCGTCAGAGACCTCCCAAACCGAGGTGTCTCCGGAGAGGGTCATCTCATCCAGGCCGCCGTCGCCGTGGACAACCAACGAGTGGTGGGTTTCGAGCAGGCGCAACACTTCGACCATCTTCTCGCCCAGCCCCGGAAAGGCCACACCCACCAGCATAGACTGAGCTCCCGCCGGGTTGGTCAGCGGCCCGAGGATGTTGAACACGGTTCGGATGCCGATCTCCCGGCGCACCGGCCCGGCGTGGCGCATGGAGGGATGGAAAGCCTGGGCAAACATGAACCCGATGCCGCTCTCCCTGATGCAACGCTCGACGCCCTCGGGAGGAAGCTCTATGCGCACACCCAGCTCCTCCAGCACGTCGGCGCTGCCGCAGTTGCCCGAGGCCGCCCGGTTGCCGTGCTTGGCCACTTTCAGTCCGGCTCCGGCTGCAACCAGCGCCGCCGCCGTGGAGATATTAAAAGTTCCGAGACCGTCGCCGCCGGTGCCCACGGAGTCGACGAGCATGCCGTCGACATTCACACGCAGCGAGAATTCGCGCATTACCGTGGCCATGCCAGCTATCTCCTCCGTGCTCTCGCCCTTGAGTCTAAGCGCGGTCAAGAACGAGCCCAACTGGGCCTGGGTGGCCTCGCCCGACATGATTTGCCGCATGACCGTGGCAGCATCGTCCATCGGAAGGTCGTTGCCCGAGACAACAGCGTCTATAGCTTCACGAATATCCAACTGGTTTACTCCTGTTTAACTAAACCGCGGCCGCCGCACTCACCTGGTCGAGAAAATTCTGCAGAAGATGTTTCCCATCGGGGGTCAGGATGGACTCGGGGTGGAACTGGACGCCCTCCACCGGGTGTTCTTTGTGCCGGAGCCCCATGATCAGGCCGTTGTCGGTCTGGGCGGTTATCTCCAGGGTGTCGGGGACCGTCTCCGGGAAAACCATCAGCGAATGGTAGCGGATGGCCTCAAAGGGGTTGGGCAGCCCGGCCAGCACCCCGGCCCCGTTGTGGTTCACCATGGAGGTCTTGCCGTGACGAATCTCGCCCGCCTGGTCCACCGTGGCCCCGTAGACGTAGCCGATGCATTGGTGACCCAGGCAGACTCCCAGGGTGGGGATGGACGGGCCGAATTGGCGTATCACGTCGTTGGAGATACCCGCCTCCAGAGGGGTGGACGGACCCGGCGAGATGATTATCCCCTCCGGAGCCATGTCCTTGATCTCCTCCACGGAGATCTTGTCGTTCCGGGCCACCTCAACCTCAGCGCCCAGCTCGCACAAATACTGGTAGAGGTTGTAGGTGAAGCTGTCGTAATTGTCGATCATTAATAGCATGGTTGTTTACCTTAGTGATGATTGGCTGGAACTAGAAGGTCTCCACGAACTCCAGCCAGTTGCCGTCGGGATCTTGGGCATAGGCCGCCTTGCGCGATAGATTCCGGTTGTCATCGAACATCGACGCCGGGGGATTGTTGTACTTAATGCCCTTCTGCGAGGTCTCTTGGTAGAACTTATCCAGGTCGTCAACGAAGAATGCCAGGTGGGAGGCGCCCAGGTCGTTCCGGTGCAGATGGTTCTCTCCGCTGGCCGGGGACAGGTATTGGATCAGCTCGAGTTGGTGCCCCTCGCCCATGTCCACGAACCCGCCCTTGATGTGGGCCCCCGGAAAGGCCAGGACCTGCTCGACGAACTCACCCTCACGCTCGGTGCGACCTGCGATGCGCATGCCCAACACTTCGGCGTAAAACTTGATGGACGCCTCGATATCCTTGACTACGAACCCCGTGTGGAAAAACGATTTCAGCATCTCTTAACTCCTATCCCCTTTTATTCCGCGCCTTCGGCTAGGTCGATCGCCCGCATAAGGGCTCCGGCCTTGTGGCGGGTCTCCATATATTCGTCCTCGCCAGTGCTGTCGGCCACGATGCCGCCGCCGGCCTGAACGTACATCACCCCGTCCTTGTAGACCCCGGTGCGGAGCACCAAGGCCGTGTCCATGTCTCCAGAATAGCCGAAGTAGCCCACGGCGCCGCCGTATGGGCCCCGTTTCTCACCCTCCAGCTCGGCGATGATCTCCATGGCCCGAATCTTGGGCGCGCCGGACACGGTGCCCGCTGGGAAGCAGGACCGCAGGGCGTCGTAGGCGGTCATCCCAGGCTTGAGATCGCCCTCCACGTGGGAGACTAGGTGCATCACGTGGGAGAATTTCTCCACGTCCATGAGCTGCGTGACCGTCACAGTGCCTGGCTGGCTGACCCGGCCGATGTCGTTGCGGCCCAGGTCGACCAGCATGATGTGCTCGGCCCGTTGTTTCTCGCTGGTTTTCAGCTCGTGTTCGTTGGCGTCGTCCTCCCCGGGTGTCGCGCCCCTGGGCCTAGTCCCGGCGATGGGGTGGGTGGCGGCCCTGCCATTATGGACCGTGACCACCGTCTCGATGGCCGCGCCCACGATCTGGAAGCCGTCCAGGTTCAAATAATACATGTACGGCGAGGGGTTGATGCTGCGCAGTGACCGGTATATCTGGAAAGGGTGGGCCTCAGTGCGGCGGGAGAAACGCTGGGAGAAGGTCACCTGGATCATGTCTCCGGCGTAGATGTACTCGATACACCGGTCGATCTTCTTGGCGTACTCGTCCGTGGTGAAGTTTGACTCAATACTGCCCGAGACCAGCTTGGTGGACTCGTTGGACTGCAGCTCCGGCGGCAGTTCCAGGGGAATCGAAAGCCGGCGGACCATCTCGTCAATCTTGGCCGTGGCCTCGGTGTAAGAACGGTCGATGTCGCCGTCCAGATTCACGTGGCTGACCACCTTGATGTCGTGGCGCACGTGGTCGAACAGCAACAGGGTGTCGCAGAACATGAACACCGACTCGGGCACTTCGGTGGGGTCGGCAGGTATCTCAGGCACCCTGGGCTCGAAGTAGCGGATGGTGTCGTAGGCCAGGTAGCCCACCGCGCCGCCATGGAAGCCGGGCAGCCCTTCAACGGGGACTAATTGGAATTGGTCCATCTCTTCTTGCACCGGAATCAGGGGGTCGATCTCGCCCAACTCTTCTTTCGCGCCCGTCTTGACCACCTTGTAGGGGTCGGTGCCGATGAAGCTGTAACGGCCGACACGCTCGCCGCCTTCGACACTCTCCAGCAGGAACGAATACGGCCCTTGGGCCACTTTCAAGTACGCCGAGACCGGGGTCTCCAGGTCGGCGTTTATCGACCGGAAGACCGGGACCAAGTTACCCAGGCCGGTCATCTCTTTGACTTTTTCCAGTGTGGGTTGGTACATACCGGTGCTCCCTTTATCTAACTACCCAGTGCTCGATTACCTGAGAAGAATATGACTCCCTGCTGCACTTGGCTGGGGTCGAGACCCAGACTCTTTATGTCGCCGAGGATGTCGGCGAACAAAGTGAAACGGACACTTCCCTTCGCTGCGTTGGCCGCCGCCGTGCTGGGGCGAAATTCGGCGCTCGCCCCGACAAACCCGGGCATCCCCATCAGCAGCCTCCTGAGGTCATCTGCGTACCGGAAATCCATGGCCCCGCGGACCTGCGACATCTCCCGAAACAGCTCAGCGGCCTGGTTCCTCTCTGCCATGCATGGAATAACCGCCCGGAACGTGCCGCCCGGCCGCAACAGCCGGTACACACCGTCGAAAAGTGAGGAGACGGCGTTGGCAGGCAGATCCTGTACCAAGTTGAGGCTGGTGACCAAGTCGAAGCTCTGGTTCTTGAAGGGCAATCCGGCGGCGACATTCCCCTCCACCAGAGTCGCATCCCCTCCCAACTCCGACCTGGCCAGGGCCAGCATGTCCGGAGTCAGGTCCAGGCCAGTCAAGACACTCTTCCCGCCGGTCCGGTCCACAGCCTGGCGCAGCAACCGCCCGCTGCCACAGCCCAGGTCCAGCAGGTTTTTGCCCGGCTGAAGGGGCCCCAGCGCCCAGTCGATACGCTCCGCCAGGGCTGTGCCGCTGACGAACCGTACCCGGTCTTCGTCATAAGCACGGCTGTACTCCCCGTACACCGAGCGTTTCAGGGTTATGTAGTCTGTATTTTCGAGCTGTGTCATGGCTTTTGCTTCGGACTATTTCCAAATAAAAAAAAGACCCGCCCTCAACAAGGGACGAGTCAAATCGCGTTGCCACCCTATTTGCTGCCGGTTCCACAGGTTGTAGACGGGGCTTTTGCAGCTTCTCGATCGGCGGGAGGACCCTGGTCTACTGTTGCCCTCGTGCCGTGGACCTTTAACGACGCCCAACCGTCACAGCCTAGTTCAGTCCTCGATGGAATCGGGACGTCGATCGGCCTGCAGCTCCGGGGTCCATTCGTTCTTCTGCTCAGGACACCGGCTCACACCAAACCCGGCTCGCTTTGCCCTGCTGGAAGACTACTACTCCCCTTCACAGCCTTTATACATATTCGTTTGTGTAAATCCGAGTATAGGGTTCACGAAAAATTATTGTCAAGTTTTCGTGACTGATAAGCCAAACTATGGCCCTAAACCGTCGCATCCCCCAGCCCACCATGCTCCACCGGCACAGCCTCGTCCTCGCCTGGCCACGACGGCGTGGTGTGGCACAAGAACCGCAGTGGTCCGCCATTCCCGGCTTTGAATTGGAAGCTCCAATCCTTTGGTATAACCAGGGAATCGCCAGGCGAGACGTCTACCGGCGGCACGGTTTCCGGGTCGGCTTCCAACGGACAACGCCAAACCTTTCCAGCACCTTCCAGCACGTACCAGACTTCTTCCACCGTGCGGTGTCGGACCGGGCGGCTGACTTCGCCGGTGCCCAGAGTGACCTCGACCAGGCTGCTTTTGGATGCGCCCTGGTTCTCGCCAACGAGCAGACGTATCTCCGAGCCATCAGGCGCAGTATCGTCAGGTGTTGGGTTGCCGCGTCCCAGGGGCGGGACGGGATTGCTGTTCGATGCGCTCATGCCGGCACCTCACGTGCGGTCAGGGGGTTAGGCTCTCACCCACCATGCTCCAGTAGGGCAGGACGATCAGGAATAGCACTCCGATGGCTATCCCAGTCATGACTATTCCCATCCGGAGCACTTCCGCCGCCCGAATCTCCGCCCGCTGGTAGATGAACACGCTGGCCGTGGCGCTGGCCGGATAGTAAACAACTGAGTCACCAACGACTACCACCGCCAGACCGCAGACCACCGGGTTCAACCCCAATGCCGCTCCGGTAGACATGGCGACCGGGATTATGAACGACAAATAGCCTGAGATGTTGGGCATGACGACCCGCACCATAGCAGCCGCGCCCGACATGGCCAGCAGTATCAGCGTAGGGTGGTCGCGCAGCCCTTCCACGCTCCCCACCAGGGTGTCGGCGAACCAAGCGGCAGCCCCACTGACAATGAGGGCGTTGGCCAATGACAAAGACGACGCGATGACAAAGAAGTTGGTCCAGCCGATGTTCGATTCAAATTCCCGCCAGGTCAGCAGGCCCACTCCGGGCAGCAAGATAATGGTCAAGGCGATGAGCGCCGGCACCACGGGCGGTAGGCCATGAGCGAAGTCGGTGAACCAGAGCAGAGCGGTGCCCACGGCGATCAGGCCGGCTTTGATCTCCCTTGGCGTGATCGGGCCGGGTTTCACCTCCATCGCTTCCAGACGGTTCGGAAGGGTAAATCCCGAGCGGTACGTGAGGTATACGAACAGTCCCCCAAACATCAATATGATATAGAAGGGAACGGCCATCAGGATGAACCACCTGGTCCAAGAAAAATCGTCTATACCACCGAAATTGGCGATCAATCCCGACGCGACAACAGGCGTGATGCCGCCGGCCAACAGCGCCGTGGATCCCAACCGGTTCAGCCCGCCCATCGCCAGCATGATTGCCCTGTTCAACGGGGCGGTCTTCTCCACCCCCCAACGCTCCATAACCTGTTCATAGATATGGACCATGATGGCCCCACGGGTGCTGGCGGAGGGAAGGGCGAAGGTCAACCCGGCAAAGGCGGCCAGCATCTGAACGTAAAGCAGCTTCGGGTTGCCGCCGGCGAACCGGATGAGGTGCACCGCCAGCCGCTCGGCCAGCCCCGACCGGTGCACCGCCAACCCCAGAGTGAGGATGCCCAGCAGGAAGTAGGTGACCGGCTGTGAAAAGCCGTACAACGCCACGTCGATATCATCGACGGCTTTGACAAGCACCAACGCCATGACTCCCACCATGCCGGTCACGGCTATGTGCAGGGTCTCAGTGGCCCACAGCACCACCGCCATGGCCATCACGGCCAGCGCCCGTTGTCCTTGGTCGGTGAGTCCGTCAGGGTTGGGCGCCAGAAGGACCGCAAGGAATACGATTATAGGCAACCCAAAGCGAAAGAACAGGGCGCCTGGACTCATGTTCCGGATGGTAACTAGATCGATCAAATCGGCTATCAGGCAGAACGGCGGGAGTACAACTTCATTTCCAAGGGCCGACGTCAGCCCTCGTCAGAACCCGCCGCTTATTCGGCGGCACTTACTCTACTCCAGAGGGAAAAGCGACACAAGACAAAAGCCATTGAAAAGGCCCCCGGTGGTCAACCGGGAGCTTTGATCAGGTCTTTTCCGGGACGTTCCGGTGCTCTGCTAGAAGACTCGGGGCTTGCGGCCCTTCCGGTCCAAGAAGTCCTTGAACCCGTCCTCCACGGTCAGCCCTTTAAAACGGCCCTTGCGGCCTTCAATCTCCGTCAGGAACTGGGTCTGCAGGGCCTCGCCGGTGTGCTCGATCAAGAGGGACTTGATGTTGGCCACGCCGTCCGCCCGGTTCTTGGCGATCCCAGCGGCGACCTCGACTGTCCGGTCGATCAGGTCACCCGACGGCACCAGGTGGTTCAGCAGTCCGATGTGATACGCCTCGTCGGCGAAAACCTCGCGTCCGCTGTAGAGCAGTTCCTTGGCCTTGGGCCACCCGACCATGGTCGGCAGACTCCAGGTGGCGTTTAGTTGCCCATAGTTGACGGCAAGGAACCGGAAGCTGCTTTTTTCGCTGCCCATAAGAAAGTCCAGGCTGGTGGCCATGACCGTGCCGCCGCCGTAGCAGAGGCCGTTGATTGCCCCGATGACCGGCTTGGAAGAGACCGCCAAGTGCCAGGTGTATTCGGCCCGGGTGGCGGCGCCGGCCGCGCGCTCTTCATCATTGTTCTCCCGGTTCTCATGGATGTCGGCGCCCGCTGAGAAAGCCCGGTCTCCCGCCCCGGTGATCACGATGATGCCAATGCTGTCGTCCTGCTCGGCCTCGGTTACAAACTCGTCCACTTCCCGTACCAATTGCAGGTTAAGAGCGTTCAGAACCTCGGGCCGGTTCAAGGTCACAATGGCCACCCGGTCCACTTGGTCGGTCTTTATCATCTCGAAACTCATAGCTTCAGCTACTCCCTAGATCGTTGCCAAAATATCGACCCTGGACAGCCCAAACCTTACCGCCCCAGAGCCCCTTCATGCCACGTCTAATAAACCATACCAAGCCCTCAAAGTAAACTTTCGGCCGCCTCAACAGAATGTGACCAGTCTCACCGGCTGAATGTGCCCACCGTCATAGCCGGAAATCCCCGTTGGGCGTCAACTATAAAGACCAACAACCCAAACGGAAGGGTTAACGAGATGATGCATTCAATCAAAGGATGCGGAAAATACTGCGGAGACTTGGTCCAGGACTGCGACGAATGGAGCTGCTTCCAATGCGCCCACGACTATTATCCGAAGGGTTCAATCGTGGACCTGCAACTGGACGCAGCGGACGCTGAGCAAACCGGCGTCGCCGACGGCGAACGGCCAGTGGCCCACCGGTCGGCCCGGCTCCTCAACCCAATGCCCGGAACCACCCGATTCAATGAAGAACGATGGTGGGACAAGAGCAAGACGGTTATCTACCGCTTAGACCAGGGAAAGAAAGTGCGGGGAATCTCTGAGATCGTCGGCCAGGGCCCCCGGCAGATTCGTGTGGTCAGGGAGCGGCTCCACGACCTGCGCACCGCCGAACTCGAGTAAGTCGGCGCCCGCTAAAGCGGACAGAACACGCCCTTCCCTCTCCTCACCTAATCTACAGGCCATAAGATTGTTAGACCCCCGTCTTGCAATTTTGCGGCCCGATTTGCGTTGCTGCCGTAACCGGCATCCCGCGCCACGACCTTCCCACCTGCTTTCCCTTGCTGTAACCTAGCCTCAAAACCTGGAGAGCGAGGAACCCATGAAAGCGATACGCGCATATGAGGTCGGCGGGCCCGAGGTCCTGAAATTGGAGGATGTGCCCGAGCCCACGCCAGGGCCCGGTCAGGCGGTGGTCGACATCAAGTCCATCGGCGTCAATTACACCGACGTCTCCAGCCGCAAAGGCACCAACCTGCCAGCCAGCTTCCCCTGGACGCCTGGAAGAGAAGCCTCCGGCGTGGTCACCGCCATCGGCGAGGGCGTGAGCGAGGTTACCGTCGGGGACCGGGTGGCCTACGCGATGCACACCGGCTCTTACGCAGAGCGTCAGGCTGTTCCATCGTGGTTGCTGGTCCGCATACCCGAAGCCATGGACTTCGCCACTGGCTCAGCTTCCCTGCTCCAGGGCATGACCGCCCATTTCTTGGTCTTCGGCATCGCTCGGCTGAACCCTGGCGACCAAGTGCTGGTCCACGCCGGGGCCGGCGGGATGGGGCTGCTCCTGATCCAATTGCTGAAGCGCCTGCGCGTCCACGTCTTCACCACAGTCTCCACCGAAGCCAAGGCCGACATGGCCAAGAAGGCCGGGGCCGACCAGACCATCCTCTACACCCAGCAGGATTTTGAAGAAGAGATCAGCAAGGCGACCGGCGGACAGGGCGTGGACATGGTATTGGACGCAGTCGGTCAGACAACATTCGAGAAGGGATTTAAGTGCCTGGGCCGGCGCGGATACATGGTGCTGTACGGCCAAGCCGGCGGCGCCGTGACCGACACCAACACCCGCGCGCTGCAGAACGGCTCGCTATACCTGACCCGGCCCAGCCTGGGAGACTACACCGCCACTCGAGACGAGCTGCTTGGCCGGGCCGAAGAGGTCCTCAGATGGGTGCAATCAGGCGAGCTTAGGCTCCACATCGGCCTGACTTTGCCATTATCTGAAGCCGTGGAAGCCCACCGGCAGCTAGAAGGTCGGGAGACGGTAGGGAAGATTCTACTGACTCCTTAACCGGCCAAGCAAAGGCTAGATCCAATAACCTCCGGCAGAACCCATATCTGTTGATCGGAGAAAGTCAGCCTAAACCCCGCTCATGGTGAGCCTTTCAAACCACGACCTCGGTTAGGCCATGTTCGAGCCCGAGCCACCTATTTAGATGTCATTCCGACCCTTTCGGGAATTGAGAGGTCTCGTTGCTTCACTCGAGGTGGCAATAGGGCGAGTTTGGCTCCAGTCTAGTGCTCCAACCTCCCCGACGGCAGACCGCCGTGTAGAATAACCACCGGCAGACAATCTTTCGGAGGTTTTCCATGGCTGACAGGTTTTCTGGGGTTCATTGGATGCTGGCAACTCCCTTCCACGAGGACGAGAGCATCGATTCCGCCTCCATCGGCAATCTGGTGGACAAGGCTGTGTCATCGGGATGTGAGGGCATGGTCTGTTTGGGCGTTACCGGCGAAGCCGCCCGGTTGACCGACCGTGAGCGCTATCATGTGGCGGAGGCAGTCATCCAGCGGGCCCAGGGACTCCCAGTGACCGTAGGCACAACCGCCGGCAGCACTGCCGCAGCCATCGACCGCAGCAAGGAGGCCCAGAAACTTGGCGCGGCGGCGATCATGGTCTCGCCTCCACCCATGGGCAAACCCAACCCCGACGCCGTTTTCAACCATTACTCCATGCTGGCCGACGCCATCGACATACCCATCGTGGTGCAAGACTACCCCAGCACCTCCGGCGTTCACATGTCACCCGATTTCATAGCCAGACTCTCCAACGGCATCGCCGCCGTGGAATACCTAAAGCTAGAAGACCCACCAACTCCCCCCAAGATCTCTGCCATCCGCAAGCTGGTGGGCGACGATATGCCCATCTTTGGAGGGCTGGGCGGAATGTTCTTGCTGGAGGAATTGGCCCGGGGTTCCGCCGGCGCCATGACCGGTTTCGCTTACCCCGAGGTGTTGGTGGATATCTGCCGTCAGATGGCCGAAGGAGACAGGGCCAAGGCAGAAGAACTCTTCACCCGTTGCCTGCAACTCATGGTATTCGAATTCCAAGAAGGCATCGGCGTGGGCATCCGCAAATATGCCCTACAGAGCCGCGGGTTCATCAAAAACTCCAAGGTCCGCCACCCCGGACCCAACCCCAACAACGAGACCAAAGGGGAATTCCACCGCCTGGTGGAAGCCGCAGGGCTGGGTTCACTTTAGGCTTATTAGCCCACTGCGCCAAATCCGTTCGTGGCGAACTCCGTCAAACCACCGTTACCCAACAGTCATTTCCAGCACAACCAGGGCTTATGCACGCCCTTCGACGGGCTCAGGACGAACCGATTGGTGTGCACGGTTTTGGTTACTGCGCCGTCCAGCCACCGTCTATAACCAACTCGCTGCCGGTGACGAACGATGATTCGTCGGAGGCCAGGTAGAGGACGCCGTAAGCCACGTCTTCGGACTCGCCGTACCGGCCCAGGGGGATGCGGGAGACCATCACCTGCTGCACCGCCGCGTCGGAACGGCGGGCCTCGGTCATGGGGGTGACGATGGGGCCTGGGTGGACGGAATTAACCCTGATGCCCTCAGACGCGCACTGAACGGCCGCTGATTTGGTGAAGATGCGCACCGCTCCCTTGGACGCTTGATATTGGGGACTGCTTTCATTCATGCCCACCAGCCCCAACTGGGATGAGATGTTGATGATTGAACCGCCGCCGGCCTTCCGCATCTCAGGGATGGCAGCTTTGGTGCCCAGGAACACACCCTTGGCGTTGATGTCCATCACCCGGTCCCAGTCAGCGCCCGTGGTCTCTTCGATCGAGCCACGGGCGCTGACCCCGGCATTGTTCACCAGAATATCGAGCTTCCCGTAGCGGTCCACCGCTTCTTTGACCGCGGCCGCCCAGTCCTCTTCGCTAGTCACGTCCAGGCGCACGAAGACAGCGTCTCTTCCGATCTTCTCCGCCAGGACGCGGCCTTCATCCTCGCGCACATCTCCCACCACGACCTTGGCGCCTTCATTGACGAACAGCTCAGCCTCAAAGGCGCCCATGCCTCGGCTGCCGCCGCTGATGATGGCTACCTTTCCTGCTAGGCGCATATTGTGGCTCCTTTTTGGTGTGGGTTGGTTTGCGCAGGGGGGTTCGCCCCGCTAATACCTGGTCTGCTGGTTCATGGGGGTGAATGTGCCAGGGTGTATTGCGGTCAAGCCGGCATCCACGGGCAGGCAGATGCCGGTGATCCAGCGGGCTTCTTCGCTGGCCAGGAACAGCGCCGCATAGCCGACGTCCCAGCCGGTGCCTTCGGTCTTCAATGGGGCCGCGTCGGTGCGATATTGGCGCAGGTCGTCGTTCATACGTGGGGCCACCATGGGCGTGTAGACCAAACCGGGAGCAATGGCGTTAACCCGGATATTGTCCGCGGCGTGGTCAGCGGCCATGGAGAAAGTCAGCCCGATGACGCCCGCTTTGGACGCGCTGTAGGGCGTGCTGCTGTGGGCTCTTAGGCCGGCGATCGACGAGATGTTGATGATCGCCCCGCCGCCGCCGCTAGCAATCATGTGGGGGATGGTGGCCTTGCTGGCCAGAACAATGGTTTTGAGGTTAACTGTCATCACCTTGTCCCAGTCCTCTTCGCTGACCTCCACAACCGTGCCCCGCTGGGAGATGCCCACGTTGTTGTCGAGGATATCCACCCGGCCGTAACGCTCCATGGCGGTATCCGCCATGCGCTGGCAGTCTTCAATGTTAGTCATGTCGCCCTGAAGCGTGGAAGCGACTCCGCCCTCTTCCTGGATCAATTGAAGAGTCTCCCGCGCCCGGTCTTCCTGAAAATCCACCAGCAGCACCTTGGCTCCCTCTCTCGAGAACAGAATGGACGCAGCTTTGCCATTGCCCACTCCCTCGCCGCTGGAACCTGCGCCGGTTACGATGGCCACCTTGCCTTCAAGCCTGGGTGGCCTAGATGGTATCTGTGCCATTGAATACACCTCTGAAAATCACGCGGGCGCTTATCTATTGAGCGCGCTTTACACTGGGGTACATTCTAGGAAAGCATCCCCATTGTCAAGATACCCGGTTGGCCGCCGGAAACCGTCGGTGACTCCATAGAGCACGCACGTTTTCTTGACTCAACATGGGCAGCACTCTACACTGGTTATGATACATATAGGTGAGCCTAAAATCGGCCACCGGGACGAATTACTGCATGCAGAGCAACCTCAACCACGGGGCGGACGTCGCCCTATTCATCGACTGGGAAAACTTCAAGATCAGTCTGGCCGTCGGCCACCGCACCCCCAACGTTTCCGCCCTAAAAGAAGAAGTATCCAACCACGGACGTGTAGTGATCGCCAAAGCCTACGCGGACTGGGTTACCAGGGCCCCTGAATTGCGCGGCGCCAGCCAGTTCCTGAACGACCCTCCCTCCCTTTACGCCGCCGGTATCGAGCCGGTATTTGTGCCCACCAGGGCCCCCTCCCCCAACGCCACCAACGCCAACAACGTACGCACGGGCCGCATCAAGAACAGTGTCGATGTCAAAATGACCGCCGATTGTATCGAGATCGCCCATTCGTACCCCAACATCGGCACCTACGTGCTGGTATCCGGAGACTCGGATTTTATCCACGTGGTCAACGCCCTTCGTACCATGGGAAAGCGAGTGGTCGTCATTGGCATCTCATGGAGCACATCGCGCCGATTGGCAGATAACGTTGACACCCTGATTCTTTACGACGTTGATGTCGACCCACTCGTGGTCTCGGCTGAACCCGCCGCCACACCCGGCTCCACCAGCCCTGCGGCCCCTGCCGCTGAGCCCGCTCCCGCCCCGACATCAGCCACGGACCTCAACGACATCATCCGCGCCATCGAAGACATCATTCGGGACGAGCGCAAGGCCGGTGGCAACCCGCTTCTGACCTCCATCAAGCAGCGCCTGGTGCGCCGCTATCCCGACTTCGACGAGAAGAAACTTGGCTACTCGGGCTTTAAACGCCTGATGGCCCGCGTGGCACAGAACGGCAACGTCCGGCTGATTACAGCCGGCTTGGTCGACTGGGCAATCATGTCCGACGAGGACATTCCCGAGGGCGCCACCGAGGCCACATTCTCGGCCCCCGGCGCCCGACCGGGACGCCGCCGAGGCCGCCTCCCCCGCTCCAGACAGCAAGAAGAAGAAGAGCCAACGCCGGAACCTGTCGGCTCCGAGATCGACGATTCTTTGGTCGTCGAGGACACCGAAACAGACCACGACGCGGTTCCTGCAATTGCATCCAACGGCCAGGACGACCACGATGACCAGGATGGTCAAGACCATCCTGACGAGCCGACGGAAGAGTACTCGTTCCAACCAGCCGATAGCGAATCCTTCAGTCCCAGTTCTCCCTTCAGCGAGAATGCGGAGCTGGCCCAGGCCCTCCAAGATGCCATCAGCAATCTGAACATGCCCACCGGACCAGACGACGGCTTGCTGGCACACCGGGTCTCAGACCTGATCTTGATGGCCAATACCCTAGAGCACCAGGAAGGCGTAAGCCACGTGGCTTTCAACTTCTTGGTGGCCGAGATCTGCAATGCTCTTGGTCAGGGACTCGAGGCTGGAAGCGCCGAAATCACGCAGCGGTGGGGGCAGTCCAGCTCCCGCACCTACGTGAGTAAGATTCTCCGCTGCCTAAGCGACGGAGAGTTCTTCCTGAAGGGCAACCATAGCTGGCGCGATGAGACCTCCGGCCAGAACCGCCGCCGGCGCACCTTCAACTTGAACCACGACCATCCGTTGGTGCAACAGGCCATCGCCGCCCGTTCTGGTGACGGCGAAGCCCCATCCGTCCCGTCGGCTATAGATGAGAGTTCGCCCTACTCCGACCAAGATGAGCCGCCGGCTTCCCAGAAGCCCGGTGATCCTGGTGAGGTTGTGGACTCTGTGGAGAGCGACGTCGCGGCACTCATCGCGGAGCTCCCCGAACTCTTAGAAGATGAAGAAGACGAAGACTACGAATCGGGCAAATCGGCCGCCGAAGCCCGCGCCGAGACCGGTTTCATGTCCCGCCTATTCCGCCCTCAACGCCGCCGGAACTAGAGTCAACCGCCCAGGCTCCCTGAGCAACAAAAAGCGCCCCGATAATTCGGGGCGCTTTTCTTTTTGCAGCTTTGCCGGGGGCTGGTCTTTCTCTCCAGTCGTCCTTCCGCGGAAGGAGGGGAGGGTTAGGGTGGGGCACAGTTCTGCATAAGTCATTCACCAGCCGGCAAATATCACTTGTCGTCATTCCTGCAAAAGCAGGGGCCACTGAGCTCTCACGACTCCAAAAAGTCTGACCCAACCTACGTGGATTCCGGCCTTCGCCGGAATGACAGGGATGTTCACATATCCAAGATCAGCGTGGACCAGCCGAAATCGCGGGCGCCCAGGCCCTCGGCGGTGTAGGGGTGGTAGTACTCTCTGAATCCCGACTTCTCGATACACTCGTGGCTCTTGGCTACGATCTCGTCGGCCAGCTCTGGGTAACCATGACCACGCAGGGCGTGGGAGAGGAACCAGTTGGTGTTGACCCAAGATGGGCCCCGCCAGATGAATCCCCCGGGATTTCCAGGCCTGAATTTGGAGTCTGATGCCGGGACCGAGGGCAGCGGGTACGGCGTCCAGAAATGGTCGGGGGATGTCACCCAGTCGTTCACCAGGCGCTCCACGTAGGGCCTTGGCAGGTCGTCCAATATCAGTGGCATCAGGGAGCTGATGGTCACGACCCGCACAGGTTCTTCCGCGACACCTGAAAGGTCGAAGAACGCCCCGGCCTCCTCGTCCCAGCACTTGGTCAACAGGGCGTCTCTGGTGCGACCGGCCTCGCGGTTGAACTCCTCCGCCCCCGCAGAATCCCCGTACTCCGCCAACAGCCGGGCCAAAGACCGCATCCCAAGAGCGTAGATCGAGTTGACCAGCACGTCCTCGAAATGAAACAGGTCGGCGGCAAGTATTGTTTGGTCGTCGCCCCGCAGCGGCTCGTAGGCCTCGTAGATCTTTCGCAACGCGGCGATGAACCCCTGATTGGAAAGTTCCGTAAGCCCCAAGGCCTCGTCGTATTTGGGAGAACAGTCTGTTCCGGCTTCCTCCGGTTGGATTACCGCGATCAGGCCGTCGTTGTCCGGGTCCCTGGTATTTCTGAGCCAGCGGTAGAAGTTGACCAACACCGGCAGTGCCGCGTCCCGAAACGCCTTGTCTCCGGTAGCCCGGTACACCCGCTCGACGGCGTAGGCGATGATGGGTGGCTGCATGGTGGAACTGTAGTGGGGATCACCGGCCTGGCCAACGATGTTCCGGTTCAGAAAGTCGGGCTGCTTCTCCATCTCCCAGAAGATGATGTGGGGCATGAAACCGTTGGGTAGGGCCCCGCTCATCAGCGTCCGCAGCTCGGCCTTGGCCTGGTCTTGGTCGAGGTGGAGCAGGGCGATGGCGTGGAAACAGGAGTCCCAGAACCATTGGAAGGGATAGCCGGTGAGGGAAGGGCAGACGAAACTGTACTCTTGGCCGTTCCAGTCGGCCACACCTTGGCGCAGGTTAGTCAGCAGTATCTTTCTGGCGCCATCTTCTAGCGCTGTCCGGTCCAAGTGCTTCTCTCGAGGCTCAGGCCGCTGTGCCGGAGTAGACTTCCAAGTACTTCTCGGCCACCGCTGGCCAAGTGAATTCGGCCAGGGCGTACTGCAAGGCCTGATGCCCCAGCTCCCGGCGGGCTGCGTCGTCGTTCACCAGCCGGGCCAACTCGCCGGCGGCGTTATCTCGGTCGAACCTTGGGACCACCATCGCTCCCTGCAACAGCACCTCTCGGTTGGCGCCGACATCGTGGGTCAGCACCGGCGTGCCATGGGCCATGGCCTCCAGATACACCAGGCCGAACGCCTCGTAACGGGAGAATAGCGTGAATAGGTCGGCTTCGGCATACCACTCGGCCAACTCGTTGTCCGTGACTTCACCGATCACCGTCACTTCTCCCTCAAGATGGTACTGGGCGATAACCGTCTCGATCTCGTTGACGCCGCCTTCATCCCGGCCCACCAAGACCAGGCGAACAGAACGCTTAAAATGTATCCGGGCCTGTAGGTAGGTGTCCAACAGCCAACGCTGGCCCTTGTGGCTGCCGACCCGGCCAACACAAAGAATCGTCAGGGGTCTGGATTCCGGTTCATCCCGCAGTTGCGGGTTGTCTTTCTCTGCGGCCTGGCCATATCTCTCGTCGATGGACGCGCCCCAGCCAATCACTCCCAACTTATCCTTGCCCGTGCGGTAGGCCCGGTGGACGCTCTCCGCCTCAAGGGCGGTCAACGCCACCACGCGGTCGGCGATGTGGGAAAGGAACGCGTTGATGGGCTTCAACCACCACCTGCTTGGGGGAAGCGGGTGATAGGAAGGCGTGAACACGAAACGGGCCCGACCCCGGTACCAGAACCACGCCCAAAAGTGGCCCCAGAACCAGCCGTCACCCATGAAATGGATCACGTCAGGCTTGAATTCGTCCAAGTATTTCTTTAGGCGCAGGGGTGAGAACCAGACCAACGGGACCGAGTAAAGCGGGAGGGATCGACGGGGGAACCCAGAAAGCCGGAAGATGGAGATGCCTTTGGGGGTGGTCTCTTGGTCATCCCAATCGGGCTGCGGGCGCCGGGGGAAGGAGTACTTGGTGGTGAGCACGCCGACGGCTTCGATGGAGGCCGACTGCTGCATCTGGAATGATAACTGTTCTATCGCCCTTTCGATGCCCCCCAGATAGGGCCGAAAATAGGGGGTCAGAAACAGAACGCGCAGTGGTGTGCTAGCCACTGGCAACCTCCAGACCTTTATTCCACACTTCGGTGATCTGCGATACAGGCACGTCGACCTGCTCTTTAAGCTGGAACCGGTCGCCGCCAGTATAACCCAGAATAGAGACTGGTACCCCGAAACTTGAAGCAAGGGGAACAAACGCGGTCATCAGATCACCAGGTAGGCTAACAACTATGCGTGATTGCCGTTCCCCGAAAAGTACAGCATCCCAGCGATCATCGATCGCAAAATCACCATTGAACCCAATACCGCCCTGGATGGAACACTCGGCCAGTGCCACCGCCAGACCGCCTTCGGAGCAATCATGGGCCGAGGTGATCAGACCTTGTCCAATGCCCTCGCGACACAGCGCCTGGACCCTCTTCTCCAGGTCGATGTCTATCTTGGGGCGGCCCTCTACTCGCCCGTGAATGCGTTGCAGATATTCGCTTCCGGCTAGGTCATCGACATCAACCAGACTCGGGTCGGCTCCTAAAAGGACCACCATAAGCCCCTCTCCGGCGAAGGCAGACCTGGTTGCGTTGGTGGCCACTTCCAGCAGGCCCAGCCCACCCACCACGGGCGTGGGGAAGATCGCTTGGCCTCTTGACTCGTTATACAGGCTCACATTGCCGCTCACCACTGGCACTTCCAACACCCGGCAGGCGTCGGCGATACCCTGTATGGCCTGTTCCAATTGGTTGTATACATCGGGCCGCTCCGGACTGCCGAAGTTCAGGCAATCGGTGATCGCCAGGGGCAGCGCTCCGGAACAACTCAAGTTCCGACAGACCTCAGCGACCACGATCTGGCCGCCCTGGTACGGGTCCAGTTGGCAAAGACGCCCGTTGCCATCAATGGTCACCGCGATGGCCTTATCGGTACCCTTTATTCGCAAGACCGCGGCGTCGCTGCCGGGGCCAACTACCGTGTTGGTCTGCACCTGGTGGTCGTACTGGCGGTAGACGCCCTCTTTGTTGGCGATGTTGGGCGACGCCAGCAATCGTATCAGCGTCTCCTGCGGGCCGTCTTGGGGTAGCGGGACAAGGTCCAGGTTCAACTGGCGACGCCGGATATCTTCCTCCGACGGCTTCCCCTCCAAACTGTACTGCGGCGCTTCCGATAGGGGCCCGATGGGTAGGTCTACCACCAGCTCCGAACCCACGGCCACCTGAGCGGTCTGCTCGGCTAGGATGACGCCAATCTCCCGGCAGGTGACGTCCCATTTTTCCATGACGGCCTTGATGGCCGGCACGTTCTCCGGCGCAACAACCAATAACATCCGTTCCTGGGACTCAGACAGCATCACCTCGTATGGACTCATGCCCTCTTCTCGCTGGTGCACCTGGGAGATGTCCAGGCGGATGCCTCGGCCGCCGCTGGCCGCCGACTCTATGGCCGCGCTGGTCAGTCCCGCAGCGCCCAAGTCCTGGATGGCGTTCACAAGGCCGGTGTCCAGTGCCTCTAAACAGGCCTCGATGAGCACTTTCTCCAAGAATGGGTTGCCCACCTGCACGGTCGGGCGGAGCTCCACTTCTTCTTCGAATGTGCGGGATGCTAGCCCGGATGCTCCGTGAATGCCGTCCCGTCCGGTGCCAGCCCCCACCAACAGCATCACATTATCGACCTCGCTAGCCGCCGAAGTTGCTATGGTATCGGTCCGCACCAGGCCCACGCACATGGCGTTGACCAGCGGGTTCTGGGAGTAGGACTCGTCGAAGCAGATCTCCCCGGCCACGTCGGGTACACCGATGCAGTTGCCGTACCAAGAGATGCCGTCCACCACGCCGTGGAACAGATACTTATTCTGGGGGTCGTCCAAAGGGCCGAATCGGAGAGAATTCAGGAGGGCGATGGGGCGGGCGCCCATGGCCAGGATGTCCCGGACGATGCCGCCCACGCCGGTGGCGGCGCCCTGTAGCGGCTCCACAGCAGATGGATGGTTGTGGGACTCGACCTTAAACACGACCGCCAAGCCGTCGCCGATGTCTACCGCGCCGGCATTCTCAGCTCCGGTCTGGGACAAAACACGGGAGGGCCTTTGCCCGGCAGGGTTTTGATTAAACCGGCGCAACAGGGGCCGGGAGTGCTTGTAGCCACAGTGCTCGCTCCAAAGCGCTCCGAACATGCCCAATTCAACAGGGTTGGGCTCCCGGTCTAGCCGCTCCAAAATCAGGTCGTATTCGGCCCTGGAGAGCGCGATCTCGTCCAGTGTTTCTTTGGTCACCGCCATCTATCGCTCAACCTCCGCCCTTATTCCCATGGTCCACCTGATGTATACACCGGTCACGCCGATTCGTCGATAACCCCGTTAGCTTCTTGCCCATCGTTTTGATACGAGGCCTGGCTGTCCGCAACGTTCCCGTCCTGGTCCGATGGCCAGACCTGCCCACCTAAAACGTGGCAGTAATTGGCCTCGGACCCGAAGAAGTCGTTCACCTGCTCCAGGTCGGTGGTGGTGATGAGGACCTGCTCGTACCGGGTCGCCTTTTCCAGCAGCCGGTGCCGGCGGGAACTATCCATCTCCGACAGGGCATCGTCAAACAAAACCACCGGGCCTTCGCCGCGCACCAACTCCAGGAACTCCGCCTCAGCCAGCCGGAGGGTCAACGCCAGCGTTCGTGCTTGGCCCCGGGAGGCGAACACGCCCATATCGGCCCCGTCGATCAATAGATTGAAGTCATCCCGGTGTGGGCCTACTGCCGTGACCGGCCGGGCCCGCTCCCGGTAAGAAGCCGCGGCCAGCGCCTCCCGAAAGTTGTTCTCGACCTCGGTCAAATCTCCAGCCAGGAGCACGCTGGGCCGGTACTCGACTTCCAGTGTCTCCTCCAGGCCGCTTAGGTCTTCGTGCTGCCGCACACAGGCCGGTGTTAGTTCGCGCATGGCTTCGTAGCGCCGCCAGGTGATCCAGGCCCCTTCACGCACCAGTTCATCGTCCCAAAAGGCCAGCTCGTCGGCATCCGCCTGGTTTTCACGGAGCAGGCGTAGTAGTTGGTTGCGTTGTTGCACCACGCGGTGATACCGCTGCAGTCCCTTGAGATATACGGGGTCAGCCTGGGACAGGAGAATATCCAGAAAACGCCTCCGGCCCGAGGGCGGACCCTGGACCAGTTCGATATCGGCGGCGCTGAAGAGCACGGCATTCACCTGGCCAATGAGCTCACCGGCGGTGTGCTTGAGCCGGTTGACCCGAATCTCCTTGCGCACGTTGTAGGCCAGGTCGTTGCCCTCCCGGCCGGAGCGTTGGGTTGGCTGGTAGCCGATTATCACCCGAAGTTGCTGGCCGTTCTTCTGGACCGTCCCGTCGACAAGGGCCTGCTCACCGGCAATGGCCGCATCGAAGCTGACGACTTCCCGTTCATTCTCGGCACGGAACGACCGGGCGATGCAAAGCAGGTAGACGGCTTCCAAGAGGGTGGTTTTGCCTTGAGCGTTGGGGCCGTAGTAGACCGTCACACCCGGAGACAAGCCAAGGTCCAGGTGAGTCAGGTTACGGAAATTGGTCAGTCGCAGGCGGGAGAGGTAAGCCAACCGGTCGTATTCCTCCCACTGGTCCTAGTCTTCATAGACCAAATTTTGGCGCCTTGGCTCAATACAAAACCCGGCTTCGCCGGTTAAGCCTGGTCCTTTAGCAACTGGATCTGTGCGTCCAGCTCGGTGGCCGCTATTTCTTCCCCGACGGAGAGCCGGAAGCAGCGGTCGATGTAGAGTTTGGCCAATTGCGAGCTACGCTCGGAGTTGTCCTTGGCCGCCTCCAACAAGTCGCCCACCTTGAAACTCTCGGGCAGATGGCGCGCGAGCACGGTGATCTCAACGCTAACCTCGTCCGCGGCTGCCTGATCCGACCCGTCGACAGCGAACCGCAACCGGCCCAGCAGCTTTGAAAGCTCACCAAGCTTGTCGCTCTCGCTCATGAAACTGAAGAGGACTTCATTGACGTTCAGTGACTCGTCCGGTTCTTCTTCCGGCTCGGGTTCAGGCTCAGCAGTCGGGGGAGCTTGCAGGGTGTCTCTGAGCTCTTCACTGATGGCCGCGGCGGCGCCTTCGGCCGGGGTGCTGGTCATCGCCAGCGCGTCGGAACAGAGGCTGGAATAAACTTGGACTGCTTCGGTGGCCGTCTCCATCATCCTGGCCAGGTCGAATGAGAACATGCTGCCACCGTAGACCAAATCATCCCCTCGCAACTGGCTCAACCGCTCCAGTTCCGCGAAGGAGCCGACGGCCTCAGGCACCGGCGGCATGGCGAACGCCGACAGTTCACTCAAGGGCATGTTGCCCAGATGGGACGCCAAGAAGGGAGGGACGTACTTGGTGAGGTCAGACTTGACCGGCAGCGTGACCACATAGGTGGCATAGACAGAGCCCGGCTCCGTGTCCACCCGGAAGTAGAGCAGGGCATGCCCTCTGGGATTCTGGGATTCGCCGTTGTCAAAGATCAGGTCCATGTCTAAAGCCGTGCCTTTAAAGCGAAGATAGGGTCCATTACAGGCAGTCACGCCCTTGGCGCGTACGCTTCGGTACATTATAGGGCAAAGCAAGACCCCCGGCCACGCCCGCGCAGCCCCGCCATCACTACGGCTCGCGTTGACTACCCATGGCAAAGTTTGTATTGTAGGAGTAGTGTGCCCGGCAGGGGCAGGAAGGAGCCAGG
>Ga0207990_1000039_pt1 | contig 72698 bp, 74 predicted proteins | sample ETNtaG_8_FD_185780 | JGI IMG/M metagenome (GOLD analysis project Ga0207990, IMG submission 185780) | Marine microbial and viral communities from oxygen minimum zone, Eastern Pacific Ocean - ETNP201406SV75 (SPAdes) (version 2) | ecosystem: Environmental > Aquatic > Marine > Oceanic ...
ACCCCATTGTGTTCTTGGTTCTAGGGGGAATCTTCGCCGCCATTTTGGGTCTCAGTACCGATCAGACCGGACCGGAGGTCGTGTACGCCATTGCCTATGTCTGGGTGTTGATCACATTGGGTGTACGTCGCCTACACGACATGGGTCGAAAAGGAACATGGCTCCTACTTGGGCTCGTGCCCGTCGGAAATTTGGTGCTTCTGTATTGGCTTGTTCAGCCGAGCACTTCCGAGACCAGCGAATAGCTTTCCCCGTAAATTCCGGGTCCTACCTCCTGTCGCTCTCAGTGTCGTGGCTCCTCATGATCGAAGACTCGGCACCAGTCCCCGACTGGTCCGCCGACTAGGAACCCGACCTGGCGCCCCGGCTGGCCTACCATGGGCGGTGCCAAGACGTGCGGCCAAGGGCCCGTTCTGTGCTTGATGTCCCGCCCCAGGGGGCGTAGCACAGAAGTCAAACGGTGCCCTTCGGCTCGTTGCAGGCTCCAGTCTCACACGAGAAAAGGGCCCTGATCAGGCCACATGCCTCAGAGGCGTGCGTTGATGGCTTCGATCTCTGATTCTAGGGGGGCCCTCACCCGCTCCTGTCCGAGTCATAGGCATCCCGCTCGTCGGCGGCGCTGTGCCGGACGTAGCTGGCGGCGGTCTTTCCCATGGACGCCTTGGTCAACCCGTCTTGCGGACAATCCACGCTTCTTCGATCGGCCATTGTCTCGCCCAGTCAAGGCTTGCGAACGGATATCGGCTTTCTTCGGCGTCGGTAGGTGGTTGAAGTTCGATGAGGTTCTCGACCTCGAACCCGCAGCCGCGGAGGAGCCGGATGCGGTCACCATGGGAGATGTGGAACTCGACCCCCGGATCATCGGGCCACTCACTGCGATGCATGCCGAGTTGCGGGCGCTGCAACCGATCACCGGTTGGCGAATTGTCGTCGTGCACGCAAAGCACCATCAACACGGAATTCCCTAGGAACGCCAGGCGGCCTCCGGGGCGCAACACCCTCGCCGCCTCGGGAAGCCACCGGTACGGATCACACCAGATGGCCGCTCCGTACTCGGAGATCGCAAAGTCGAAGCTCTCGTCGGCGAACGGCAAACTCTCCGCGTCGCCATGGATGAGCGGAAACCGTAGGTCGAACTCTTCTTGCAGACTCACCGCAGTCGCCAGTTGTGCCGCCGAGTTGTCGATCCCGACCGGTCGTCCACCTCGTCGCGCCAACCACGCCGAAACGTAAGCCGTTCCACACCCCAATTCGATCACATCGCCACCATCGAAGGGGTCGATTAATCCAACCTCAGCCTCTGGGGCGCCGTAAATCCCCCATCTGGGCTGATCTTCACCCCAGGCCCGCCGACCAGCCACCACGTACTCGTCAGCCCAACTGTCCCAAACGATCCGATTCAATGCCACATGGTTGGGGGACTCAGGACAATTCACCCCCACGAGTAGATCACAGGAACCCGCGGGACGGTTTACTCACGAAGTTGACTACACAGACAATCAGGGTCCAGCACTTGATTCCTATGTCCGCGACGACACCTTCCAACTGGTGCCGTCAGTCCGAGTCATCGACATCCCGGTCGTCGGCGGCGGTGTTTCCTGAGGTGTCCATGGTCATCCCTTCAGCGATGGATCGGTATCCGTTCCACCAGTTGGGGAAGACCTTGTTTCCTCTATCTGACTTGCCCTAGGGGGCGCACTCCTAAACCCAGGATGGAACGGCCCAGAAGTCTCAAGTCCCGGCACAACTTCCGCCGACACAGGGACATGACACAGACATGGGTACTCCACAGAACACCGCCGCCTTCCGTCCCTGAGGTGGACCGGCAGCCAGTCCGCGAAGCTCCCTGGCCGGCGGCGACTGACTCCACTGATTGTCCATTGAATCCGCGGCCACGCGAATCCTCGGGGTTGTGCTGGGTGGCTCTGGTCTGCCTGGCCTCGGCGCCGGGCTCGCAGACTCCGGCTCTGAACATTCATACTGTGACCGAACATTCGACAACAGGCTCAATTGGGGAGACGAAGCATGCTCGGTGAAAAGGTTGGTTCAATTTCGGGTCCCACCACGATGAAGGCCCTCCCGGCTGTAAATGGAAGTCCATCATTTGAAACGGTCGCCGCTGGCTTGTCCGGAACTCTTGCTGGTACTGAGGTGAGCAGCTTTGCTACATATGACGCCACGATGAGGGCTGACGGCTCGTTCTACGGCGAGTGCCCCAACTCAGGCGTGGTAATGGCAGCAGACGGCGTAGCCACATTCAGAGCTACCGGTACCGGATCCCCAACGGCTGATGGCGGTTTCTCGTTTAGAGGCGTCGTCTACTTTGAAGCTGCTGCACCCTCGCTTACTTCCCTGAACGGCGTCGCTATTGCCTACGAGTGGGATGTCGACGCGAACGGTGACGCGTCTTGGGAACTTTGGGAGTGGAAATAGTTCGATGCCCCACGGCACTCGGCCAAGACTTTGGGGGTCCCTCCGTCCGCCAGAGGACCGGCGACTCTTTGGCCGGGAAATGAGAAAGGGCCCCATCGAAGCGGGGACCTAAGGCCGGGCGGTACCAGAAGGGCTACAGAAAGTTGGAGAGTGGCCTACACGCAGACCATCCGCGTCCGCTACGGCGAGGTCGACCAGCAGGGCGTTGTATTCAACGCCCACTACCTGGCGTACCTGGACGACGTCGGGGATTCGTGGCTCCGGACGCTGGACGTGGACTTCGAGTCCACCGGCTGGGAACTGATGCTGCGCCGGGCCGACCTCACCTGGCACGGACCGGCCGGGGTGCACGACGAGTTGGTGGTGACAGCCGAGGTCGTGCGGTGGGGGACCACGTCGTTCGACATGGCCTTCGACGTCCGGGTGGAGGACCGCGTCGTCCTGACGGCGACCGTGTACTACGTGGGCGTTTCGGTTGGTGACCATGTGCCCATGGCGCCACCACCCGCTGTCCGGGCCCACCTGGGCGGGTGAGCAGGGGCCGCCCCTGCGTGCCGAACCCGCCGAAGTGGGGCCTGGTCTTGGGTGGTTTGGACTAGGCCAAGCCAACGAGATCGCTTATCCACGACAACAAGGAGACCCACCAGTGCTATTCCACATCACCCACCACCATGACGAGACCACCTGTCCGGCGCACGACGAGACCGTGGTTGCCGAGACCTTCGGTGCGGTGCTCGGCACGCTAGAAGAGAACGTGAACGAGGTGATCGGTGCCTGGGTGGATCCACCAGGACACGACTTCTTCTTCGTGGTCGATGCCGACGACGCGGGACAGATATTCACCGGACTGTTCCCGATCGTCTCCGCCGGGACTGCGAAGGTCCAGCCGGTCGGCGACTACGTGGCGATGATGAAGGTGCGCGAGCAGCTGAACGCATGACCGGCTTGGCCCTTACCTACGTGGCAGGTAAGGGCTTCCAGATTTCTGACTCGGCGCACCTGGCGGGACCACTCTGGGCGATGCGCAGGACGTGAGGCCAAAGGCCGTTCTGCGTCCATGGGCACGCTCCAGGGGACGTACAACTAGTCCCCTAACGTTTCCGAGTCCTCGGATGACCAAGGGCCCATGGTTGGCGCCGGGGGTTTCCGGAGGGTGGGGCGACACCGGAGCCCCTAGGTGCAGATACGCGCAGGCTTGACGACGGTACCGCTCGGTGACCGCGGCGCTCAGCCGTCGGCAGTCTCCGGTCCGATGATCCCTCCGACCTCAGAGATGACGTCGGCCGGAAAGCCGCTCCGTTCGGAATGCTCTTGCACGAGGCCCTCGTCGGCCGCCTCATAGATGCAGAAGGACTTGTCGGCCGTACCGTAGGAATGCCTCCAGGTGATGTCCTTGCCCTCAGTCCGCATCGCCTCCAGGGTCTCGTTGGAGTGCGCCGCAGCGCCCTGCAACTCCTCAGGGCCCATCGCCCCTAGACCGGGCATCGATCGTTCGATCACGTAAAGGGGCATGGTTCCCCACCTTTCCATCCGGCGACGGCCGCTCCACCACTCGCCTGTGAGGGTCCCATTCTCGGGGGGGGTTCGTCAACCAATCCCCCAACGGTGGAGCGACACCGGAGCCCCTTGGTGCTGACGGTGAGTGACACGGGTGCCCTCCATGGGGCAGCATTCACCCATGAGCACGCGCATCCTCACCGTGGAGGACGACCAGCGGATCCGGACAGCCGTGCGCCTCGCCCTCGAAGAGGAGGGTTGGGACGTCGAGGAGACCGCCAGCGGAGAAGAGGCCCTGGAGGCCTTCTCCCGCATGCCGGCCGACGTCGTCCTGATCGACATCATGCTCCCCGGCATCGACGGATTCGAGGTCTGCCGGAGCATTCGCCGCCTCGGTGACGTACCCATCGTCATGGTCACGGCACGCTCGGACAGCCACGACGTGGTGGCCGGCCTCGAGGCCGGCGCCGACGACTACCTGCGTAAGCCCTTCGACCCCAAGGAACTCTCAGCGCGGATCCGGGCGCTCCTCCGCAGGATCCGACCCGACGAGGGGAGGCCGGTCCACGTGCAGGTCGACAGGCTGGAGATCCTTCCCGACGCAGGCGTGGTTCGCTACGCCGGCGAGGACGTCCACCTCACCCGAACCGAGTTTCGGCTGCTGGTGGAGCTCGCCACCCACCCCGATCGGGTGCTCAGCCGCGAGGACCTCCTGGAACGCGTCTGGGGCTACGACTACTTCGGCGATGGTCGCCTGGTGGACGTCCACGTGCGACGCCTTCGCATGAAGATCGAGCCCGATGCGGCCAACCCCCGCTTCGTGGTAACCGTGCGCGGCATGGGCTACAAGCTCCAGACCTGATCCGTGGCGGACGTTTCGAAGACCGACGACGCCAGCCGTCTGGGGCTGGGGGTACAGATCTCGGTCCTGTTCGCCGCCGGTGGGCTGCTGGTTTCGGTCCTGGTGGGCGGAACGACCCTGGCCCTCACCCGCCAGCAGTTGCTCGAGACCCGCGGCAGCGACGCAGCCGCCATGGCCGTCAGCAACGCCACCCGACTGTCCAACCAGCTCACGCCGGAATCCTCCATCGAGGACCTGCCCACCATCGTCGACTCCCTCACGAGGATCGGGGGAAGCCAACGGATCATCAGGGTCGGAGACGACTGGCTCGTCGCCCCCGAGATGGACCGCGCAGACCTGCCGGCATCGCTGGTGGCGCGCCTGGGTGACCGTAGGCCGGGGCAGATGCTGGCACTGGTCCGTGGGCAGCCACGCTTCGTGGTCGGCATTCCGCTCGCGGCCTTCGACGCCGACTACTACGCCATCAGCGACCTCTCCGAGGTGGAGCAGACGCTGAACGACCTCAGCTACGTACTGCTGGGCACCAGTGCGATCGCCGTGACCCTCGCTGCCCTACTCGGCTCCTGGACCGCCAGTCGGGTGCTCCGACCCCTGCGCCGGGTCCGTGAAGCGGCCGAGGCGATCGCCGGCGGGCGACTCGACACCCGGCTGGTCGCACAGGCCGACCCGGACCTGGATCGGCTCTCCGACTCCTTCAACGAGATGGCACGTGCTCTCGAATCCAGGATCCAACGCGATGCGAGGTTCGCCTCCGACGTCAGCCACGAACTCCGCAGCCCGCTCACGACCCTCATGGCCGGAGTCGGGGTGCTGAAGTCCCGCAGGGAGGAACTCTCGCCCCGGTCGATAATCGCCCTGGACCTGCTGGTCGCCGACCTGGAGCGATTCAACCGACTCGTCAACGACCTGCTGGAGATCTCCGTATTCGACGCCGGGGTGGCAGCCCTGGACCTTACAGACGTGGGCATCGCCAGGTTCCTGGAGGTCACGGCCGCCAACGCCGGGGCCGTGGAGCTCCGGATGCCCGACGAGGCCCACGGCGTGGTGGTCCAGGCCGACAAGCGCCGCCTCGCCCGGATCATGTCCAACCTGTTGGACAACGCCGGACGCTATGGCGGCGGTGCCACGGCCATAATCCTCGAGATGGACGACACGCTCCGCATAATCGTGGAGGACGGTGGCGCAGGGATTCCGGTCGGGGAACGCTTGTCGGTCTTCGACCGGTTCTTCCGCGGCTCGACGGGAGGTCGCCGAACCGACGACGGGGGAACCGGCCTGGGACTCAGCCTCGTCGTGGAGGACCTCCGCCTGCACAACGGAAGCGTGTGGGTGGAGGACCGCAGGGATGGACGACCCGGAGCCCGCTTCGTACTCGAACTGCCCCTTCCCGAGGTGGACGCCTGATGGTTCTCCGCCACCTCTCAGCAGTCCTTCTGGCCATCAGCCTCCTGGCCGGGTGCTCCATTCCCATAGACGAGCAGGCGACTGACCTCGTCGCAGAACTCCCGGATGCCCTCCTGCCCGCTGCCTCCACCACAAGCGAGGCTCCCGCGGCGACCGAATCGGTCCAGATCTACATGGCCCGCCTCACCGACGACGACCGGATGCTCCTGGAGGTGGTCGACCGGGAGATCGCCGGCGACGGCTCCATCAACGTGATACTGGACAAGGTCCTCGCAGGTCCCACCGTCGCCGAACGCGAGTCCGAGTTCATATCCCCATTCGCCGAAGGCTCCGCCGTGATCGGCACCGTCCTCGTGGACGGGTTGCTGGAGATCCACCTGGACTCCCTGGGTGGCTTCCCACAGGACGACAGCGCCGGCAACCGGCTGGCATTCGCAATGCTGGTCTGCACCGCCGTGAACCTCGTCGCCGGTGCCGAGATCGACAGGGTTGCAATCCTCCTGGAGAGCGCCGACGGACTGGAGGCCATAAACGTTCCGGTCAGCGACGGCGACCCACCCGAGGAGGGGGCACCGGTCACCTGCGGGAACTACGTCGGCTTCCTGTCCGACGGGCTCACGGATCCAGGCGATCCAGGGCCCCCCTCAGATTCCTGACCGCCTGTCCGATCCGCTGTTCGTTCTCGATCAGGGCGAAGCGCACGTAACCCTCCCCACCCGGACCGAACCCCATGCCGGGAGACACCGCCACGTTCGCCTCCCGGACCAGGTGTGAGGCGAACTCCACTGAACCCATGTCCATGTACTGCTCGGGGATGGGTGCCCAGGCGAACATCGTCCCCTTCGGCGGTTGGATGCTCCACCCGATCCTGTTCAGACCCTCGCAGAGGGCATCCCGGCGTGCCTGGTATACGCCGCACACCTCCATCGGATAGTCGGGAGCTTCGTTCAGCGTCACCGTGGCGGCGATCTGGATCGGCTGGAACGAGCCATAGTCGAGGTACGACTTGAGCCTGGTGAGGGCCGCAACCACCTCGGCGTTGCCCACCATGAACGCCATCCGCCAGCCTGCCATCGAGTAGCTCTTCGTCATGGAGTAGAGCTCCACAGCCACCTCGTCAGCGCCCGGCACCTGGAGGATCGACGGTGGCCTGTAGCCGTCGAACCCGAGGTCGGCGTATGCGAAGTCGTGGACCAGGACCACGTCGCGCTCACGGGCGAAGGCCACCACCTCCTCCATGAAGGCCAGGTCCACGCAGGCCGTGGTGGGATTGTGCGGGAAGGACAGGACGATCACCCGCGGCCGTGGCCACGAGTACTCCCATCCCTCCTTCAACATGGCGACGAAGTCACCGTCTGTGGTGAACGGCATCTCGCGGACCTCCGCCCCGGCGAAGAGGGGCGAGTACCGGTGGATCGGATACGAGGGTGACGGCACCAGGGCGGCGTCACCCGGCTGCAGGAGGACCCACATGAGGTGCGAGAAGCCCTCCTTGGCGCCGATCGTGTTGAGCACCTGGGTCTCGGGGTCCAGGACCACGCCGAAACGCCGTAGGTAGAGGTCGGCGACCGCCTCGCGCAACTTCGGAAGCCCGCGACTCGAGGAGTAGCGGTGGTTCCGGGGGTTGCGGACGGCCTCGCAGAGCTTGTCCACCGCCACGTCAGGCGACGGCAGGTCCGGGTTGCCGAACCCCAGGTCGATGACGTCCTCTCCGGCCCGGCGCGCCTCGATCTTGAGCATGTCGATGATCGTGAAGACGTATGGAGGAAGCGAGTTGATGCGCCGGAAATCCATCGCCGGAGCGTAGCCGTGGCCCTGCGTTGGCGAGGTCGGGCCAGTGGCCCGTCCGGGTCAGGCGCTGGGTGCGCCGACCTCGATCCGGGCCTTCAGGTCGTCGATGGCAGCGTGCACGACCTTGGCCTCAAGGCGACGCTTCACGAACCCCGGAAGCCCGATGAGGAGGTCCACGTCCAGGTCGTAGACCACGAGGGCGGCGTCGGCGTCCCCCTCCACCTCGAGGAACTCGTACGCACCGCTCATCCGCCTCAGGAGGTCGCCATTCACCAGGCGCCATGAGATGCGGAGCGGGTTGGAGCCGTAGTTGTACCTGAGCGTGTAGCTGGTGCTGCGTCCCATGGCGGCCGCACGGAATGCGACGTCGCCGGGTCGACCCATGTCGTCGCGCACGAGGACCTCGGTCTCCTTGATGTCGGGCGCCCACTCCGGCAGGCGTTCGACGTCGAGGACGGTCTCGTAGCACTGCCGTGGCGTAGCCCGCACGATTATGCGCTGGCTGGCGTGATCGGTCATGGGGCGCCTCCTCTGTCGCCGACACTACCGGTCGTGTGGCGCCTCGTGGTGGGTGGTCCCCCACCCGCTGTCAGGCAGGAAGGAGGATCCCGGTTCCGGGTCAGTTCCGCAGCGTCGCCGCATCGATTCCGGTGCGGAGCCGGTCGGCCAGCACCTCGTAGGAGAACTCGGCCACGGCCCGCTCCCTGCCCCGGCGGCCCATCTCCAACCGGCGCCCGTCGTTGTCGAGCAGGTCGGCCAGGGCATCTGCCACGCCCTCCACCGCCCGGTCCGGGCCCACCACCAGGCCGGTACGACCATGCTCGACGGCTTCGGCCGCCCCGCCACTCTCACCGGCCACCTGCGCCACGCCGGAGGCGGCCGCCTCCACGAACACGATGCCGAACCCCTCCTGCTCCAGGCCACCCCAGCGGGACCGGCACGGCATGGCGAAGACGTCGCCTGCCCCGTAGAGACCGGGAAGCAGCTCGTCCGGCACTCGACCCAGGAGGCGAACGGGGGCACCGGTGGACTCCACCAGGCTCTCGAGTCGGCGGCGATCGCGTCCCGATCCGGCTATCGCCACCACCAGGTCGGGCTGCGAGGACCGGAGGCGCACGGCGGCCCGGATGAGCGTGTCCATGCCCTTTCGAGGCACGAGGCGACTCACGGCGACGACCAGGGGGGCATCGACGGGCAGGCCCAGGTCGGTTCGCACCGAGGCCCGCTCGCCGGCGTCGAGGGGTCGGAACCGGTCGGTGTCCACTCCGGGCGGCACCACCACGGTGGGCAGTTCGGTCCCTGCCGCCCTGGTCGCTTCCCGGGCCGGGTAGCCACCCGCGCAGATCACGAGCGACGCCGAGCGCAGGACCCTGGCGAGCAGGGAGCGGCCCACGGGCAGGCGACCGGGAACCGTCACCTCGGCCCCGTGCAGGACAACGGCGTACGGGCGATCCGTACGCGGTGCGGCGTGGCCCACGGGAAGGGCGGGATCCCAGATGACCAGCTCGGCGCCATGGCCGGCGGCCAGCCGTCCGACCCTACGGGCCACGCTCCTCGTCGGAAGCAGCACCGGTTCCCGGGAGCGACTCACCGTGAAGGCCTGAGCGGCGTCGAATGCCTCCGTGCCCGGGTATGGAGTGGTATGGACGGCGACGTCGTCGGGGGGAAGTCGCCGCCAGAGCTCCCAGAGGTAGGACTGGATGCCGCCGACCTTGGGTGGGAAGTCGTTGGTCACCAGCAGGTGTCGCCTCACGTCCCCACCCTGCCCCGGATCACGGCCATCTCCTCGGCGACCAGGGCGTCCCGGTCGTCCTCCAGCCCACCCAGGAGGTCCTGGCGGCCCAGTTCGGCGGCAGCCCATGTGGCGTGGGAACGCAGGACGGGATCGGGGTCGGCCAGGAACGTTTCGAGCAGGCGCACCACCGCCGGGTCGCCGCCGTCGGCCGTGTTGCCGAGGGCCACCAGGGCATTGCGTCGGAGGTAGCGCGGATCGCGCTCGGCTATGTACCAGCGCCCGAATCGCTCCAGCAGGACGGCGTCATCGGCCTCCAGTACGTCAATCACCTCGACGTCGGCCGCGGGATCCTCAGTCCCTTCGGCGATCACCTCGGAGCGGCCCACCGGGCACACCTCCTGGCAGTCATCGCAGCCGTAGAGCCGCCCGCCGAGGGCCCGCCGGAACTCACGCGGAATCGACCCCGGCGCCTGGACCAGCCAGGCGAGGCAGCGACGTGCGTCGACCACGCCCGGCTGGACGATGGCCCCGGTCGGACAACCGTCGAGGCAGCGCCTGCAGGTACCGCAACCCTCGTCCGCCTGCCCCGAGGGCGGCAGGTAGGCATCGGTGACGACCGCCCCGAGGACGAACCAGCTGCCCCGACCCGGCAGGAGGACGTTGGCGTTCTTTCCGTACCAGCCGATCCCGGCGCGTACCGCAGCCGCCCGGTCCACGAGGGCGTTGTCATCGGCCACGACGCGGGCCGTCCAGCCATCGGACCTGATCCGGTCCGCCAGACGTTCGAGGTGGTCCCGGAGGGTGGCGTAGTGGTCGTGTCTCGCGTAGGCCGCTATTCGCAGGCGGCCTGATCCCACCTCGGCGAGGCGTGGAGCCGGGGTGCGGAGTGCCCCTACGACAAGGGACCTGGCGCCCTCCAGGATCCGTCCGGGATCGGTCGACCGGGCGGGGTTGCGGAAGGTGAACTGCATCCCACCGTGGAGGCCGTCTGCCCGCCGTCGCTCCAGCTCGACACGCACCCCCGGGAACGGATCTGCTCCGGTCACCCCCACCGCATCAAGGCCCACCGACCGCCCAAGGGCGAGGACCTCCGCCTTCAGCGTGTCGCCGGTCTCCTCCATGGGCCCATGGTCCCACGGCCGGGCCCGGGGTGGTCGATCAGCCGCCCGGCACCGAACCCTCCGAATGGCGCAGCGGCGGGACCAGCCCGGCGTCGCCCAGCATCCTCATGGCCCTGAAATCGGCCAGTTGGACAACCACGGCATCGCCGGGCGTCCGCCCGCAGATGAAGGTCACCACGCAGTCCTCGCAGGTGTCGGTATGGCGTTCGGTACAGGTACCGCAGTCGATGAGAAGGGGTTCGTCGCTCATGTACACCATCTTCCACGGAGGGTGTGACAGTCAGGACGGTGGAAGCCGCAAGGGTCGCTTGACGACCGAACGTCTGTTCGCTTTACTGATCCGGTGGCGGCCCTCACGACGGATCCGATCCAACGCAGCCTCGAGGACCTCGGGACACCACTCGCCGACGTGACCTTCTGTGTCGTGGACCTCGAGACGACCGGGCTCTCAGCGTCGGAGTGCTCCATCACGGAGATCGGTGCCGCCAGGTTCCGTGGCGGCGAGCGCCTGGGCACCTTCCAGTCGCTAATCGACCCGGGGTCTGCGATACCTCCCTCCATCACGGTCCTGACCGGCATCACGTCGGCCATGCTGGTCGACGCTCCCCGCATCGCCGAGGTTCTCCCCTCCTTCCTGGAGTTCCTGGGGGACGCCGTCGTGGTCGGCCACAACGTCCGATTCGACCTCTCGTTCCTGAACGCCGCACTGGCCGACACCGGTCGCCCCCGCCTCTCCAACCGGTCGATCGACACCTGCGGGCTGGCCCGACGCCTCATCCGGGAGGAGGTACCCGACTGTCGCCTCGGAACCCTCGCCGCCCATCTGCGCCTCGAGCACCAGCCATCCCACCGTGCCCTGGACGACGTACTCGCAACGGGCGACCTGCTCCACCTGCTGATCGAACGCGCCGGGTCACTCGGCGTCACCGGACTCGACGACCTCCTGGCGCTTCCGACCATGGCGGGCCACCCCCAGGCCGACAAGCTCCGAATGACCGCCTCCCTCCCCCGCTCGCCGGGCGTGTACCTCTTCCGTGGCCGCCGTGGAGAGGTCCTCTACGTGGGTCGGGCCACGAACCTGCGGGCCCGCGTCCGCAGCTACTTCTCGACGGATACACGCCGCAAGACCGGTCAGATGCTCCGTGATACAGCCCGGATCGACCACCTTGCCTGTGGCAGCACCCTGGAGGCGGCCGTGCTCGAGATCCGGCTCATCCACAGGCACGAGCCGCGCTTCAACCGTCATGGCAATACATGGCGACGCTACGCCTACGTCAAGCTCTCCCTGGGCGAACGATTCCCCAGGCTCTCGGCCGCCCGCACCCTGAAGGGCGACGGCGGCCTCTACATCGGACCACTGGCCACCACCTCGGCGGCCCGGACGGTCATCGACGCCATCCAGTCCGTGGTTCCACTACGCCGGTGCACCTGTCGGACGACGCGCAGCCCGGGTGCGGGACCGTGCATACCGGCACAACTCGGCCTGGCCACCTGTCCGTGCAGTGGACAGGTGGACGAGGAGCAGTACGCCCGGATAGTCACCAGGGCGGTGGAAGGCCTAACCACACGGCCGGACCTCCTCATCGACCCCCTTGCGCTGCTCATGCGGGACCTGGCCGCCGAGAAGCGGTTCGAGGAAGCCGAGGAGGCCCGGTGCCGGGCCGCCGTCCTGGCCGGCGCCCTGAGCCGTCAGCATCGCCTGGGTCGACTCCGCGAATCCGGTCGCCTGCAGGTCCGGTCGCCGGGTCGGGGCGGTGCCGAATTCTGCGACGGGCTGCTGGTCCGTGCCTGGAGTGGAGACGAGGCCAACGACCCCACTCTGGACTTCCCACCTGCCCCCGGGAAGAAACCGCTGCCCGGAGAACCGATTCCCCGAGACGTCGCCGACGAGTTGAACTGCGTGGCGGCATGGATGGACTCCGAATCCCACCAGCTCAGGTTGGAGCACTGCGACGGGACCCTCGCCGTCCCGCTGACGCGGATCCCGTCGTTCAGGCCACAGCGGGAGGGCACCCGCTGATCCGCCACAGGCGGAGGCGGTGGGTACCGTTGGTCGTGTGCGCCGACGAATGCACGCCCTCGCCGGCGTCCTATGCCTCATCGGCCTCGCGGCAGCGTGCAGCGGCTCCTCCCCCGTTCCGAACCGGTCGGCCGCCGGCGACATGCTCCTCGACGCTGCCTGCCCGGGCGAAGAGGTCCCCACCGAGCTGACCGTCAGCTGCCATCGCCTGGAACTAGCCGACGCTTCGCTCTCCGTGGTCGTGATCCACTCCGATGACCCGACCGGAGCGCCGGTACTGCACCTGCACGGCGGGCCCGGCGGACGTGCCGTCCTGGACCGTTACCGGTGGCTGGTCCCACGCTCAGAGGTGCTGGAAGGCCACGACGTCATCCTCGTCGACCAGCGCGGCGGTGGGGACTCGACACCGTCGCTGGACTGTCCCGAGCTGGACGCCGGCCCACTGGCCGGACTCGACGACTACCGCTCCTGCAGGCGGCGCCTGGACGATGCCGGCATCGACCGCGGCCAGACGACCGTCGAGAGCATCGCCGCAGACATGGTCTCCCTACGCGAAGCATTCGGCCTGGACTCATGGCACCTGCACGGCGCCTCGTTCGGAACACGGATCGCCCTCGAGTTGCTCCGGATCGACGGCGGCGCCGTCGTATCGGCCGCACTGGACTCCCCGATGCCACCCGAGGTGGATGCCTACGACGAACTGCCGGTCGGGGTGCTGAGCGCCCTGGAGGAACTCGAGGCCGGGTGCCGCGAGGTGGCCGCCTGCCCGGAGGGACTGCTGGAGCCGCTGCGTGGAGTACTCGCAGACCTCGCCGACCGACCCGTTGCGGTGACCACCACGTCCGGCGAGTCCGTCCTCTACGACGATGTCCGTTTCGTACGCCTGCTCACCGACGCCCTGGCCGGTCCGGTCGGGCCGGTGGTGGTCCGAGAGGCGATTCCCCTGGCAGCCTCCAAGCAGCTGGCCGAAGCGGTGGCCCGACTCGCGGGGATCGCCTCGACAGGCCGATCCACAGGAGACCCGGTCGCCGAGGGGGCCCAGCTCTCCTCGGAGTGCGCCGACGAGGTGCCGTTCAACACGATGGCCACCACCGACACCGGGGACCCGATCCTGGATGCCGTCTCCGGCGCAGCCACCGATGTGCGTGCCCTGTGTGCACTCTGGGACGTGCCGGCGTCGCACCGGACCGTCGACCTGGCGGTCAGCTCGGATGCGCCCGTCCTGATCCTGTCAGGGCACCTGGATCCGATCACCCCAGTGGCCTGGGCGCGGCGTCTGGCCGACAGCCTGGGGCACGCCACCCTGGTCGAGTCCCACGGGTGGACCCATGTCCCGTCGATGTCCGATGCCTGTGCCGCCCACCTGGTTGCCAGGTTCCTGGACGGTGAGACCCCGACCACGTCGCCCGGCTGTTGACCGGTCAGGCCCTGATCGAGTCCAGTACCGCTGCGGCCGACCCGTCATCCAGGGCTGCGACCGCCCGCTCCACGCCGTCGCCGATCCCAGCGGCGATGCCCGCCACCACCAGGCCCGCTCCGGCGTTCAGGGCGACGATGTCGCGCATCGGTCCCCGCTCCTCGCCGGCGAAGATGGACAGCGCTATCTCGGCGTTGCGTTCCGGGCCGCCCCCGACCAGTTCCGAGGGATCCGCCAGCGTCATTCCGATATCGGCCGGATCCAGGATCCATTCAGAGTCCAGCCCGTCCCGCAACTCGAGTACCCGCGTGGGACCGGTCAGGGCGATCTCGTCCAGCGAGTCGTGGCCGGTCACCAACCAGGTGTGGAGGGAACCACCGACCCGGAACACCTCCAGCATCCGATCCGCCAGGGCCGGCTCCGTCGCACCGATGAGCTGACGCCTGGGCTGCCCCGGATGTGAGAGGGGCCCGAGGACGTTGAACACGGTTGGAATGCCCAGACCCGCCCGGATGGGGCCGGCGAAACGCATCGCCGGGTGGAAGGTCCGGGCGAAGGCGAAGCCGATCCGGAGTTCAGCCACCTGTTCGGCCACCCGACCGGGGCTGACCTCGATGTCCACCCCGAGGAGTTCGAGCAGGTCGAATGCACCGGACGTCGACGAAGCACTCCGGTTCCCGTGCTTGCACACGGTGGCCCCGGCCCCCGCCGCAGCGAAGCAGGCCATGGTAGAGACGTTCAGCGCCCCCGCGCGCCGCACAGCTCCACCGCCAGTTCCGACGATGTCGATAGTGCCCTCGGGCAGGTCCAGCGGTTCGGCCGCCGCAACCATGGCGTTGACCAGCCCGGTGGTCTCCTCAGCAGTCTCGCCCTTGACCTTCAGCCCGACGAGGAAGCCCGCTATCTGAGCCGGTTCGGCCTCGCCGTTGAGGATCTCGGAGAGGATGGCCTCCGTCTCGCCAGCTGACAGGTGCTCCCCGTCGCACAGCCGTTCCAGCAGGCCGGGCCAGCCGCCGTAGTCATCCAGCGCCATCGTGCGGGCAGCGCCGGTCAGGCGGTCCGGCGGCGGCGGAGGATCCGACGGCGATCGCGTTCGGTGGTTCCTCCCCAGATGCCGGTCGATTCGCGCCGATCCAGTGCATGGTCCAGGCACTCGTTGCGAACCTCGCATCCGGCGCAGACGTCAAGCCCACGCGCCTCCTCGGCCTCCACGGCAGTATCCGGATAGAAGATCGAGGATTCCAGCCCACGACAGGCTCCGCGCAGGTACCAGCCTTCCAGTAGCCGCTCGTCCAGGGAGGTCGCGAAACGGACTACGGCGACAGAGACGGGTGAATCTACGAGTGCTTCCATGTCCGGAGCGTTGTTAGTGCCCATACGGGAGTGACGCAAGGGAAATTCTGCTGCCAGACTGGTGGGGACGGTGAGCTGGCCGGGTGACCGCGGCGTGGTTTCCACGCTGAGGAAGGTCGGGGCTCCGCAGAGCAGGATGCTGGCTAGCGGCCAGTCGGGGCGACCCGCAGGAAAGTGCCACAGAGAACAGACCGCCGATGGCCGGTTCCCTCCGGGGAAGCGGCACAGGTGAGGGTGAAACGGTGCGGTAAGAGCGCACCAGCGACCGGGGCGACCCGGTCGGCTAGGCAAACCCCATCCGGAGCAAGGCCGAACAGGGAGAGGGCTGCCCGCCCGCCGACACTCCCAGGTGGGCCGCATAGATGGATGGTCACCCATCCGGACTCCCGCAAGGGGCCGGTGGACAGAACCCCGCCTACAGGCCGGCTCACCGTCACCCACAACCTGCGGCCCCGGGTTCAGGTGCCGATGGCTAGGAACACGATGGCTACGGCTCCAAAGGCGCCGCCCATGACCTGGAGGCGGGCCACCCGTTCCCCCAGGAACCGCCACGACAGGGTGATCGAGACGGCGGGGCAGAGCGCCACGAGGGCAGACACCACGGCGGCTGAACCCATCTGGTATGCGGCCGTGCTGAGCACGAAGGCCACGGCGCTGGTGATGCCCACGATCGCTCCCCCGCTCAGGTCCCGTCGGCCCGGCCAGACGGATCCGGTCTGGATGTGGGATGCGACCGGCAGTACCACCAGCCCGACGGTGAGGGCCAGGAAGGCGGGCAGCACGCCGGCCTCCTCCGAGACCTGCGAGAAGCAGAGGCCCGCACTACCCAGGCTCATCCCGACCAGGACGGCCAGGCCCAGGATCCGACTTCGCACCACCTCGGCCGGGCGCGGTAGGCGGCCCTCGCCCGACAGGAGCACCACTGCTGGAATGGCCATGAGAATTCCCCAGATGGCCACCGACCCCAGGGACTGGCCGATGAACGGTCCGATGATCGCCGGCACGACGATCATCGTCAGTCCGTACCCCGGTGCAAACACGGCAACCGGCCCGCGGGCCATCCCCGAGTAGAGGAGGGGCCGGGTGATGGCCAGCAGCAGCCCCGCCGACACGGACCAGACGACATCGCCAGCCGAGACGGCTTCGGGCGGATACACGAGGACGACCACGCCGGTCAACACGGCGCTGACCGCCGTCGCGGTAAGCGCAATCGAGATTGCCGATCCGGACCGACCCGACCGCCGGATCGCCACGCCTCCCAGGAGGTCGCCCACTCCGAAGAAGATGGCGGCCAGGGACCCCAGGAGGACGATCACGACGCAATGCTGCCCAATCCTGAGAGGAGTCCAGCCACCGGAGCGGGGTTCGTACACCATCGGATCCACGGATGTCGACCGTCCGACGCTGCCCTAACCTCTCGGGCATGGAGGTCCGTGGGTACGAGATCGGTGCAGGCGTGGACCTGGCGGGCGCCGACCTGACAGATGCCGACCTGAGGTCCGTCGACCTGAGCGGTTCCTGGTTGGGCGGCGCCGTGCTGAGCGGTTCGGACCTGTCCGACGCCCGCCTGATCGGCGCAGACCTGAGGCACGCCATCTGCCGCGGCACCGTGTTCGCCGATGCCGACCTCCACCACGCCAACCTCTGGAGCGCCGACCTGAGCGACGCACGGATGGGCGGCGCCATGCTCAGCCGTGCCTGGCTGGGCAGCGCCCGCCTGATGGGCACCGACCTCCGCAGCGCCGACATGGGTGGGGCGTGGCTGATCGCCGCCGACCTGACCGGCGCCCTGCTGGGCGCCTCCACCCTCGCCGGGGCATCCCTGACCCGTACCTGCATGCGGGACTGCGACCTCACCGGCGCATTCGCCGGAGGCGCCGACCTGCGCAGCGCCATGTTGAACGGCGCCACCATCCGGGCCGCGAACCTGTCGGGTGCCATCCTCCGCGGCGCCTCCCTGATCGAGGTCGACCTCTCACTCACCGACCTGGTTGGCGCCGACCTCACCGATGCCCAACTGGATGGCGTCGTCCTGGACGGCATCCGGCACGATGACACGACCATCTGGCCGGATGGCTTCGAACCGCCCTCGTCGGGCGGCCTGGACGACCACGACTGATCCACCGGAGCCGTCCGGACCCGGCACCAACATCCCGGCCGGACCCTCCCTGGCAATCTGACCCCGCAGGGATCGACTGCTACCGTCCGTTCCCTCACGGCCGGTCGACCCGATTCGCCGTTTGGGATCGGGGGATCCGGATGCCGGAACACGGAATGCCGACGACCGTCGAACAGGTCACGCCTGTCTGGTTGACCGATGCCCTCCGGGGCAGCGGGGCACTCGAACGCGGCACGGTGACGGGCTTCGACGCCGAGCTGATCGGCCAGGGGATCGGCCTCATGGGCCTGCTGCACCGCCTGACGCCCACCTACGACGGCGGATCGGGCCCGGCGACGGTCGTGCTGAAGACACCGGTCGACCACGAGATGACCAGGTTCGTGGCTCGCACCTTCCAGTTCTACGGCAAGGAGGTCGCCTTCTACCGCACCGCCGCCGACCGCAGCCCCCTCACCACGCCACGTTGCCTCGCCTCGGCACACGACCCCGAGAGCGACGACTTCGTGCTCCTCCTGGAGGACCTCGGGGATGCCGAGGTGCACAACCAGTTGGACGGCTGCCCGCCCGACCTGGCGGAGGCGGCCGTGCGTGCCCTGGCACGCCACCACACCGAGTTCTGGGAGACGCCTTCCTTCGGGAAGGAGTTGTCATGGCTGCCGTACGGCTGGGATCCACCGATGCCCCAGGGCGTCCAGCAGGGGGTGACCATGGCCTGGGAGCCGTTCCTGGCCGGCTTCGGAGACCACGTTGGCGACGACATCCGGGCCATCGGCGAGCGCTTCCCTTCCGTCGTCGAGGAGATGATGTACTTCCCCGACAAGCCCACCACGCTCGCCCACGGCGACTACCGCCTCGACAACCTCTTCTTCCGTAGGCACGACGATGGCCCTGAGGTGATCGCCATCGACTGGCAGATCTGTGTCAGGACGGTCGGCGCCTACGACCTCGGCTACTTCCTCAGCCAGAGCCTCACCACCGAGGACCGGCGTTCGCACGAGGAGCGACTCCTGGACGTCTACAGGTCCACCCTGGCCGAGGCGGGCATCGACTACCCGGCCGACGAGCTCCTGGAGGACTACAGGCGGACCGTCCTGTTCTGCCTCTGCTACCCGATCCAGGCGGGGGGCAACATCGAGTTGGTGAACGAACGGGCCGTGCAGTTGGTGGGCCTGATGCTGGATCGGGTCGTGGCCGCCATCAGGGACCTCGACGGTGCATCCCTGATGCCCTGAGGGGCGCGCTCCTCAGGCGCCGACCAGGTGTGACACGTCGTTGAAGCCACGCAGGGACGGACCGCCCGGTCCGGCGCCCACGGTCATCACGGATGCGGGAGCCACGAACGTCCTCCAGGCCACCTCGTCACCCACGCCGAGGGTCCAGGCCAGCGCCGCCTTCACCGGCGATACGTGGGTCACCACCACGATGTCGGACGTCCGCGAGGCCTCGAACAGGTCATCCAGGGCGGCCCTCACCCTGACGCCGAGGGACCGGTGCGACTCGCCGCCCGGCGGTGCCCAGCCCAGGTCGTGGCGCCATTTCCGCCAGGTTGCGGCGGGTACGTCAGCCACCGGTCGGCCGTCGAACTCGCCGTAGTCCATCTCGATCCAACGGTCATCCACCTCCACCTCCAGGCCGAACGCCTCTGCTGTGTGGCGGGTCCGCAGCAGCGGGCTGGACACCACCCGGTCCACCGTGCCGAGTGCCGCTGCCGCAGCGGCGGCCTGGCGGACACCCAGCTCGTCGAGGTCCGGGTCCAGGCGGCCCAGCAGCAGTCCGGAGGCGTTTGCCGCCGTGCGGCCATGCCGGACGACGAAGAGCATCAGCGGGACCGCACGGGGTCCAGGCGACCACGTCGAAGGAACGCAGTGCGCCTCGTGGGATCGGCCAGACCGAAACGCCGCCACGCCCAGAGCCCCATGATCACGCCCAGAGCCTCCAGCAGGACGCCGCCCCAGCCTCGGCCGAACTCGGGTAGCGGCCCTGAACCTAGGGCGCCGGCGCCGGCGAACGGCCACCAGAAGAGACCGGTTTCAGCCCACGTGCCGTCCAGGACCAGGTGGGCCAGCATGCCGATCGGCACGCCCAACCAGCGGCGCTGGGTGAGGCGTCGACCGCGGGCTCCGAGCATGACGGCGGCCAGGAGGAGCACGCCGAGGATCGGGGTGTGCAGGACCCAGGGGCCACCGACAAGGCCCTCCCCCACCGGTAGCACTGCTCCGAGGACGACGAACCGGTGGTCCATTGATGGGCTGTCGAAAACCAGGGCGACACCCACGATTGCCGCTACGACGAACCAGACCAGCATTCGATCCCGGTCCGGTCAGCGGACCACGAGCCGACCGCACTCGCTGCAGTCCGCCAGCGTTCCGGCGGCCAGTCGCTTCACCCGATCGGCCTCCATGGAAGGCATGGAGTAGGGGCAGCCGCTGCAGTCAGTTCCCGAGAATCGCACGACGGTGCTGGACCCGAAGGAGGGAAGGCTCTGCTGGTACCGGGCGAGCACGTCGGCCGGTAGGGGCTCGACGGCCGCCTCCCGACGGGTCGCCGACTCAGCCAGCTCGCCGTCGATCGCCGCCTCGGTCTCGGCGAGGGCGACCTTGGCAGCGGCGATCCCGGCATCGGCGACGATTGCGGCAGCGTCCAACTCCTCCAGGCGGGCGTCGGTGGGTTCCAGCGTCTCCATGATCTCCAGGATCTGGCCCTCGAGGTCGTCCTGGCGTCGTCGGAGGCTGCCGATCTCGTTCTGGAGGGCAGTCGCCTCCTTCGGAGAGGTGATGGCGCTGCCGTAGAGTCTCTGGTCCAGCTCGGCCAGGCGAACCTCGATGGCCGCCACCTCGCCCTCGAATCGGTTCTGTCGACGGACATGGTCGAGGCGTTCGATCTGCAGGTCCGCCACCTCGGTGGCCATACCGGCCCGGGCGGCTTCTGCGGCCAGAACGGCGTCGGCCTCCGGAAGCCTCGCCCTCCGGTATTCCAGCTGCCCCCTAAGCACGTCCTCGTCCTGCAGGGCGAAGAGATCTTCCATGCCGGTCATGCTAGGCGTCGTCAGCCGGCATCCCGGCGGCTGGGGTCCACCGGTCAGTAGACGCCGTCCAGCTTGGTGTGGTCCCACGAGATGGTGGTCTCAGGTTCGACGATCACCACGGTGCGCTTGGCTGCCCAGACCGCGGCGGCAGCATCGAGGTGCTCTTCCGGCACGCCCATCTGGTTGCGGACCATCACCGCACGTGCCACACGGTTGACCTCCTCGACGTTCTCGGCACCGTGGAGGACCGCACGGCCCTTGATCATGACGCCGCGGAGGGTTTCGTAGGTGAGCCCATCCTCCAGCAGCAGGGTGATCCGGTCGTTTCGCTGGAGGTTCAGGATCTTCTGCGACCTCGTGTAGGTGCCGAAGGCCAACCGGCCATCCACCACCGCGAACCAGAGGGTCGAGAGGTGGATGGAGCCGTCCTGGTCGTGGCAGGCCACCTGGAGGCTCTTCTGCTCCTCTATGAATGACTCCATCTCGTCATCGGTCATCCGGATCAGGTCACGGCGGTTACTGGACATGTCTCTCCCCATGGGCGTCTCGAGCGGTGGGTCGATCGTAGACAGCGCAGGCCACCGGGCAGGCAGCCAGAAGGGGGCGTAGCTGGCAGGAGTGGCCGGGTGGAGAAGCACCGGCTGAAAATGTCGTACGCCCCGCCGGGGGGATGGCGGGGCGTACGGTCACTCTCGGCTCCAGAACCGGGGGGGTGGTTCCGGCCGGAGGTAGGGAGGTTCCCAGAGGGGAGGGAACCTCTGTGAAGAATCCTATGGGTCGGTAGCCAGTCGGTAGGGGCGGAGGCCGGTGACTTGGGACACCTGTGACCGCCGACCCCGTCACCCGATCCGCTCAGGCGACGGCCTCGCTTCCGGCCATAAGGAGGCCGATGCGCTGGATGGTCGCCTCGGAGCGGTCCATGACGGCCAGGATCCGACCCTCGGACATCACGGCTATCCGGTCGCTGAGGGCCAGGACCTCGTCGAGGTCCTCGGTGATGAGCAGCACCGCCGCGCCCCTTCCGCGTTCCTCGATGAGGCGGCGATGTATGTACTCGGCGGCACCGATGTCGACTCCCCGGGTCGGCTGGGAAGCCAGCAGGACGCCCGGTTCGCTGGAGAGTTCCCTGGCCAGGATCAGCTTCTGGATGTTGCCTCCGGAGAGGTTCCCAGCCTGGGTGTCCAGAGTGGGTGTCTTCACCATGAACCGTTCGACCAGGTCCCTGCAGTGGTCCGCTATCGCCCCGAGCCTGAGGAGTCCCCGTCTGCAGAAGGGTGGCCGGTCATGGTCCACCAGGATGAGGTTCTCAGCCACCGAGAACTCGGCGACCACGCCGTCGCGCATCCTCTCCTCGGGGACATAGGCCAGGCCTGCAGCCCGCACCTGGCTCGGACGCATGCTCGTCACGTCGACACCGTCGATGGCCACCCGACCGGCCACGACGGGTCGCAGTCCCACCACCGCTTCGGCCAACTCCCGCTGCCCGTTCCCCGAGACCCCCGCTATTCCGACGATCTCGCCGGAGCGCACCTCCAGGCCACACTCGTTGACCGCCTCGGTTCCCCGGTCACCGTTGACGCGGAGCCCGTCGATGGCCAGTCGGACTGCACCCACCTCCACCATCGGACGGTCGGGGGCCAACTGGACCGGGCGACCCACCATCATGTTGGCCAACTCCCCCTTGGAGGTCGCTGACGGAACCGTCTCGCCGGTGACCCGACCATCGCGCATCACGGTGATCCGATCAGCGAGGATCAGGACCTCGCCCAGCTTGTGGGTTATGAAGATCAGCCCCACGCCGTCGGTGGCCATGGTCCGCAGGGTCACGAACAGCTCCTCCACCTCGATCGGGGTGAGGACGGCCGTCGGCTCGTCCAGGACCAGGAGTCGGCAGTCGCGGTACAGGGCCTTGACGATCTCGACCCGCTGTCGCTCCCCAACCGCCAACTGCCACACGTAGGCGTCCGGGTCCACCGACAGCCCGTAGCGGGACGACAGCTCGCCGACCCGTTCCGCCACCCCACTCGTGTCCAGCAGCACGCCATTGCCGGCCAGGCCCAGGGCCACGTTCTCGGCGACCGTCAGCGTGGGCACCAGCATGAAGTGCTGGTGGATCATCCCCACCCCGGCCTCGATCGCATCGGCCGGTGACGCGATGCCGCTCGGCTCCCCGTTCAGGCGCACCTCACCCCCGTCGGGCCGGTACAGCCCGTAGAGGATGTTCATGAGCGTGCTCTTGCCGGCTCCGTTCTCACCCAGGAGCGCGTGGATCTCGCCCGGGGCGACCTCCAGATGGACGTCGTCGTTGGCCAGTACCCCGGGGAAACGTTTGGTGATCCCCGTCAACTCGAGCAGCGGTGTCATGTGGTCCGGGATTCGCCCGCTGGTGCCGGACGGCCGACCCGAAGGCGACCGCCCGGCACCGAGGGAGGGCTGGGATCAGGCGCCGGTGTCCACCATCCGGGCCTTGATGTCGGCGATCAACCCCTCACCGATTGCCCGGGCGTCTCCAGCGTCCACGCCATCGTTGAACTCGATGACGATGCCGCCGTTCTCAAGGTTGATGGTGTGTGAACCGCCACCCAGGTCACCGTTCTTCACACCGTTCACGATGCCCTGGAGGGCCTTCTCCCACTTGTAGACCTGTGAGGCCACCACCATGTCCTCCCCGAGCGCTGTCTGGTTCGACTGGGTTCCGAACCATTTGGCACCGTTCTCGGCCGCCACGCCCGTCGCACCGACAACCATCTGGGCCGTGCCCGTGAGGATGTCTGCACCGTTTGCGATGTGGCCCTCGGCGGCCTCGGCAGCCAGCGCCACGTCGCTGAACGACTCGATGTAGTTGACGTTCACCGTCACGCTCGGATCCTGGGCCGCCGCGCCGTTCACGAAGCCGTCCACGTAGAGCTTGGCGTCGCCGACCGCGATGGGCCCGATGACCCCGACAACCCCACTGGAGGTCATGGCCGCGGCCATGGCACCCATCACGTAGCCACCCTGGTCGGAGGCCGCCGTGTATGCGGACACGTTGTCGAGGCCGAAGGTGTCATTCGAGGTGCCCCATGCGAACGCCGTGTCCGGGAAGTCCTTGGCAATCTCCTGCAACGACCCTCCGTACTGCGAACCGTGGGCGATGACCAGGTCGTAGCCGTCCTTGGCGTAGCCGCGGACTGCCGCAGCGGCATCGTCCACGATGAACGTGCCATCGGTGATGTCGATGACGTCCACGCCGTCGAGCGCGTGGACTGCGTCCACCATGCTCTGGGTGAATGCAAGGTCGTTGCTGGCGCTGGGCGCCACGACGGCGATCCTGAACAGGCCGTCGTCGGCTGCCTCCCCATCGGAGCCGCAGGCTCCTGCGGCAAGGGCCAGCACGGCCAACATGGCCATGAGGCCCAGCCACTTGCGGTTCCTACGTGTGTACATGGTGTCCCTCCCTCGGGGATTTCCCTGCGACCGGTGGTCCCGGCCGAGATCTGTGTTGTTCATAGTCGCTATCACAGCCCACGGTCGAATGGGCGGGTCAGTGCCGCCGGCTGGCCGACGGTTCGGCTGATCACCACCAGGGCGACGATGGTCAGGATGGCCGGCGCCATGGCGGTAAGGCTGGACGTGGCGCCGGACACCAGGCCGAGAGTCTTCCACTGGAGCACCGTCGCCGAGACCATGCCGAAGAGTAGGGCACCACCCATCACCCCGATAGGCCTCCAGGCACCGAAGTAGACGAGCGCGATGGCGATGAACCCCTGGCCGTTGGTCAGGTTCTGCTGGAAGATGCCCAACTCGATCGCCAGCACCGCTCCTGCCAGGCCGGCAAGACCGTTGGCCAGCAGGATCGTTGTGTACCTCACCCGGGCGACGCTCACGCCGAGGCTGTCGGCGGCAGCCGGATTTTCGCCGACGGCACGGACGTTCAACCCGAATGTCGTCCGGTTCAGGAGGAATGCCACCAGGGGCACGAGAAGGAACGCCAGGTACACCAGCACAGAGTGCTGGAAGAACATCTCTCCGACCTTAGGGATGCGGGACAGCACCGGCACGTGCCACTCGCCGAAGCCCCGGATGGGCAGGGGGGTGCCCACCTTCTTCTGGAAGAGCAGGTCGCTCATGCCCAGCCCGAAGAGGAATATGCCAATTCCGCTTACGCCCTGTTCGGCCCGCAGTGTCACCGTGACGACTCCGTACACGACGCCCATGACCAGGCCTACGCCGAGCCCGACGGACACTCCGGCCACCGGTCGGCCCGTCTCCAGGATGGTCCAGTAGGCACCGAAGGCCCCCAGGAGCATGACGCCGTCGACGCCGAGGTTCAGCACCCCGCTTCGCTGCCCGATGGTCTCGCCCAGGCCGGCCAGCAGGAACGGCGTGGCCAGCCTGATCCCGGAGCCGACCACAAAGACCAGGGAGGCCATGGTGAAGAAGTCGGTCACGGCTGCGCCTCCACGTCGTCGTGGGGGGCCGGGTCCCGGCCACGACCCAGGCTCTCTCCCACCGCACGCCGCATCCGATCGCTGCTGACCACGAACACGACCACAAGGCCGTTCAGGGCCACGATCAGGGCGGCCGGCACCTGAACCGCCCGCTGCATAGCGTTTGCTCCGAACAGGAGGCCTCCGAAGAAGAACGAGGACGGGATGGTCCACAGCGGGTGGAGGCCGCCGAACAGTGCCGTCACGATTCCGTTGAAGCCCGCCGAGCCAGTGAATCCGACGCTGGATCCGTCTGTGACGAACCGGTGCGACTCGCTGCCGAAGACCAGGATCGCCCCGGCCAGGCCACACATGGCACCACTGAGGGTGAGGGCCGCCACGATGGTCCTCTTGACCGGCATACCGGCGTAGCGGGCCGCCGCCGGGCTGTGGCCGACCGCCCGGAGCCGATAGCCGAGCGAGGTCCTCCAGAGGAGCACCCATGCCAGGACGGCCATGGCCAGGGCGACCAGCACGCCGATGTGGAGGCGGGTATCGCCAGGCAGCAGGGGAAGGTCGGAGTTGTGGGACAGCCGGCGGGTCTGCGGGATGCGGCCACCGTCCTTCTCGTAGGGATCCATGATCAGGTCCCGGAGCAGGAAGTTCATGAGCTGCACGGCCACGATGTTGAGCATGATGGTGGAGAGGATCTCGTTGACACCGCTGTAGGCCTTCAGCGCTCCGGGGATGGCTCCCCAGATGGCGCCGCCTACCACGCCGCCCAGCAGTACCAGCGGCACGAGGAGCAGGCGGGGCACGTCAGGTACCGCGAGGGCCACCAACGTCGAGACGATCGCCCCCGCGATCATCTGTCCCTCCCCACCGATGTTGATGACCGATGCCCGGAAGGCGATGCAGATGCCGATGCCCACCAGGAGGAGGGGCATGGACTTGATCGCCGTGTCGGCCAGGGCGTCAACGTCGCCGAAGGCGCCGTCCAGGAGTGCCCCGTAGCCCCGGATCGGGTTCACCCCGAGCGTAAGGAGCATGACTCCACCCACCAGGAAGGCTGCCACCACCGCCCCGATGGGCATGAGGAGGCCCGCCACTCGCGGACCTGCCACCCGAGAGAGTCGAGATCGCAGCCATTCCCCCATCGGAGCGACAGTTTGGCCCCCAACCGCAATTGCGTCAACAGTTTGTTGAACTGGTTGGATGGTGGCACAGGAGCGACGACTACCATCGGCGACCGTGCCGATCAGCCCCGACGACCTTGACCACGTGGACCTGGCCGGGAAGGTCGCCGGCGGCGGCTACAAGTGGGCCGACCACGACGGGTCGTCGTTCCCGTCGTTCGTGGCGGAGCACGACCTGGGTCCACCACCGGCGATGGTCGAGCGCCTCTCAGAGCTGGTGGAGCTGGGTGCCTTCGGCTACCACGACGCCGTAGCCCGCCTCGGTCCGGCCTTCTCCGGCTGGATGACCCGCCGCCACGACTGGACACCCGACCCCGAGCTGGTCGTTCCGACGGTGTCCGTGCTGCAGGGCGTATGGGCGGTGGTAGAGGCCTTCACGGAACCCGGAGACGGCGTGCTCCTGACGCCGCCCATCTACTTCCCGTTCAACCAGATCGGGCCCACCACCGGGCGACGAACCGTCGACTGGCCGCTGGTGCGTGACTCTGAGGGCTGGCACTACGACCTCGACCACCTGGAACGGCTACTGGCCGACGACCCGGGCATCCGACTCCTCGTGCTGTGCCATCCCCACAACCCGACCGGTCGCGTCCTCACAAGTGACCAGTTGATCCGGATCGTGGAGATGGCCACCGAGCACGACCTGGTCATCGCATCCGACGAGATCCACTCCGACTTCGTCTACCCGGGAGCCACCCACCGACCACTCCCCCTCGTCGACGGTGCCGCCGAACTCACCGTCGTGCTCACGTCCGGGGTCAAGACGTTCGCCATGGGTGGTCTCAGGACCGCTGTGGCCTCCTTCTCCGACGAGCGTCTCCTCGCACGCTTCAACCGGGTGCCGGCGGAACTGCTCGGCGGCGTGAACCGCCTCGGCTGCGAGGCGGTGATCGCCGCCTGGGACGCCGGGGACGAATGGGTCGACGCCCTTGTCGCCCTCTTCGACCGACACCGCCGCCATCTGGTGGACCGCCTCACCGACGAGCTCCCGGAGGTCCGGGTCCACCTTCCAGAGGCGACCTTCCTGGCCTGGCTGGACCTGTCCGCACTCGGACCAGAAGGTCCGCCGGGAAGATGGCTGAGCGAGAGGACAGGCGTGTCGTGCAAGTCGGGGCCGCCGTTCGGCGTTGGCGGCGAAGGCCATGTGCGCATGACCTTCGGTACCTCCACGGTGGTCCTGGACGAGATGCTGGACCGACTCGTCGACGGCCTGGGAGGCTGACCTCATGACTGGAACCGACCGGATGGACGACATGGTCCACGTCACCCGCTGGCGCTGGGGCGCCAAGGAGTGGTCACCGTTCTCAGCCGCCGAGATGGACCGCCGCCAGGACGCCCTGCGGGCACACATGGCAGCCGAGGGCATCGACGCCTGCCTCCTGACCTCGTACCAGAACATCTGCTACCACTCGGGCTGGATCTACTGCTTCTTCGGCCGGAAGTACGGAATGGTCATCGACGCCGACCAGGCCACCACCATCTCCGCGGGCATAGACGGCGGACAGCCGTGGCGCCGCACCCACGGCGACAACATCGTCTACTCGGACTGGCGCAGGGACAACTACTACGAGGCCGTTCGGGACCTCACCCTTGGCGTGTCGCGCCTGGGCGTGGAGTTCGACCACCTCTCGGTCGACCAGTTCCGTGCCCTGGGGTCGGCCCTCCCAGGCGTTGAGCTGGTCGACGTCGGTTCGGCCACCATGTGGATGAGGACCATCAAGTCCACCGAGGAACACGACCTCATCCGACACGGCGCCCGCATCTGCGACCTGGGGGCCGAGGCCTGCGTGGAAGCCGTGGCCGCCGGGGTACCCGAGCACGAGGTGGCGCTGGCCACCACGCAGGCAATGGTGCGCGAGATCGCGTCCAGCTTCGAGTTCGTGGAGCTCATGGACACCTGGACCTGGTTCCAGTCGGGCATCAACACCGACGGGGCCCACAACCCGGTCACCAACAAGATCGTGGAGTCGGGTGACATCCTCTCGGTGAACACGTTCCCGATGATCTTCGGCTACTACACGGCCCTGGAACGGACCCTGTTCTGCGACCACGTCACCTCCGACGAGCACCTTCGACTCTGGGAGGTGAACGTTGAGGTCCACGAGCGGGGCCTTGACCTGATCCGGCCCGGCGCCAGGTGCTGCGACATCGCCACCGAGCTGAACGACATCTACCGGTCACACGGACTGCTGGAGTACAGGTCCTTCGGCTACGGGCACAGCTTCGGGGTGCTCGGCCACTACTACGGCCGGGAGGCCGGCGTGGAACTACGCGAGGACGTCGAGACCGTGCTGGAGCCCGGCATGGTCGTGTCCATGGAGCCGATGATCGCCATCCCCGACGGACAGCCGGGCGCCGGTGGCTACAGGGAGCACGACATCCTGATCGTGGGTGCCGACGGAGCCGAGAACATCACCGGCTTCCCGTACGGCCCCGAGTACAACATCATCCGCGGCTGAACCTCCGCCCGGCGGGCCTAGCCGGCAGCGGTCGTGGTGGTCTCTGCCGGTGCAGCCGTGGTCGTCGTCTCCGCCGGAGCGTCGGTCGTGGTCGTATCTGCCGCTGCTGCCGTGGTCGTCGTCTCGGCCGGAGCCTCGGTCGTGGTGACCCCGTCCGTGGCGGCCTCGTCCGGTGCCGCCGTGGTCGTCGGCGGTGACGGCACGCCCCCGGTGTCCAGGCCTCGTGCCTCCAGCTCGGCCATGTGGGCGGCGCGGGTTCCGTTGCCGTACCAACCGTCAGCCGCGATCCCCAGCATCTCCTGGAGGATCAGTGCCGGATCGCTGGGACCCCAGTTGTAGGTGGCCGTCAGGATGGCATCCTCGTTCAGCCCGACGGGCACTGTCGCCGCCGGTGCCTCTTCGGTGTCATCGGAAGAAGACGCGCCGGCAGAGGCCGCCCTCGTCGTCGTGGTGCCCGGAGCCGCTGTTGTGGCTGTCGCTGAGGATGATGCAGCGGTGGTGGTCGCCGGCACCCGGGCCAGGAGGGACACCTCGGCCTCGAGGTCCATGAAGTTCTCGCGCAACTGGATGATCTCCACGCGGAGGGTCTCCAGTTCGTCGTCGTTCGTCTCCAGCAGGCCGCAGCCGGTTGCGGCTAGGGCGAGGATGACGAGGGCGGCCGGGGCGAGGGTTCGCATGTGCATGCCCGCAGTATTCCAGAGGATCACGGCCAATGCGCGGCGCCCCGACAGGTAGTCCCCCGGTCGGGGCTCAGACGACCAGGATTCGTCGTGCGTGATACCCCTCGGCTCCGTCAGGGGCAATCGGCCTGGGACCCCGAGACTGCACCCGTCCCTCCATGTCATGTGCCCTTACCCGCAGGAGGCGAACACCCGGCTCGGGGTCCCAATCGAGGAACCACTGGACCCAACTATCTCCGGATCGACCCGGAGCACCATCCTGGAGGATCCGACACGCCATCCATGGTCCATCGTCCACTGCCACCTCGACACCGGCGACGCCGGCCACGGGTGCCCAGGCGACGCCGGCGATCGGCTGGCGACCGGTCAGGACCCTCGATCCGGTCGGAACGTCGATCCTGGAGGCGATCTTGATCGGCCCGTACTTCGCCCAACCCCGGGGCATCCAGTAGCCGTCGTCGTCCAGGGAGGTGAGCTGGATCCGATCCAGCCACTTGACCGCCGACACGTACCCGTAGAGGCCCGCCACGACCAGGCGCGCCGGGAACCCGTGGCGAAACGGCAGGGGATCACCGTTCATGCCCACGGCAACCAGCACCGTTCGCCCGTCCAGGGCCGTCGCCACCGGAAAGCCGGCATTGAATCCGTCCACCGACCAGGCCATCACCTGCTCGGCTCCGGGTTCCAGGCCGGCCCTGGCGAGCAGGTCACCGAGCGGCACGCCCGTCCAGACGGCGTTGCCGACGAGGCTCCCACCCACTTCGTTGGAGACGCAGTTGAGGGTGACGGCTGAATCCACGAGGTCCATTCCGAGTAGGTCGTCGAGCGTGAACCGCAGCTCGTGTTCGACGAACCCGCCTATGGACATCGACCACGTTGCGGGATCCAACCTGGGAATGACAAGCGCCGTGTCGATCCGGTAGAAGTCGTCGTTCGGGGTGATCCACGGTGAGAGACCCGGCATCGGGGGCCAGGGACCCTCGGTCGTAGTGGTGGTCGTGGCCGGCCTGTCACCTGCGGTCCTGCGGGCCGATGGAAGGACGACCCGTTCCCGCAGTTCCTCGGAGCCCCGGGTCGCCAGCGCCCTGCTGCCGACGGCGGCCACCCCCGCTGCTACGGACATGCCGGCCGCGTAGGTGATGAACCCGCGCCGGGTGGAGGCCTTCACGCGGGGATCCTCGAAGGGTGCATCCAGGGGTGGCCCGATGGCTGGAACACCCGACTGCGGATCGGCAACGGGCACCTTCCTCAGCGCCGTCTCCAGAACCGCGATGCCTGCGACCGCAGCTACGACGCCGGCGAGCAGGCCCCTGAACGGCGCCCCCGACCAGGCCGCTGCGCCGGCACCCACCAGGCCTAATCCCATGAAGGCCGTCCGGCCCACCGCGCTCCCCCCGGCGACGACCCGGCCGAGAACCGCCCCGGCGAGGAGCGCGACCACGACGATCCCGGCGAGCAGGGCCGGCTTCTGGGTGGTGCCGAGCAGGCCGATCGTCCGACGGACCAGCCAGCCGGGAGCCAGGTCCACGACGAGGTCGCCGACGGCGACGACGAGCGACGGACCGCCGGTGATGGCTGCCACTGCTTCGGCAGCGGCCAGGGCCGTGGCCGCAGCGACCACCCCGGCTACCGATGCCGCCCTGAACATGTCCTGAAACTACGGCAGGGTCCGGGTCCCCGGGGCGCGCCCGGTAGCCCGTCCGGTTACGGGTGTCAGCCGGTCCTGCCGGCTACCGCTTCCTCGACGACGTCGTACAGCAGGCCTGCGAGGGCGTTTCCGGTCGGTGAATCGGCTTCGACCACCAGGTAGGCGCCGTAGCCGTCTTCGAGGTCAAGCCACGGAACGGTGCCATAGAGGCCGCCGTCGGTGATCCGACCGTTCTCCTGGTCCACCCACCAGCCCATGCCGTAGCCCGAACCACCGACGTCAGCTCCGTAGGCCTCCATGATCCGGTCTGAGTGCATCCGCTCGAGGGACTCGACCGACAGCACCCGGGTGTCCCCACACATCCCCTCCTGGAGGTGCATGAGGAGCAGGGCGCCGTAGTCGCCGGTAGTCACGTAGGCGCCGCCCTCCAGGTTCGGATTGTCGGTCGCCATGAGGGTCGACGGGTCACTGTTGAACGACGCCGGATAGCGGTAGGGCTCGCCTTCCAGCTGGGTGAACGGGTTGTTGAAGGCGAGCGCCTCGAGACCACACGGCTGCACGTAGACCTCGTCGATGAGGTCCGCCCACGACTTCCCGGATGCCACCTCGGCGACGGCACCTGCGACCTGCCACTGGGCCCCGCCATACCGGAACTCGGTGTCAGGCGGGATGATGTCGGCATCATCGTCGGGGGTGGTGAACACCTTCTCGGCGCACCCCTGAAGCGTTCCGATCGGCAGGAACTGGCACACGTAGGGGCCGTAGGCCGGGTTTGGGAACAGGCCGACGAGACCCGAACTGTTGGAGATCAGATGGGCCGGTGTGATCTCGGGGTTTCCCGCCCCCCACGCTGCGACGTCGGCCACCGGTGCGTCGACGTCAAGGAGGCCGTCGTCGTGGAGCCGCATCAGGATGCCGGCCACGACCATCTTGGACGACGAGGCGATGAGCGAGATCCGTTCGGGGCCGAACTCCCCCCAGTGCTCGTGGTGGACAACGCCGTCATCACGCTGCACCACGATCAGGCCGGCGCCGTTTAGGCCCTTCGAGGCGATGAAGGCCTGGACGATCGGCGAGATGGCCGTGAAGTCGTAGACGGCAGCAGGAGCGACGGTGGTGGTGGTCGGCTCTGCTGGGGCCGTCGTGGTGGTGGTGCTCGTCGTGGATGTCGTGGTCTCCGGTGCAACCCCGACGGTCGTCGTGGTTGTTCCGCTGGCCTGGCCTCCAGAAGAGGCGTCGCCTCCACAGGCCGCCTGGACCAGGAGGGCTGCGAGGATCGGAAGTGACGCCACAAGGCGTGCGGTTCTAGGCATCGGGCGAATGCATCCACGAGAGATCAGGGGGCACCCACGGGAGCCCGTTCGGCGGGTTCGCAAAATCACTCTGACCAGCGACGCAACTATTCGAACGGGTAGATGCCGGTGTTGTGCCCGTCGTTCCAGGTGATGGACCCGTACTGGTCACGGAGTCAACTCGACCGCCACAGCAGCGGCCATCTCGGCCATCGAGAAGAAAATGTGGTCGGTCGCTGGAAGGTCGGCGGTGCCTGCCTCCGAGAGGCGGTTTCGGTCGATCCAGGCGTTGTCAAGGCCGATTGAGCGGGCCGGGATGTGGTCGTGCCTGATGCCCTGGGCCGTATGCAATATGTCTGACTTCCCATGCCCCAGGTCGGACTCCACGTGCTCGATCAGGTACTCGAAGTTGGAGGGATCCGGCTTGTACGAGCCGATGTCCTCGGCTGTGTAGATGGCATCGAACTCGACGCCCAACAGAGTGTTGGATGCTGCAAAGCCTGCACGGTCAACGTTCGAGAGGATCACAAGTCTGAAGTGCTCTGACAGGAACCTGAGAGCATCGGACGAGTCGGGAAACGCCGGCCAGGATGGGACCGACGCTCCGAATGCATAATCGAGCCCTGGTGACGTGACCAGCACCAGGTTCTCGGCTAACGCCCGGTGCACACGTTCCAGGACGGTGGGATAGGTCATGGCGGGCGCTGCGGTCTGTTGCTCCGCTTCCAAGTTGTTGAAGGCCGCAATCAGGGTGTCTCGCGTGAGGTCCGTCGGCGGATTCTCCACCAGGAGCGGCTGGAAGGCATCCCAGATTCCAGTCTCCCAATCGATGAGGGTGCCGTAGCAGTCAAAGGTCAGAACTGAGTGGTCGGTGAGCCGACGAGTCATGTCCTGAGACTACGGATAGGTGTGGCGTGTGCGCTTCTCCCGTGAAAGGAGAGGCTCAAAGCCCGGCACGGACACTCCCCACGGCTTCCAGCGCGGCGAAATGTCCTGGTTTCTCGACGTTTCTGGTGGGCGCGGAGGGACTTGAACCCCCGACCCCCTCCTTGTAAGGGAGGTGCTCTAGCCATCTGAGCTACGCGCCCGGGACCGGTGACCCTACCGGTATGCCCGGACCACGGATCGGGCCACCCGGCGGTTCAGAAGGTGCGGCGAGCCTCCAGGAGGGCGTCGGCCAGGGCCGGGCTGGCGCCGGCCACCGGCGTACGTCGGACCTCGGGATCCAGCACGCAGAGGTCGCGACCGTGGGCGTCGGTAACTTCCACACCCGCCTCCGAGCACACCAGGAGCGCCCCCATGTAGTCCCATACACCGTGGGCGTCGACCGAACAGTCCACGTAGCCGTCCAGCCGTCCGTCGGCCACCGCGCAGAGGTCCAGTGCCGCAGCTCCCATGGCACGGAACTGGCCCCAGCCCAGATGGCGGGGTGGCAGGCCCGACAGGCCGATGATCGCCTCGTCCAACGGTGGCGCCGTCTCGCGGCCGAGTGGCTCGCCATCCAGGCGGGCTCCCCAGCCGCGCACGGCGTCGTAGCGGTTCCCGCCGACCAGGTCCACGACGACGGCCACCCACGGCCCGTCATCGTCCACGGCACAGAGGCTGGTGGCAAACCACGGAAGGGACCGCGATGCGTTTGTGGAACCGTCCAGTGGATCCACGACGACGACCGGCGCACCGTCCACCGTCGGCGGCACGAGGCCCGACTCCTCACTCAGCACGCCGTAGCCCAACGGGTCCAGCAGACCGTGGATCGCCCGGTCGGCGACCACGTCGCTGGCGTACTGGTCGTCACGACCGCCGGACGGCCCCCACGCCACCAGGTCGTCGAACACGGTGAGCACGGCGTCGGCCGCATCGTGGAGGTCACTCAGCACGGCGACGGGATCCGCTTTCACGTCGTGGGTGTCAGGCACCCGACCAGTGTGCCAGACCACTACGCCACTGCTCCCGGTATGGCCCTAACCTGTCGGAAACCGCAGGCCGCAGTTGACATGGAGGACCGCCAGTGGCAGTCGTCGACATCGCTGGATTCATCGCCGATCTCAAGGACCACGCCGCCGAGCACGGCTTCCACGTCCATGACGAGCGCCACTTCGTCGAGACCTACTCGATGCGACAGGCCTTCGAGGTGGACCTGCACCCGGAAGCCGCCTGCGGCGGTCCCCTGGACCTCCACCTCTCCCTGGACCTGGAACCCCGGACGCTCATGGCATTCGAGGACGAGGTCATGTCCCTCTCCGATGACGACGACCCCAGCGACGACCTGGTCGTGCAGATCGTGTTCACCTGGGCCCTCCCCCCTCTGGAGAACGGCCCCGACCTCCTGGTGCTCGCCACCGAGCTGGCCGGGCTGGGTGGTCCCGACCTTCCGACCCAGGTCTCCGCCATCGACTCCTTCGAGTCGGTAACCGACGCCGCGCAGCGTTCCCTCGGCGTGACCGCACGCCTGGAGACCCCGCTGGCGGCCCTGTTCAGGGGTGACGACACCAACTGGATGTGCGACGCCCTCGAGCGGTCCCGGGCGATCAGCGAATACCTGCTTGGCCGGGCACCGGCCTGGCTGGGCGAGGAGGCCTGACCCGGACACCCGTCGCGGGCCAACAACGCCTCGTCGGCGACGCTGTGGTGGACTCCGTCACATGGCCTTCCCAACCGACGAGACCGACCGCCTGTTGTCCACCACCAGGTCCGTCCGCCGTCGCCTGGATCTCGAACGGGAGGTCCCCGAGGAGTTGCTCCTGGACTGCATCGACCTCGCCGAGCAGGCTCCGACCGGAGGCAACCAGACCAGTCGTCGCTGGCTGATCATCCGCGACCCCGACACCAAGGCCGCCCTGGCCGACCTCTACCGCGAGGCCGGCGGCGACTGGATCATCGGCAACTCCGAACGGATTGCGGGCACCGGCCACCGCAGTGAGGCGACGCTGGACTCCGGCGCCCACCTGGCACGCAACCTCCAGCACGTTCCAGCCATCGTCCTCGTCACCATCTACGGCGAGCACGATGGCAGCGGGCGACCCGGCCTGTTCGACTCGGTCATCCAGGCGGCGTGGTCGTTCTGCCTGGCGTTGCGCTCCCGTGGCCTGGGCAGTGCATGGACGACCCTGCACCTTGGCGCCGCCGATCGTGTGGCCGACCTGCTGGACCTGCCCGCCGGTGTCACCCAGATCGTGCTGCTCCCCGTGGCGTGGACGATCGGCGACGACTTCCGACCGGCACCGCGACGTCCGGCCCGGGAGATCACCTGGTTCGACCGCTGGGGACATACCACCCAGCGGCCGGCCGAGGGACCGCTCGTCCTTGCCGACGGACCCGGCGTGACCGTGGAGGTCGAGGTCAAGGCACCGCCCGACGAGGTCTGGCCCTACATCACCGACATCAACCTGCCGGCCAGGTTCAGCGACGAATTCCAGGGCGCCGAATGGATCTCCGATGAGCCCGGCGTGGGGGCCACGTTCCTCGGAAGGAACCGGCGCGGCGACATGCCTGACTGGGAGGTGACCTGCCACGTAGTCGGCTACGAGCCGGACCACCTGTTCGCCTGGAACTCGGTCGACGCCGACAACGCTGCCGCCCAGTGGAGCCTCGAGCTGGTCTCGCTGGCCGGGGCCACCCGCCTGCGGTTCGCCATGGTGCTCGGCCCGGGACCGTCGGGCCTGACCATGATCATCGGGCAGATGCCCGACATGGAGGCGAAGATCATCGCCAACCGGCAGAAGGAACAGGCGGCCAACATGCGACGATGCGTTGAGGGAATCCGCGACCTCGTCGAAGGACGTAGCTGAACCAAACTCCCCCGCCCATCGACCATCCCCGGCGGGCCGTGCTCCCCACACACGGCCGGACCGCCGGACCGTTCGACCGTTCGACCGTTCGACCGTTCTTCAATTCACCAGACAGAAAGACCTTCATGACAACCCTCGGACTCTCCGCCCACGACCTACTCACCACCACCCGCGCCGTACGAAAGCGGCTCGACTTCGACCGCCCCGTGGATGACGACCTGATCAGGGAATGCCTGGAGTACGCAGTCCAGGCCCCTTCCGGCTCCAACAGCCAGGGGTGGCGCTTCATCGTGGTGACCGACGAGGAGAAGAAGGCAGGGCTGGCCGACCTCTACCGTCGGGGATGGGACCTCTACACGTCAATGGCCGGCAGTGTCGGAAACACTTCCGAAAGCGCCCCGGATGAGAAGGCAGCCCAGCAGTTGAGGGTGCTCGGCTCCGCCTCCTACCTGGCCGAGAACATGCACCGCGTGCCGGCGATGCTCATCCCCTGCCTTCCGGGCCGAATCGACGGCTCGGCCATGGGAGCCGCATCGAGCCTGGCATCGATCATCCCGAGCACGTGGAGCTTCATGCTGGCCGCCAGGGAACGTGGCCTGGGTACCTGCTGGACGACCATCCACCTCATGTTCGAAGAGGAGGCGTCCGAGCTGCTGGGGATTCCCTACGAGTCGGTCAGCCAGGTTGCGCTCATCACGATCGGCCACACGATCGGAACCGACTTCAAGCCGGCCAGCCGGGAGGGTGGCGCTTCGGCCGTCACCTCGTGGAACACCTGGGGCTGACCGGAACCAGGTGACCTGGTCGCCCTGGCCGGCCTACCGGACCAACCGATTTCAGGCCGCCTCGGCAGCGGCGGCCAGGTTCTCCAACGTCGCCTCCATGCCGGCACGGTTGTGGGTCGCCCGATCTGCCACCCCGCTGGCCAGCCGTCCGATCTTGACCAGCAGCCAGGACCGGTTGTCCACCCATGACTCCGTGACCAGGCAACCACCTTCTGTCGGGCTGATCTCGTAGATCCAGTCACAGCCGCCCAACGGCCCGATCCGCAGCCGGAAGACCAGGCGCTTCGGCGGGTCACACTCGACCACCTCGACATCGGTCCTCCACCGGTGCCAGCCGTTGTGGTTCCGGCCGTTGAACACCGCGCCGACGGCGGCCTCCGTGACATCTCCGGCCCAGGTCCCGCCGTCGTTCTCAGGCGACCAGTCCCCCATCCTCGGCAGGTCCGAGACCAGCGCCCAGACCGCCTCCGGATCCGCTGCCACCTCGCGTTCTACGCTCACCACTGCTGAACCCCCGGTTGGTCAGATGCCCAGATACTTGCCCATGGATGATCCGGGCGACGACGTGGCCGGTCAGCCCGCCACGGGAACGACCTCGATCGAGCCGTCCCCGGCCACCACGACGACCATGTCGCCGGTACCGGACCGGAGCGCCTCCAGGACCACTTCCGGGTCGACCTCGGCAGGATCCGTCAGGTCGAGGCGCCGATGGTGGACCACCCGCACCCCGGGCACCTCCCCGATGGCCGACACCAGAGCGGACGCCGCTGGCCCCACGAGGGTGACAGTGCGCGACGGGGGCCTGCTGGAAGTCGGCACGGACCTCAGCCCGGATCGCAGGACGCGCCCGTGGTACACCGACACGCCGGCCGTTGCGCCAATGAGGGCCAACGGGATGCGGAAGCCGGCCACCGAGTCTCCGTCGAGGCTGCCGTCCAGCACACCGAACAGGACCATGTAGACCATCGCCAGTACGGAGCCCAGCACCACCAGGGCCGTAGCGCCGAACACGGAGAACAGGTACACGCGGCGAACCGCGGACGCCTCCTCCGCAAGGCTCCCGGCGTGGGCCTGGATGCGACGCCACGCACGGTTCCAGATGGGTCCTCCAACCATGAGCATGGTCAGGGCGAACGTAACCAGCTCCCCCACATCGACGTCCCAGTCGTCGGGCGCCGGAAGCACCTCGTTCAACACGATGCCAAGGAGGACCGCCAGGCCGACCGTGGAAGCCACGAGGCCGACACCGGCCTCCAGGTGGTCGTAGAGCCGGGCCACCTCGTCGCGACCCTCGGCCTGCCTTGCCACGGCGTAGGGAACCTCGCGCCGGTGGTAGGCCCAGAGGCCGAGGCCGATCACGAGCAGGGTGGCGTAGATGGTCATCACGTCGAAGTGCTCGACCGCCGGACCCTCCCGGGAGGACGCCACCAGAAGCCAGGACAGCACCGTGTGTAGGACGCCGGCGGCGGCCACCACCGTGGTCGCCAACCCGCCGAGAACGCCCACCACCAGGACGTATCCGTCGCGCTCCGGGCTACGGGCGGACTTTCGGGCGTTTCGCCACCAGAACCACCACCAGGCCACGCCGAAGGCCAGCAGTGGTCCGATGGAACCACGCAGGCCATCCCAGCTGTTGGCCCAGGACGTGTCGCCCCCATATCCGTGCCCGAGCGACAGGGGATCCGGTGTGATGCCCTCGTAGGCCCACCGGAGTAGGTGTTCGACGATCATCGCCGTGCTGAACGCCATTCCGGCCAGCGCCGCTCCCGAGGCGAACAGGAGGTGGATGAGGCGACGTGTACCCGGCAGCCGCCAGTGCACGACCGAGACGGCGAACCAGACCGGTAGCGCCGCCAACGCCCATGAATCGAACGACCAACCATCGATCAGCCATCCGATGACCATGATCGACGACCCGACCAGCATTCCCGTGGACGCGAGGTCCACGGCCGAGAGGTAGAAGGACCAACCGCCGGACCCGGCTTCGGACTCCGACAGCCGGAACCGGCGCCGCAGCCAGAGCGACAGGCCGACCAGCGCCGCTCCGGCGACGATCACGAGGCTCAACCAGATGGCCAGCCCCTCAGGGTCGCCACCCCGACCATCCTCCACCACGTCGAGGAGTCGGCCTAGGGCGCCGGTGGTGCCGATGGCCGTAGCGACCACGAGGCCGAAGAGGAAGCCGAACTCGAACAGCCTCCGGGCCATCAGGCCGACGTCGACCCGCTCGCCGGCGGCCCGCCGGCGGTACACGATGATGCCGAACACCAGGGCCACAACCAGAATGAACTCCACGAGACCTCCCGTCGGCCGTTCCCGGAAGCCTCGCGCAGTCGGTCAGTAGACCGGCGTCACTTCGTAGGCGCCACCCCCCGGGCGGCTACCTACCCTTTTCCTTTCGGGACTTCGTCCTCCAGCCAGTCGTCAAGGTCAGCGTCCTCCCAGTCCGATGGGCCGTAGACGGTGCCGGGCAGGGGGGTCATCAGCTGCGTGTCACCTGCGGTCACGTACTCCGCCACCAGGTCCCGGCATCCGAGCAGGCGTTCGTCGGGCTCGCCGTCGTCCAGACCCCGGGCGGAATCCAGGCTGCGCTGCATCGCCGCCCAGTCGTCGACGGTCGTGGCCCACACCATGACCACCTCTGTGGCATTGGTGGTCACCTCCCAGAGTCCGGTGGCCACCACCCCATGGTCGGCGAACACGGGCACACGACGTTCGAGCACCTCGGCGAGGAACTCCGCCTGGCTGCCGGGCCGGACCGTGAGCACCTCGTTCACGAACAGCGACCCACGGATGCCCCGCTCGGCTATCTCTGCGGTGGTCGGTGACCCGGTCACCCCGGCACAGACCCGGTCGTAGCCGCCGGTCCTCCACTGGGAGGCCTCGTCCCACCAGTCGCCGTAGAAGGCGCTACGGCGCTTCAGGTTCAGGCGGTCCAGGTTCCGTCGCCAGCCTTCCCAGCCGTCCTCGCCACAGTCCCAGATGTTGACCACCTGGGGCCAGCGTCCGCCCCCGAAGCCCAGGACGAAGAAGCTGCCCTGGAGGGTGGTCATGCCCGGCATCCGGTTGGTCGGCTCGCGCGCCACGTGCTCCATGTACGCGTACTGGCCCTGACCGACGATGTCGACGGTTTCGTGTACGAACACCGGCCGGGTCACGCCACCATTGTCCCGCTGCCCGCCAGGAACCTCTTCACCGTCCAAGCCTCGCACAACAGCCAAGGCCACGTAGAACGGCGGTACAGCAGCGCACCGGCAGCAGGCGACAACCGCAACCGTGCATTGCCACCCACACGCGAACCCGACCACAACGGACAGCCGGACAGACGGCATGTACCCACCACAGCTGCCCACAGCGACTGCTGTGCCGGGTCAGGCAAGAATTGAAAGTGGGCCGGGGGAGAATTGAACTCCCGACCGAGCGATTATGAGTCGCCTGCTCTAACCACTGAGCTACCGGCCCGTCGGCAGTCTGGCAGCAGGAGGACCTATTGACTGACGCCCCGATGCCCATCGCCAGACGTCCATCGTCAGGTGTCGGGGCCACTCCGGGTACCACCACCATCCGATACGTTTGCCCCGACCCCGACGGAAACCGGCAGGAGCGACCGTGACCGGCGATGAGGTCGTCGAGGTCGGCGACCACCCCACTGCGATATCGGCCGAGCACGACCCTGCTGTCGTCCTGAGCCTCGTCGTCCCCACCTACGACGAGGCCGGCAACATCGGGCCGCTGCTGCGCTCGCTCCATGGCGTGCTGACCGACAGCCAGGTCGGCTTCGAGATCCTGGTCGTGGACGACGACAGCCCCGACCGCACCTGGGAGGTCGCCGGGAGCCTCGCTGCCGAGCTGTCCGGCGTCCGGGTGATCCGACGTACCGGAGCCTCCGGCCTGGCAACCGCCGTGACCTGCGGCTGGGCCCACGCCCGCGGTGGAATCCTCGGTGTCATCGACGGTGACGGCCAACACCCACCGGCCGTGGTAGCCGACCTCCTGGACGCCATGCACGACAGGGTCGACGTGGCCGTCGCCAGCCGACACGTACCGGGGGGAGGAGTCTCGAACTGGTCGGCCCTCCGACGCATGCTGTCACGCGGCGCACAGGCTCTCGGCCTGCTACTCCTACCGGGGACTGTCGGACGTGTGACCGACCCGATGAGCGGCTACTTCCTGGTCCGACGGGACGTCATCGCCGGGACCGAACTGGACCCGGTGGGCTACAAGATCCTCCTCGAGGTCCTGGCCCGTGGCGACGTCCGCCGTGTGGCCGAGCGTCCCTACGTATTCCTGGAGCGCGAGCGGGGCGAGTCGAAGGTCTCCCCCGCCCACTACGTCGGCTACCTCCGCCACCTCATGCGCCTCCGACTGCATCCGCTGCGAAGCCGAGCGCTCGTCCGCTACCTACTGGTCACAGCGCTGGCGCTGCTGGCCGATGCCCTGGCCTTCCTCTGGATCTTCGATACGCAGGGCTGGAACCTGACCCGCTCGGCGGCCATCGCCGGCGAGGTCGGGATCCTCCTGACCGTCCTACTGCACGACCTCTGGACGTTCGCCGGCCGGGCCGCCCGCAGCTCCCTGGACAGGTTCCGACGCCTCGCCGGCGTCCAGTTGGCACTCGGCGTGCTGCTGTTCCTGCGCCTGCTGGTCATCAACGCCCTCGTGAACTGGTTCGACCTGGGACCGTTGGCGGCCTTCCTGGTGGCTCTGGCGGCGGTCACGCCTGCCAGCCACCTACTCGGATCCAGGCTCACCTGGCGGGGCGTCCGGTCCTAGGACTGGGTCTGCTCGTCCCGACGGAGCCGGTCCCGCTTCTCGAACCACAACCTGCTGCCCGCATCGACCGTGCCATAGGCGTAGTCGTCCAACTCCAACCGCCCCGAAGGCAACGTGTCGAGGATGCGCCTGTCCTGTCTCTGGACGAGCCCGTACTCGAATCGACCACCGATCCATGCCGCCAGACGGCCGAAGGGCACGTCGGCGTAGTAGCGGGCGAACACCCATGTCCGCTCCTCGGCCACCGGCGTCATGATCGCCAGTAGTCGGAACCTCGGGCTCATCTCGAGATACAGGAGGTTCGGCATTCGCACCTTCAGGACGAAGTCCTTCCTCGCCCGTCGACCCGTTCGTTCATCCGGGTAACCGTCGAGCGTGACCCTCATGTCGATGCGGTCCCCGCGGTCCTCCACATGCTGGTCGACCACGACTGGGCCCATGCCGGGGTTCAGCGACCGGTGCACGAACGGGAAGTGGTAGACGTCGAAGTTGGAGTCCATCAGCCGCGTGTAGTGGTACGGCCAGATCGACTGCGTCTGCCAGGCGCGGCGCCCTCCCGACGGCAGCGCCTCGAACCAGGGAAGCTCGTCAGCAGCCTCGGCGTCTCCGTGCCAGACCCATACCAGGCCACATGCCTCCCTCGTCGGGTAGGCCTCCACCCGCCAGGTGGAGGGGATTTCGAACTGGCGGCCCATGAACGGGGCCAGCCGGCATGCACCGGCGGCGTCGAACCGGAGCCCGTGGTAGGGACACTCGATGCAGCCGTCCGTTACCCGCCCCGAACTCAGCCGGGCTCCCTTGTGGCTGCACCGATCCCGCTGGACGACGGCCTCGCCTCCCGCCGCCCGCCATGCAACTAGCCGCTCGCCAAGGCGTTCGATGCCAACCGGTTTCGCTCCCAGCGAGCGGGACTCGAGCACCGCGTACCACTGGTTCGGAATCACCGCCTGCTCCCGTCTCCCGCCCGGCAACGTAGTCGCCCGACGGAGCGGTCCGCTGGTGGATCAGTCGGCGCGGTAGCCGTTCCATCGTCCGGTCAGGGCGGTTCGAAATCTGTCGTCACCCAGGGCAGCGTCCACGCCGTCTGGTACATCGAGGTCAGGAAGGGCTGCGAACCTGGCCAGCACCTCGTCGAGGCCGATCCCACCGACGCCCGCCGCGACATCCTGTCGCTCCGCCTCATCGCGGTAGACCTTCGCCTTCCACGAGAGGGACAGCCGGACCTCCGACTCGTCGAAGTCAGCCAACACGTCGTCGCCATCGGCCACGATCCACCGGGACCCGTCATGGTCCAGGGAACTGTCGATCGTCAGGCCTGGCGGCGGCAACGATCCAGCGGGACCCGTTCGTTCCACCTGGTGGTGCATGAAGTCGTTGTCACCCACCACACCGGAGTTCCAGACGTCCTCATGGCGCACACTTGCGGCGTCACGACCTTCCGGCCAGTACCGGAAGTACCCCCGCTCGCCCCGGTAGAACCACGACACAGCTGTCACGATCGGAATCCTGACGTCCTCGAAGAGACGCGACACGCCCATGGCCTGGAGCAGCCAGCCGGGAGCATTGGACCGGTCGGCGCCTACGAACTCCGGTATGTCGGTGTGGGAGAACCCCTGACCCGAACAGGGCGTCGTGAGGTTTACGAAAATCTGCTCTGGGACAACCACCGCACCGCCGAACATCGCCGACGCGGCATCGGCGAAACCGGTGTGGCCGAGCAGCGTGTCCGCGCCCTCCACCGTTGCTCGACCACCCACCCCCCAATCGCCACGCCACGTCGGTCCGATCAGGTGTTTCGGGACGTCAGCCCGTTCCTTCCGCTCGCCGTCGCCTGCCTGCTCGGCGGCTCGTCCATCTACCAGATAGCGCGCAGGCATGAAGTAGGGACCGTTAGCCCGTCCCATCGCACGGATCGACTCCGGGTCGGTTACCACCTCGTGGAGAAGCATCGGAGCGAGGCAACCGGCTGGCCGATCAGGGCGTATCACCACGCCCGGATCGTAGGTAGCGACCGGCCCGACACGCCAACCGGCCCCCACCCGAGGGCGGGGGCCGAGCGATGGCTCCGGGGGTGGGGTTCGAACCCACGACCTGCGGATTAACAGTCCGACGCTCTGCCAGCTGAGCTACCCCGGAATGGGCGAGCGCCACGATACCAGCGCGACCCCCGTGCCGGAATCCTCCAGCGGGTCCCGAGCGGACCCTTTTCAGCCCTCGTCGAGGTAGTCGCGGAGCTTCTGGGAACGGTGGGGATGTCGCAGCTTGGCCATGGTTCGGGCCTCGATCTGCCGGACCCGCTCGCGCGTCACCCCGAAGTGCCGACCCACCTCTTCCAGGGTCCGCGGCTTCTCACCGTCCAGACCGAACCGCATCCGAACGACGTTCTTCTCCCGCTCGTCCAGGTCCTCCAGGGAGGCCAGGACCGCATCTCCCAGAAGTCGGCCGGCAGCGGCATCCGCCGGAGCTATGGCCCCCAGGTCGGGCACGAGGTCGGCCAGGCTGACGTCCCGCTCGTCGCCCATCGGGGAATCCAGGGAGAGCGGGTTGTCCTGTTCGCTGGCCAGGCGCAGGAGCTTCTCGACCTCGCCGGGTTCCAGGACCGCCCGGTCGCCGATCTCTGCGTGCGTCGGCTCCCGCTCGAGTTCCTGGGCGAGGTCACGCTGGACCCTCAGCACCCGGTTCATGGCATCCACCTTGTGGACGGGTATCCGGATGGTGCGCGACTGGTCGGCTATGGCGCGGGTGATGGCCTGTCGGATCCACCACGTGGCGTATGTCGAGAACTTGAAGCCCTTGCTGGCATCGAACTTCTCGACGGCCCGCATCAGCCCGAGGTTGCCCTCCTGGAACAGGTCCAGGAGCGGCAGGCCCCGACCGCCGAACTTCTTGGCCACCGAGACCACCAGTCGCAGGTTCGCACGGGTCAAGCGGTCCCGAGCGCGGTCGCCCCGTCGTTGCCTACGGCGTAGCCGTGCCACCTCGGCCCGGTCGGCCTTGTCCAACCCGACCGATGCAGCCAGGGCGGTCAGCTGCGCCTCGGCCTCGTTCCCGTCGATGATGGCCCCGGCCAACTCCACCTCGTCGAAGGCGGTCAGCAGCGCCACCTGGCCGATCTCCCGCAGGTAGAGGCGGGTCGAGTCGTTCGCCGAACCCTGGTCCACGCCGGATTCCGATCGCGCCTTGTACTCGACCCTGCTGGCCCTCACGAGGCGCATCACCTCGTCGGCGTCGGTCTCCACGGCAACCGTCTCATCGAATTCGATGCCATCGGCATGCAGCGACGAACGGATGTCAACTATCAGGTCTGTTGTCAACTCCGCATCCCTGACGACATCGAGCACCTCGTCCAAGGTGAGCCTTCCGCGAGCGCGACCGCGTCGGAGCAGGCGGGTCACCTCGTACTCAGAAACCCCGGGCCAGGCTGGAGGCCCAGAGGTCGACTCAGGCATCCACCCCCCCCTCCGAGTAGTCCACCAACCACCGTAGTAGCGGTTCGACGGTGGCGAGATCGGCGGGTGCTTCACGCAACCCGATGATCTGGGTACGCAGGTACGAGATGGACGGCTGGTAGGTGGCCAGATCACCGGAGAGACGGGCCTCCGCCTCCAGAGCGACAGCGGCACGCTCAGCTGCCAGGAAGAGCAGTCGGGACATGATCCCACGCGACTCGTCGTCGGAGGCATCCTGGACCGCCAGCCGACCCAGGAGGTCGGCGACCACGCCGTCGCTGGCCTCCATGGCCGAATGGAGGTCCTCGCCGTCGCAGAGTGCGTCGAGGGCCGCCCTGTTCAACGGGTCGTCGAACAATGCGGCCACCAGGTGGCCTTCTATCTCCTCCGGCCTGTGGACGAGGAGGCGCAACGCCTGATGTTCCGGGGTGAGGTGACCCGGCCCGTCGACACGACCACCCGTGTCGACGTCGACGTTGCGCCCCCGCTCCCCCGACCCGGAGGTCGACCGCTCGCCGCGACGCCGCACCTCGTCGGCACTCACCATGCATCGATCGGCGATCCGCATCACGTACTGGTCGCGCACCAGCGAATCCGGGTGCTCCGCAACGAGGCGCATGGCGGCAGTGGAGGCCAGGGCGCGCCCCTCCGCTGATCCCAGATCGCCTCGGCCCAGCTCCCTGTCCACCCGGAACTCCAGGAAGGGGCGGGCCTCACCGATCGCCTCACGCAGCGAATCGGGGTCGCTTCCGGCCAGGTCACCGGGGTCGCTGCCCTCGGGCAGGGCTGCGACGGCGAACCGCAGGCCGAACTCCTCTTCCCACTCGTAGACCCGCTCCGCTGCCGCCTGTCCGGCGCCGTCGGCATCGAATGCCAGGACGATCCGCTTGGAGAAACGTGCCATGGCCCGGGCGTGCTGCGGGGTGAGGGCCGTTCCGCACGTGGCCACAGCCCGCTCGATGCCCGCCAGATGGCAGCCGATCACATCCGTGTAGCCCTCGCAGACCACCAACTCGTCGATGCGGCTGGCCTCCGCCTTGGCCCAATTCAGCCCGTAGAGCACCTGGCCCTTGGAGTAGAACTCGGCAGCGTCCGAAGTGTTCTTGTACTTGGGTCCCTCCCCGTCGGGAAGCTTCCGCCCCCCGAAGCCGATGGCGTTGTCCTGCGCATCGAAGATCGGGAAGAGGATCCGGGCACGGAAGAAGTCGTACTGGCCGCCCCTCTTGTTGATGCCACCCAGGCCGGTGGCCGTCCACTCGTCGTCGCCCAGGCGAAGGTGGCGTGACAGCTCCGACCACTCGTCCGGCGCCCAGCCGATGTTGAATCGCCGGGCGACGTCGCCGCCGTAGCCCCGTGATCGGAGGTAGTCGCGTGCAGCGCGGGCCGCCGGATCCTCCAGGAGCCGCTCGTGGTAGAACTCCACCGCGCGTCCGACGTGCCCTGCATGCTCCCGGCGGCGGTTCCGGCTGCGACCCTCGTTCCGGTCGGTGTACCGCAGGGCGATTCCAGCCTTGGAGGCGAGGAACTCGACCGATCCGGCGAAGTCGAGGCCGAGGGCCTCGCGCACGAAGTCGATTGCGTCACCCTTCGTCTGACAGCCGAAGCAGTAGTAGACGCCCTTCTCAGCGTTGACGGAGAACGACGGAGACTTCTCGCCATGGAACGGACAGAGCCCCATCCACTGGGAACCCTGCTTCTTGAGCTGCGTGTGCTCCGTGATGATCCGGATGATGTCGGTCTCATCGCGGACACGCCTCACGTCGTCGTCCACGATGCCCATGGGCCGAACGTACCACCGGCCTCCAACCCGCTCTCCGGCGTGCCGCTCCGTTCCGGGGGCCCGACCCCGGAACGCTCAGGCGTCGAGCGAGATGAGTGCCTGGGCCACGGCCAACCGGGCGACCGGCACCCGGAACGGTGAACAGGACACGTAGTCGACACCGGCCGCCACGAGCAGGTGGATCGACGCCGGATCTCCGCCGTGCTCGCCACAGACGCCCACCTCGAGGCCCGGGTGGGCCAGCCGTCCGGCCCTCGTCGCCGCTGCCACCAACGGAGCCACCGCGCCCGGGTCCAGCCTCTCGAACGGGTTGTCCGGGAGCAGGCCCCGTGACAGGTACTCCCCCATGATCCGCTGCTCGACGTCATCGCGGCTGAACCCGAAGACCATCTGGGTGAGGTCGTTGGTTCCGAAGGAGAAGAAGTCGGCGTGACGGGCCATCTCCCCGGCCAGCAGGGCCGCCCTCGGCGTCTCGATCATGGTGCCGACCGTCGGCGGCTCCACGGGACCCGCAGCGGCTATCTCATCCAGAACCCAGCCCCGGACCAGCTGCAACTCGGCAGCGGTGGCCACCAGCGGAAGCATCACCGCTGCATGCGGGTGGCCCCCGGACTCCTCCACGTCGGCCATGGCGGCCAGCAGGGCACGTGTCTGCATGCGGTACAGGCCCTCACGCATCACGGCCAGCCGGACGCCGCGCTCGCCCAGCATCGGATTGTGTTCAGCGCCCAGCAGCGAATCGTCGCCGAGGAACTCGTGAAGGGGGGCATCCAGCAGCCGGACCGTGACCGGTAGCGGCGCCATGGCCTCCAGCACCGCAGCCAGGTCGACGCGCTGCACGGCACCCAGCTCCTCGAGCGCCGCGGCCTCCTCGTCCGGGTCCGCCGCCAGCAGGAACCTCCGTATGGCCGGCAGGCGGTCGCCCAGGAACATGTGCTCGGTTCGACAGAGGCCGATCCCCTCGGCTCCGAAGGCCCTGGCCCTGGCGGCGTCGTCCGCCCGGTCGGCGTTGGCCCTCACCCCGATCCGGTCGCCGCGCACCTCGTCTGCCCAACCCAGCAGCACGTCCAGCTCCGGAACCTCGGCGGCGGCAGCCACCCCGGCCGCCCCGGCGAACACCTCGCCGGTCGTGCCGTCCAGCGAGACAGGCGATCCCTCTTCGATGCGGTGGCCACCCGCGGTGACGTGGTCGTCGGACACGAGTAGGTCGGCCAGACCCACCACGGCCGGCACACCCCAGCCGCGTGCCACCACGGCGGCGTGGCTGGCCATGCCACCGCGGGCCGTCACGATGCCTTCGGCCAGCTGCATTCCGATCTCGTCGGCCGGCGTGGTCTCGACGCGTACGAGCACCGCGGCCTCGCCACGGTCAGAGGCATCCAGCACGGCCTCGGCGGTGAGGCAGAGGACACCGGTGGCAGCGCCCGGGCTGGCCGCCACCCCGGTTCCCAGCAGCTCCAGGTCGTCCCCGGCCTGCATGCCGGCATGCAAGAGGGCTTCGACTAGCGCCGGGGGGACCGCGGCTACGGCAGTCCAGCGTGCCTCTGCACTGCCGGCCGTCACAGCCTCAGCGACGAGGCGTCGAAGGTCGTCCGGGTGGGCCACCACGTCAGGCAGGCAGCAGCGCTGCCATGTGGTCGACCAGGCCGTCGATCGGCACCCTCTCCTGGGACATCGAGTCACGGTCCCGGACAGTCACCGCCCGATCCTCGAGCGTGTCGAAGTCGACGGTCACGCAGTACGGCGTGCCGATCTCGTCCTGTCGCCGGTAGCGCCTGCCGATGGCCTGGGTCTGGTCGTAGTCGCACATCCAGTGCGGCTGCAACAGCCCAAGGACCTCGTTGGAGGGGTCGATCAGCTCCGGTTTCTTGGAGAGCGGAAGCACCGCGATCTTGTAGGGAGCCAGGCGGTGGTCGAGACGCAGCACGGTCCGGACGTCATCGTTGACCTCCTCCTCGTCGTAGGCGGCCATCAGGAACGCCATGGCGGTGCGGGTCGCGCCGGCCGCCGGCTCGATGACGTGGGGTACGTAACGCTCACCGGATGCCGGATCGTGGTACTCCAGCTTCGTCCCGGAACTCTCCGCATGCCGCTTCAGGTCGAAGTCGGTGCGGTTGGCGATGCCCTCCAGTTCGTCCCAGCCCCACGGGAACGCGAACTCCACGTCGGACGTACCGGTCGAGTAGTGGCTCAGCTCGTCGGCATCGTGCTCCCTGAGGCGCAGGCGGTCCTCGGGCATGCCCAGGTCCAGGTACCAGCCCATGCGGGCACCGCACCAGTAGCGGTACCACTCGTCGGAGTCGGCGGGCGGCACGAAGAACTCCATCTCCATCTGCTCGAACTCGCGGGTCCGGAACACGAAGTTCCCCGGCGTGATCTCGTTCCGGAACGACTTGCCGATCTGGGCGATGCCGAAGGGCGGCTTCTTGCGCGACGTGTTCAGGACGTTGGCGAAGTTGACGAACATGCCCTGGGCGGTCTCGGGGCGTAGGTACACCTCGGCGGCCGACTCGACCATGGGACCGGCGTGGGTCTTGAACATGAGGTTGAACTCGCGGGCCTCGGTGAGCGACCCGGACCTGCCACACGACGGGCAGGTGTCCGGATCCTCCAACTTGTCCTGGCGGTGCCGGGCACCGCACTCGCGGCAGTCGACCATCGGATCGGAGAAGTTGGCCAGATGGCCTGAGGCCTGCCACACCGCCGGCGGAGACAGGATCGAGGCATCCAGCCCGACCACGTCGTGGCGCAACTGGACCATGGTCCGCCACCACTGCTCCTTGACGTTGCGGAGGAGGAGGACGCCGAGCGGCCCGTAGTCGTAGGTGGAGCGGAAGCCGCCGTAGATCTCGGCTGACTGGAAGACGAACCCCCTCCGCTTCGAGAGGTTCACCACCTTGTCGAAGAGCGTCTCGTCATTGGTGACCATGGGCGTGCAGGATACCGGAGCACCCCGTGGCGAACGTCGACGATCCGGGGTGATCCGGGGCCAGAATGGGCCGGTGAACATCATGCAGCGACTTCGGGGGGGTGGCGCCACCACCAACGACCCGACCGCCGTCGCGAGTCGACGGTTCGTGGCGTGGATCCTGGACAGCCTCTTCATGGCGATCATCATCCTGATGATCCACCGCAGCGGCGTGGCGTTCATGGACGAGGCCGGGAACCTGACCATCAATCCATCCGTGATCTACACAGCGACCCTCCTCATGGTCCTGAACCAGGTGGGCCTGACGATGGCCACCGGGTTCAGCCTCGGCAAGGCCGTCACCGGGCTACGCGTCGTGAACCGTTACGACGGTGGCCTGCCCGGGTTCCGTGGCGCCGCCGGCCGGACCCTCCCGTGGGTGATTCCCATACCGTTCATTCCGATCATCGAGGCTGGCCTGATCCTGGCCAGCACGGGTCACCGTCGGATCGGCGACAGGATCGGGGCGACGCTCGTCGTCGACCGTGGATGGGCTGGTCAGCCGTTCTTCGTTCCGGGACTGGACGATGTCCAGGGCAACGACCAGATACCGGGAGACGACCTGATCTGAGCCGAGCCGAACCGACCAGCAGGTCGGATCGGAAATCCTCAGGCGTTGTCCATGACCCGCCGGGACCGGAGCCGCCTCTCAAGGTGGTATTCGGCAACCGCCGTGGCAAGCGCGTCGACCTCGCCACAGACCCCGGGGTCCGTCACCTCCAGCGCATCGGTCAACCCGCCACCCAGGATCGCCCGCAGCACGGCCAGGGCCGGTTCGCTGACCGGTCGCCCCCTCCGGCAGTCGACGCAGAGCACACCGCCCTCGCCGATGTCCAGGGCCACCAGGGACTCCTCGGCACCACACTGCACGCAACGGTCCAGCTGCGGTGCCAGCCCCTCGTTGGCCAGCAGCTTCAGGTAGAACGCCGGCACTATCAGCGACGACGGGCGCTCGTCGAGTATCCGCAGTGCACCCAGCAGCATCCGGTAGCGGCGCTCGTCGGGCTCCCGGTCAAGGCTCACCACGTCGACCACCTCTAGCAGCGCCGAAGCATCGGCGAAGCGGTCGGGATCCAGACGCAGGCCCTCGAACCGGTCGATGGTCTCGGTCTGGGTGACTATGTCGAGCTCTCCCCTTCCGGCGAAGAGCTGGGCAGTGACGTGGCTCGTCGGCTCCAGCCGCCCGCCGAACTTGCTCCGGGTCCTACGAACCCCCTTGGCGACCGCCCGGACCTTGCCATGCCCGGCTGTGAACAACACGACGATCCTGTCCGCCTCGCCCAGCCGCCAGGTCCGAAGCACGATCCCGTCATCGCTGTAGAGGGTCACCCGAGGATTCCAGCGTCCCCGTCGACGTCGCCGACGCCGCCGTAGCGCCGGTCGCGATCCTGGTACTCCTTGATCGCCGCATACAGGTGCTCCCGCCTGAAGTCCGGCCAGAGCGTCTCGCTGAAGACCAGCTCGCTGTACGCCATCTCCCAGAGCAGGAAGTTCGACACCCGGTACTCGCCGGAAGTCCGGATCACCAGGTCCGGGTCGGGCATCTCCGGGTCGTAGAGGTGGCGGACGATCGTCTTCTCCGACACCCGCTTCACCCGCGAATCCACGATCCGCTGGACGGCGTCCACGAGCTCCGCCCGGCCGCCGTAGTTGAAGGCGATGGTGAACGTCAGGCCGGTGTTGCCCTTCGTCAGCTCAACGGCCTCCTTCATGCGCCGGACCAGCCGTCGCGGAACCCGCCGGTCCCGTCGGCCGATGAACCGGATGCGGATGTTGCGCTCGTGGAGTTCCTCCTGGCGGTTCAGGAGGATCTCCTCGTTGAAGCGCAGGAGGAACTGCACCTCGTCGGCAGGCCTGCGCCAGTTCTCCGTCGAGAAGGCGTAGACGGTGAACCACCGGACGCCCAGTTGGTCGGCGCCGTCGAGGACCTCGAACAGGGCCTTCTCGCCGGCCGTGTGGCCCTCGGTCCTGGGCAGGCCGCGCTGCTCCGCCCAACGTCCGTTGCCGTCCATCACACAGGCGATGTGGCCGGGGATCCGGGCCCGGTCGAGGTCCGAGGAGAGCACGGCACGAAACTACCCGCCACTCCCGATCCACCGGTGTCGGGGCCGTGACGGTCGACCCCGGAGTGGAGGGCCGGCCGTAGCCTCCGGCGTGTGGCAGGGCCGACGAGCAGGGCTGAGGAGGCGGCGATCGCCCTGGAGGAGGTCTGCGGGGCCCTTCCGGGTGGCGGCGAGCGTCGCCCGGGCCAGGAGGCGATGACGCGACGGATCGCAGAGGCGATAGAGGAGGGATCCCACCTGGTCATACGGGCCGGCACGGGAACCGGGAAGTCGCTGGCCTACCTCGTGCCGGCGATCCTCTCAGGCCAGACCACCATCGTCGCCACGGCCACGAAGGCCCTCCAGGACCAATTGGCCGGAAAGGACCTCCCGTTCCTGGCCGAACACCTCGGTCACCCCTTCGATTTCGCCGTCCTGAAGGGTCGCTCCAACTACGTCTGCCGCCAGCGGCTCGACGAGGTGGCCGGCTCCGCAGCCCAGCAGGCCCTAGACGGGCTCGCCGAGACGGCCGATGCCGAACAGTTGCAGGCCATTGCCGCCTGGGCCGACGTGACCCGGTCCGGCGACCGGGCCGACCTCCCCAGCCAACCCACCCCCGCAACCTGGTCGGCGGTGAGCGTGGGCTCCCACGAGTGTCCGGGAGCCGTCCGGTGCCCGCGGGGTGCGGACTGCTTCGCCGAGAAGGCGCGGGCGGCGGCAGCCGAAGCCGACGTGGTCGTCACCAACCTGCACCTGTACGGGATCGACGTGGCCACGGACGGCCAGATCCTTCCCGAACACCGTCTGGCGATCCTCGACGAGGCCCACCAGACGGAGGACGTCCTCGCCCAGGCCTGCGGGTTCGAGCTCTGGGGTGGCCGCTTCACGGCGCTGGTCCGCAGTGCCCGCTCGATCCTGACCGGATCCAGGGCGGTCGAGGGCGTCAACGACCTGGCGGGCCACCTGGTCGACGCCATCGCCGGACACATCGGCCGTCGCCTGGTCCCGGCCGACGACGGCGACCTCCGCAGCGCGCTCGAGTTGGCCCGGTCCCGGCTGGCCGGGCTCCGCTCCGAACTGATGAACGTGCCGACCGATGGACCCGGCGACGTGGCGGCCCGTCGGGCCCGCGCCCTCCAGGCACTCGGGACGCTCTCCGGCGACGTCGACGCCGCGCTCGACCTGGACGGCGGCCACGTGCCCGGGCCCAAGGTGGCCTGGGTGGAGGGGCGGCCCGATCGGCCGGTGCTCCACGTTTCCCCGGTGGAGGTGTCCGAGGTGCTCGACCAGCGACTCTGGGGTGACCGCACGGTCGTCCTCACCAGCGCCACGGTGCCGGCGAACCTGGCTGGCCGTCTCGGCCTGACCGACCACCTACACCGGTTCGAGGACGTCGGCAGCCCATTCGACTTCGACCGGCAGGCGCTCCTCTACTGCGCCACCTCGCTCCCCGACCCCCGCGAGGCCGACTACAGGACGGCCTGCCACGACGAGATCGAACGACTGGCGGTCGCCGCCGGCGGACGGATGCTGGCCCTGTTCACCAGCCGACGGGCCCTGGACGAGGCCGTCGAGGCACTCCGGGGCCGGCTCCCGTGGACGGTCCTGCACCAGGACGACCTGCCCCGGCCGCTCCTCATGGCGCGCTTCGCCGACGAGGAGACGAGCTGCCTCTTCGGTACGAAGGGCCTCTGGCACGGCATCGACGTCCCCGGCCCGAGCCTCTCGCTGGTGGTCATCGACAGGATTCCGTTTCCACGCCCCGACGATCCGTTGCTGAGCGCCAGGCGTGACCTCGTGGGAGAAGGGGCATTCCGGGAGATCGACCTGCCGCGGGCAGCCACAGACCTGGCCCAGGGCGCCGGACGCCTCATCCGCGCCGGGAGCGACATAGGCGTCGTCGCTGTCCTCGACAGGCGGCTCGCCACGAGCAGGTCCTACCGGTGGGACCTGCTGGAGGCCATGCCACCAATGGCACGCACCTCGGATCCGGCAGAGGTCACGTCGTTCCTGGAGGGCATGCACGGTTCGGCCCGGTAGGCGCCCGGTCGGTCAGTACCCGAGCCGATCCAAGGCCTTGGAGCGGCGCTGCCAGTCCTTGTCCACACGGACGACGAGCTCCAGGAACGCCCCCTCCGGGAGCTGCTCCCTGGCCGCGATCCCTACCTGCTTCAGGACCGCACCCTTCTTCCCGATGACCATCCCCTTCTGGGAGTCACGCTCCACCAGGATCTCGCAGCGGATCCGGGGCCACTCCCACTCGGTCACGCGTGTCGCGATGGAATGCGGGAGCTCCTCCCTCACGATCGCCAGGAGCTGTTCGCGTACCAGTTCGGCCACCCAGAAGGCTTCGGGCACATCGGTGACCATGTCGTCCGGGTAGAACTGCGGACCCTCGGGAAGCCGACCCAGGACGTGTTCCAGAAGTGCGTCGACGCCATCACCTGTCTCGGCTGATACCGGGAAGTACTCGTCGAAGCCGAAACCGCTGGCCTTCATCAGCTGTTGGGCGACCCGGTCCCTGGCCGTCCTGTCCGTCTTGTTCAAGACCAGGACCGTGCGATCCGCTGGCAGGCCCGCAGCTACGAACTCGTCACCCCTGCCGATTCCACCATCGCCATCCACGAGGAAGAGCACCACGTCCATGTCACCGAGGGTGGCACGGGCCGTCCGGTTCAGCCTCTCTCCCAGCAGCGTCCGGGGCTTGTGGATGCCTGGAGTGTCGCAGAACACCGCCTGAACCCCGGGGCGACTCAGGACACCGCGAACCTCGGTCCTCGTGGTCTGCGCCTTGTCGGAGACGATCGTCACCTTCTGCCCCAGGAACCGGTTCAGGAGCGTTGACTTGCCGACGTTGGGTCGACCAACGAGCGTCACGAAGCCCGACCTGTACACGTCCGACGTCTCGCTCTCCACCGAGCTCACGGGGCCACCCCCGGTCCGCCGATCCTGACGCTCGTGATCCTCCGACCCTCGACCTGCTCCACCCCGAATCGTCGGCCGGCCACCTCGATGCCCTCGCCGACGACGGGTACGTGGCCGAGGGCATCGAAGATGAGTCCCCCTACGGTGTCCCAGTCTCCCTCCGGCAGCGTCTCGCCCAGGAGGTCGTTCAGCTCATCTATCGGCATCCGTCCGTGGACCCGCAGTCCGCCACCGGCGAGGGGCTGAACCGTGGGTTCGGCCTGGTCGAACTCGTCCTCGATCTCCCCGACCACCTCTTCGAGGAGGTCCTCCATGGTCACCAGCCCCGCGGTGCCACCGTGCTCGTCGACCACGATGGCCAGGTGGTACCGATCTTCCTGCATCTCCCGGAGCAGGTCGTCCGCCTGCTTGGTCTCGGGAACGAAGCGCGGTGGTCGGGCCAACCCGCTCACAGGGGCATCGTCGTTTCCCTCCAGATGGGCCCGCATCAGGTCCTTCGCGTGGACGACGCCGACTATGTCGTCCACGCCGTCGCCGTTCACGGGTACGCGGCTGTGTCCGTTGCGTGCGGCCACAGCCATCGCCTCGGCGACGGTCAGGTCAGCAGCCACGCATTCCATGTCCGGCCGGGGCACCATCACCGCACGGACGAGCGTGTCACCGAAGGCGATCACCGACTCGATCAGGTCGTGCTCGTCGGCATCTATCGACCGTGAGGCCAGGGCACGTTCTGCCACGGCCAGCAACTCCTCTTCAGAAACTATTGGTCCACCCGTCCTGAGCCGGCGCGGCAACAGGCGCTCGGCCAACCCCACCAGTCCCAGTGCCGGCCACCGGACCGGCAGGATCCGACCGACCGCCAGGGCGAACGGAGCCAATCGGAGGACCAGTCGGTCGGTGGATCGCAACGCGATGGTCCTGGGGAGCACATCGGTCAGGGCGAAGCCGGCGACCAGCAACGCCGTCAGGGCCACGGCGCTCCACCCGGCGCCATGGCGGTCGGCCACCAGCACGGCCAGGAGGCCGGCTGCGATGAGTCGGAAGGCCATCAGCAGGAACAGCACCGGGCCCAGGCCGCGGACCCGGTCGTCCAACAGCCGGAGAAGTTCCGCAGTCCTGTCGTCGGCCCCTCGGGTGTCTCCGTTCGGATCGGCCAGCACCTCTGCCCTGGCGCGGCGAATGTGCAGGAGGCTGGTCTCGGTGGCCACCAGGACCGCGCTGGCCGCCATGAGCAGCCCGACGATCAGGAGTCCGACCCCGAGGCTCACGGACGGACCATCCCGTAGCGCGCGAGGTGTAGCCGCTCACGGGCCTGCATGGCCTCGGTCTCCGCGGGCTCGGCATGGTCGTGGCCCAGGAGGTGCAGTACACCGTGCACGATGAGAAGCGAGAGTTCGGAGTCGTAGTCGCCGGCATGGGTAGGAGCCTGCCTGGCGGCGACCGAAGGGCAGACCACCACGTCTCCCAGCAGCACCGGGATCCCGTCGGGGACCATCGCCGGGTCGTCCACTGGGAAGGCCAGCACGTCGGTCGGACCCGAGACACCCATGTGATCGCGGTTCAGGTCCCCGATCGCCGACTCGTCCACGAAGTGCAGGTGCACCTCCACCTCTCGGTCGGAGAGACCTTCGTCGTCGAGGACATCAGCCACGAGGCCGGCCCACCTGTCGACGTCCACGGCGTGGTCGGAGCCGTCGGGTTCCCTCTCGTCGTCCACGATCACGGTTGGGCGGTCTGAGGCAGACCCGTCTTCGCGCCCAGGATTCACCGGTTGGCCCCGTTGCCGTCCGGCCTGTCGGTTCCGGCCCGCTCGTAGGCCTCCACGATGTCCTGGACTATCCGGTGGCGGACCACGTCGGCGGCCCCGAGTCTCACGAAGGCGAGCCCGTCGATACCGGCCAGCATCGGCTCCAGACCCTCGAGGCCACTCCGGCCGTCGGGGACGTCGACCTGGCTGATGTCCCCGGTGACCACCACGCGTGATCCGAAGCCGACCCTGGTGAGGAACATCTTCATCTGCTCCGGGGTCGTGTTCTGCGCCTCGTCCAGGATGATGAAGCTGTTGTTGAGGGTCCGCCCCCGCATGAACGCCAGCGGCGCCACCTCGACCAGCCCACGATCCAGGAGCCGCTGGGCGGACTCGGCATCCACCATGTCGAAGAGGGCGTCGTAGAGGGGTCTCAGGTACGGGTCGACCTTTGCCATCAGGTCACCGGGCAGGAACCCCACCCGCTCGCCGGCTTCCACGAGGGGTCGGGTCAGCACGATGCGATCCACCTGTCCGGCCTGCAGGGCCCTGACCGCCATCGCCACGGCCAGCCAACTCTTACCGGTGCCGGCCGGTCCGATGGCGAAGGTGATGATCCCATCGGTGACCGCCTCCACGTAGCGTTTCTGGCCGGCCGAGCGGGGTCTCACGGGCTTGCCGCGCGCCGATCGCAGGATCTCGGTGGTGAGTACCTCGGATGGCCGTTCGTCGGCCCGAACCATGGCGATCGTCCGGTCCAGGGTCATCTCGTCGACCAGGAGCCCGCTCTGCAGGAGGACGACCACCTCGTCGAACACCCGTCGGACGGTGGTGGCATGCAGCCCATCGATGGTGATCCTGTTGCCACGAACGTGGATGTCGGATCCGGGGAATGCCCCCTCGATGCGCCGAAGCAGCATGTCGCTCTCGCCGACGAGGTCCGACATGAGGTCGTTTCCGGGAACGGTGACGGTTACAGCGGTCGACTCCATGTGCGGTCCACAAGGATAGTGGGAGCGTTCGCAGGAGGGGCATAATGCGAAACGGCCGAACAGAGTTGGAGGGAGGGCCATGACCGATCCCGGCGATACCGCCGACCTCCACGGGACCACAGCGGCGGCCGACCCACCGGATCGGTCCGGCTACACCGAAGCCGAATGGCGGGCCCGGATCGACCTGGCTGCGCTCTACCGGGCGATCCACCTCTACGACATGAGCGACCTCGTCAACGGCGCTATCGGCGCCCGGGTCCCGGACCAGCCCGACCAGTACCTCACCCACCCTTACGGCATGTTCTGGGAAGAGGCCACGGCGTCCAGCTTCATCACCATCACCGCCGAGGGCACGCCGGTGCACGACGACCGTCGATGGACAAACGACGGTGCCGTCAACCTGTGTAGGTGGATCTTCGGCGCCCGGCCCGACATCGACTTCTTCATCCACGGCCACGAGGTACCGGTCACCGCGGTCGGCTCGCTGGAGTGCGGCCTGTTGTGGGTCAACCAGCCAGCGGTCTACCTCGGGCACATGCTCGGCTACCTCGACTACAGATTCGAAGAGACAGGGCAGTTCGGCTCCCTCTTCAGCAGCCTGGCGGAGCGCCACAACCTCCTGATCAGTCGCAACCACGGGCACTACGCCTTCGGGCGTACGGCCGGCGAGGCGTTCTTCCGATCGTTCTTCCTGCGCCAGGCCTGCGAAATCCAGATCCGCGCGATGGCGACCGGCAGCGACCTTCACCTCATCTCCGACGCCGAGGCCGAGCAGTTCCAGGAGCAGATGTACGCATCACCGCACTACAACTACGACGGTGCGACCGAATGGCCGGGCCTCATCCGCAAGCTCGACCGCGAGTGTCCGGGATACGACCGATGACCGGCCCCGGCTCCGACGACGACCTGCGCCGCTTCGCCGCCCGGGCGGATGCAGAGGAGGCCGTTCGTCGCATCGGACAGGAGGCCTGGCTCCGGCTCCGTACGGAGGAATCGGGACACCTGGGAGGCCTCCTCGTGGACCTGGCCGAACGCTCCGACCCGGTGACCCTCTCGTTGACCACCGGAATGCGTCGATCGGGACGCATCGAGGCCCTGGGCAGCGACCTCGTGGCACTACGCCTGGCCGGTGGCGAACTCTGCCTGCTGAGCCGTGGCGCCATCACCGCCATCCGGCTCCCTCCCGGCGGTCCGGCCCTCGTCGGCGACCGCCCGGTGGGCGATGCCGTTGACCGACTGGACCTCCGTTCGGCGCTGGACCGACTCGTGGCCGAACAGCCCACGGTCCGTGTGACGGTCGACGGTTCTCCTGATCCGGTACCCGGCACCCTCGCCCGCCTGGGCGTGGACCTGCTCATGGTGGCGTGCCCCGACGGCTCCACGGTGCACATTCCGTTCACGGCCGTCGTCGAGGTCCACCTGACCGACGGCTGAGGGCCTGCTACCTGCGGCGACGGCCCTTTCCCCGACCGTCCTTTGGGCCCTTGTCGCCCTTCTTCTTTCGGCGGAAGCGGCCTTTCCCTGAGCGTTCGGCATCCAGGTCGGCCATCACCTGCGGTCCCGCAGCGTTGATGATGTCTTCTGCGGCGTCCAGCAGGGCGGCGATGCTCCCGTCCTCGCCCAGGCTGGCGGGCTCGTCCGGCGTCTCCGGCGTGATGAGGGTCCCGTGGCTCCAGTTCACGTCCACACGGCGCTTTGCGAATGACCCGCAGTCATCGGGGCAGCGCCACGGCGCCTCAGGGGCGAGGTCCAGATTGCACTTCCGCACCGTGTCACCGTTGGGGTAACTCCGGCTCTCGAAGTTCTTGCAGTCCTGGCGCATCGGCATGGACCCAGTGTGCCCCGCACCGATCGCCGAGTGTGTGACCGCTCCCTCGGCCGGATGAGACCGGGCGGGCCCGATCAGCCGACCGAACCCTCCATCTGGAGCTCGATGAGACGGCTCCACTCCACGGCGTACTCCATCGGCAGCGTCCGGGTGATCGGCTCGATGAAGCCGTTCACGACCATCGACATGGCCTGCTCCTCGGTCAGCCCCCTACTCATCAGGTAGAAGAGCTGGTCGTCGGCGACCTTGGACACGGTGGCCTCGTGGCCGATCACGGCGTCGGCCGAACCGACCTCCATGTAGGGGTAGGTGTCAGAGATGCTGTCGTCATCCAAGATCAGGGCGTCGCACTGGACGTGGCTCTTGCAGCCGTAGGCATGATCCTCGACCCTGACGAGGCCGCGGTAGCTGGTCCTGCCGCCGTCCTTGGAGATCGACTTGGAAACGATCTTGGAGGTCGTCTCGGGCGCAGCGTGCGTCATCTTGGCTCCGGCGTCCTGGTGCTGACCATGGCCCGCGTAGGCCACCGAGAGCACCTCGCCGGAAGCCTTCGGGCCGGCCAGGATGACCGCCGGGTACTTCATGGTCAGCCGCGACCCGATGTTGCCGTCGATCCACTCCATGTGACCCTCAGCCTCGACGAGGGCACGCTTGGTGACCAGGTTGTAGACGTTGGAGGACCAGTTCTGGATGGTGGTGTAGGTGACCCGCGCCGACTGCTTGACCACGATCTCGACCACCGCGGAGTGCAGGGAGTCGGTGCTGTAGACGGGCGCCGAGCAGCCTTCTATGTAGTGCACCTCGGAGCCCTCGTCGGCGATGATGAGGGTGCGCTCGAACTGGCCCATGTTCTCGGCGTTGATCCGGAAGTACGCCTGCAGCGGCATCTCCACCTTCACGCCGGGCGGCACGTAGATGAACGAGCCACCGCTCCACACGGCCGAGTTGAGGGCTGAGAACTTGTTGTCACCCGGCGGAATGAGCCGACCGAAGTAGGCCCTGACCAGCTCCGGGTACTCCCGCAGCGCGGTGTCCATGTCGCAGAAGATGACGCCCTGTTCCTCGAGGTCCTCACGGTTGCGGTGGTAGACGACCTCGGACTCGTACTGGGCGGTCACTCCGGCCAGATACTTTCGCTCGGCTTCGGGAATGCCGAGCTTCTCGTATGTGTTCTTGATCGACTCGGGAACCTGGTCCCAGTCGTCGGCGAGGGACTCCGTCGGCTTGATGTAGTAGAAGATGTTGTCGAAGTCGATGCCCGACATGTCCCCACCCCACCACGGCATGGGCTTGCGGCCGAACCTCTCATAGGACTTCAGGCGGAAGTCCCGCATCCAGTCCGGCTCGCCCTTCATCCACGACATCTCGCGGATCATGTCCTCGCTCAGGCCCTTCTTGGGCTTGAAGACATAGTTCTCCTCGTCGCTCCAGCCGAGCTTGTAGCGACCCAGGTCAAGGCCGAGATCGGTTGCGGACATCGGTTTCTCCTCTCCTGGAGCCGGGATCCTGATGAGTACCGACGAAGGGCCTCCGTAGTGACTACGTGTATTTCTCCTACGCAGATAGTAACAATCCCCGGATCCGAATACCCGGTACCAGCAGGCTCGACCGGGAACGACCCCGCCGACTCAGGCGTACTGCCGCCGTTGGCGGTCCAACCAGCCCAGCAGGGTGGCAATTGCACGTGGATCGTGGCGCAGGTGGTGACCCGCTCCGGCGATCATCCGAAGGTCGGCCGAGCCGTGCTGGCCGGCGATGACCCGGCCGTCGAGCGGCGGCACGAACTCGTCGTCAGTGCCGTGCACCAGCAGCAGGTCGCGCGGAGCCATTGACTGCACCGCCCGCTCGGCGGAGACCTCGCTCAGCGCCGCCGACCAGCGCCCGAAGTCCGGCGGGGTGCCAGACATGTTGAGGAGTCCGCAGTCGCGTGCGTGCAGCAGGAGGCGACGCGGGTTGGCCGCCCAGCCAGACCAGTCGGCGGGTGCTGCCAGGGCTCCCACTCCCATGATCTCCTCATCCACCGCCGCCGCACAGATCGCCAGCGCCCCACCGGTACCGAACCCGACCACCCAGACCATGTCCACTCCGGGCTGGGCCCTCAGGTCGGCGACGGCCGCCACCACGTCATCCCGCCACCCGTCCAGGCTGAAGTCCCCTTCGGAACCTTCCATGCCCCGCAGGTACGGCACCATCGCCACCCACCCCATCTCCGTGGCGATACGGAACGCCAGTTCCGGGAAGGTTGTCACCGAGTTGGCACCACCATCCGGTCCACTCGGGAAGCCATGGCAGATGACGACCCCGGGCAGGCCCGTCCCACCGCCCGGAGGACGTTCAAGGTGTGCTGCCAGCGTCAGGTCCCCGGAAGCGAACCGGTGGTTCTCGAGGGACTCGGCGGCTCCATTCGTGACCAGGCCTGCGGTGGACACCCGCTCAGTCGACCCTTCGGAGCGTCTCGCGGAACTGGCGACCCCGCTCGACGTAGACCATGGCGTTGGTCATGTTGGTGTCCTCGGCGACCACACCTTCGCGGACGACGGCCGGCACACCGAGGGCCATGGACAGCGGGGGCACCACCTGTCCGTTGCGGACAACGGCATTGGCACCGACGATGGATCCCCGACCCACCACCGCCTCGTGCAGGACGACCGCCCCCACGCCCACCAGTGCCCGGTCCTCGATGGTGCAGCCCTCCAGGTGGCAGAGGTGCCCCAGGGTGACGTCTTCGCCGACGATCGTCGGCAGGTGGCTCGTGCAGTGGAGAACGGCGTTGTCCTGCACCGAGGTACGGGCGCCGATGCTGATGCGGTTGTCGTCGGCCCGGATCACCGCATGGGGCCACACGCTGGACTCCGGTCCGAGCACCACGTCGCCGACCACAACGGCCAGCGGGTGGACGTATGCGGTGGGGTGGACCTGGGGAACCCGGTCGCCCAGGGCGTAGACGGCCATCAGGCCATCGGGCGGTACTGGCCGTACCGACCTCCGAGGAACACCAGCGGCGAGCCCTCGTCGACGTGTGAGAGGCCTGTGATCAGCCCCATGACGAACAGGTGGTCCCCGGCATCGACCACCTCGTGTATCGAGCAGTCGATGGACGCCAGACAGGACGGAATGGCCGGTGAACCCGATGCCGCCGGCACCCAGCCCGTCCCCTCCCACGGGTCTCCGTCCTTGCGGAAGAAGGCGTTGGAGAGGTCCTCCTGGGCGTCGGAGAGCACGTTGATGCAGAACGAACCGCTGGCCGCGATACGGGGCCACGTATACGAGTTGCGGCCCGGGAGGAATCCGACCAGGGGCGGGTCCATCGAGACCGAGACGAAGGAGCCGATGACCATGGCCAACGGCTCACCGTCGCCCATGCCCGTCACCAGAGTCACCCCGGTGGGATACCGCCCAAGGACCTTGCGGTAGAGGTCGCCGTCGATCCCGTCCTGCACCTGAAGCCCCACTCCACCGTCGTCGATCCGATCGATCCGATCGATCCGGACGCTAGCGGGGAGACCCGGTCCCGGTTGCGCCGGGACGCTGGTCAGGAGGTGAGGGTCCGGGGGATGCGGGTCAGGAGGTGGTGACCGGTGCGGTGGCCGGGCGAAGTTGGACCGTGCGACCCTCCATCGCTGCGGTGACCGAGCCGATGTCCAGGCCGACCGCCCGTTCGACGGCCGTAGCCAGGATCCCGTCGATGGTTCTGTCGCAGTGCGAAGGATCATGGTGGAAGAGCACCAGTTCCCGGACCGCCGCCTGATGTGCCACCTCGAGGGCGTAGTCGACGGTGCAGTGGCCCCAGTTGGGCCGCTCGGCGAACTCCTCCGGAGTGAACTGTGCGTCGTGGATCAGCAGGTCCACGCCGTCGGCGAGTTCCAGGACCGCCTCGGCCACCCTCCGTGGATCGTCGAGGGGCTGCTGGTGGTCGCTGATGTAGGCGACGCTCACCCCACCCCAGTCGATCCGGTAGCCGAACGTGGTCCCGACGTGGGGAACCTCGCGGACCGTCACCCGGGCCGGCCCCACGTCGAACGAACCCGTTGAGGTGTCCTGGAAGGTGATCTCACCCGGCAGGTCGTGGATGCAGATCGGGAAGAAGGGGGGGTTCATGAACGTGTCGAAGGAGTCCTGCAACGACCTGCCGGCCTCGGCCGGGCCGTGGACGTCCAGTCGGGAACCCCGGCAGTGCAGCGGGGGGAAGAACGGCAGGCCCTGGACGTGGTCCCAGTGCAGGTGGCTGAGCAGTGCGGTGCCGCGAAAGGGCACCTCGGTGCAGGGCTCGGCCACGCCATAGAACCGCAGGCCGGTGCCGAGGTCCAGGAGGATCGGCTCCCCGCCGGGTACGTCGACTACCACACAGGAGGTGTTGCCTCCATACCTGCGGTTGTCATCGCATGGGCAGGGGGTCGAACCACGCACGCCGTAGAAGGTGACGTCCAGAGAATCGCCCATCGAAGGAAAAGGTTAGGGAGGTCGTCGGCCGCCACCGCGGGGTTGTGACCGATCTCTCACCAGCGCCTCCGGACCGACACCGCACCGACACGGAATTGGTGCGAGGCTCCGTACATGGCAGTCGACGTGAAGTCCGTAGGCATCCCGGACGGTTTCGTGGTCGTGGTCAAGGCCGAATGCCCGGCCTGCCAACTGGTGCAACCGGTGCTGTCCGACCTCGCCACCCGCCTGGGCCTGACCGTCTACTCCCAGGACGACCCGACCTTTCCGGAGGTGGCCGACTGGGTCGTTGACGACCGGGACCTGGCCGTCAGCTGGCACCTTGACGTCGAGGCGGTACCCACGCTCATCAGGATTCTGGACGGCGAGGAGGTAGCCCGGACCGCCGGCTGGGACCGCCAGAGGTGGGAGCAGCTCACGGAGTTGGACGGCCTCGGACCCGACCTACCCGTCTTCAAACCCGGCTGAGGATCCCTGACGGTCGATCCCGGGCGGATCGACGAACTGAGGGCCCGCTACTCCGGTTCAGGCCTGGCCTCGCGGCAGATCCAGGTCGGTTCCCTCGAGGACGAGGTCGAGGCCATGTACGACCGCGGCTGGTCCGATGGCCTGCCGCTCGTGCCACCAACCCGGGAGCGGGTGCTCCGAATGCTGGAGGGCACGTCACGCTCCGCCGACGAGGTCGTGGCCCTCATGCCGCCGAACCTCGTCGACTGCACCGTCGAGAAGGTGGCGGTCAACTCGGTAATGGCCGGCTGTCGACCCGAGTACCTACCGGTCGTACTGGCCTCCCTCGAGGCCATCTGTACGGACGACTTCAACATGCACGGGGTACTGGCCACGACCATGGGCGTGGGGCCCGTCCTCGTCGTCAACGGACCCATCGCCGCCCGGATAGGCATGAACAGCGGCGTGAACGTCCTCGGCCACGGCAACCGTGCCAACGCCACCATTGGTCGTGCGGTGCAACTCGTCGTCCGCAACGTCGGTGGGGGCGCCCCGGGCGGCGTCGACCGGGCCACCCACGGGAGCATGTCCAAGCTCGGCTTCTGCTTCGCGGAGGACGAGGAGGGCTCCCCGTGGACCACCCTCGCGGAGGATCGGGGCTTCGGCCCTTCCGTCGACGTCGTGACCGCTTTCTGCGGTGAAGGGCCCCGGATCCTGGTCGACCAGCAGAGCCGGTCGGCCGAGTCGCTGGTCCGGATGCTGGCCGAGGGCCTGCTCGCCAGCGTGTCCCCGCGGACCGTGATGGGCATGGACGGACTGCTGGTCCTGTCACCCGAGCACATGGCCCGGTTCAGCGATGCCGGTTGGGGCCGTCCACGCTTCATGGAGGAGCTCGAAAAGTTCCTCATGGTGGAGACCGACGGAATCCTGGCGGGGGCCGGCGGCATAGCCGAGGGCCTACCGGAGGGCCTCGGCGGGCTGACCCTCCCGAAGTTCCGGCCGGGGGGGCTGCTGGTCGTCCACGCGGGAGGGCCGGCCGGCCTCTTCTCGGCGATCATCGGCGGGTGGCTGAACGGACCGATGGGTAGCGAACCGACCAGCAGGGAGATCATCCAATGACAGAACCGTTGACCGTTCTGGATCCGACGGCGGAGGCCACGTCCGGCCGGCGTTCCCTGAATCCACGACCGGTAGGGCTGGACGGCCTGACGGTCGGACTGCTGGACATCTCCAAGCCGAGGGGCGACGTCTTCCTGGACCGCCTCGAGGAGCAACTCACCACGCGGGGGGCGATGGTCCGTCGCTACGCCAAGCCCACCTTCACCAAGCCGGCCCCCGTCGACCTGCGCCACGAGATCGCCACGCAGTGCGACGCCGTGATCGAGGCGCTGGCCGATTGAGGATCCTGTACGACGTGCAGTGTGCACGACATCGATGATCTGGAACGCCGGGGCCTGCCGGGGGTGTTCGTGGCCTCCGAACCGTTCGCCGACGCCGCCGAGACCCAGGCCCGGGCACTCGGCCTGGAGGTGGCGAGGGTCTTCGTGGCACATCCGATCCAGGACCGCACGGACGACGAGATGCGGTCCCTTGCCGACGAAGCCCTCGATGCCCTGACCAGCGCCCTGACCAGCGCACCAGCCGTTACGCAGTGACCGTCGGGCCATTACAGCCGGCCGGGAGCAACACACCGACGACTACGGCCCGAGTCCTTGCTATCGTCACCCGCCGTGGCGAACGCACCTGACCTCTCGATCGAACTGCATCCGGTTGGCGGCGATCCACGCCCGTTGTCGCAGTTCCTGACCACCTTTCCCCTCGCTGCGGTCGTCCTGGACCCGTACACGCACGAGAGTTCCTGGCTGCTGGACACCGCCCAGCGCATCCTGACCATCTTCCGTGAAGCCGACGTGCGGGTGGCCTTCCTGGTCACCGGAACCGACATCGAAGGCACCAGCCGGTTCCTGGGCCCGCTGACGGACCAGATCCTCACGCTGGCCGACCCTGACCGCTCCCTGGTCCGGTCGCTGGGCCTCGAAACGCTCCCCGCTTTCGTGGCGATCCGCCAGAACGGTTCCATCATCGGAAGCGCCGAAGGCTGGGACCCCGCAGCCTGGCGCCTCGCCGCCACGGAGCTGGCCGACATCACCAGCTGGTCACGACCCGAAATTCCCGCAGCCGGCGATCCGGCGCCCTACGCCGGAACCGCTGCGCTGGGCTGACCCGCCTGTCTACGTGCACATCCGCGTCGGCTTCGGCTTCGGAGGGGCGGCACGCCCCGACGACCACCAGACCTTCGGCCACCTGGTCGATGACCTTGAAGGATTGGGGTTCGACTCCCTCTGGGTGAGCGAACGTGCGGGTGGCGCCACGCTGGACCCGATGGTCGCCATGTCCTATGCCGCCGGTCGAACCGAGCGGCTCAAGTTCGGGCCAGCCGTCATGGTGCTGCCCGGTCGCAACCCCGTGCTGTGCGCCAAGGCCCTCGCCAGCCTGGACCGGATCTCCAACGGTCGGGCCCTGCCGGCCTTCGGGCTGGGCATCGCCGACACCGCCGAACAACAGGCGTTCGGCGTGAAGCGCTCCGAGAGGGCGGCATGGTTCGACGAGGCCCTCCCGCTGATCCGTCGACTCTGGACAGAGGACGCGGTCGACCACCACGGCGATCGCTTCAACCTCGATGGCGTACGGATCCTGCCGAAGCCGGTACAGGACCCGTTCGAGGTCTGGTTGGGTGGACAGGCACCATCAGAGTTGCGACGGTGCGGCAGGCTCGGCGACGGCTGGCTTCCGTCGTTCACCACCCCGGCGGCGGTCGCCGACGGCATCCGCCTGGTATCGGAAACGGCCACCTCGCACGGACGGTCGATCGACCCGGAGCACTTCGGGGCACTCATTCCGTTCGTCCACGGTGCGCTCCCGGAACGCTTCGCCCAGCGCCTGCGTACCCGCCAGCCGGACGTGGACCCCACCGAGGTGGTCGCTCACGGAATCCGTGGCCTGCGATCCCGCCTCGAGGAGTTCGTCTCGGCCGGCGCTTCCAAATTCGTGGCGTTTCCGCTGGACGAACCCGACGACTGGCATGCCACCGTCATAGAGGTGGCCGACGAACTGCTTCCGCTGCAGTCCTGACCACTCTGCGAGACCACCCGATGAGCCGCCCCATTGCCGTAGCCCCCGATACCCGGCCGGTCATGTACGACGCCATGTGCCGGGCCGTCTCGGCGGCGGGCGCCAGGCTGGTGGAGCCCCGGGAGGCCGAGGGCCTGATCTGGGCCGACCCCGGGCGGACCGAGGATTTTCCCGACATCGTCGCCGATGCCGAACGGCTCTCATGGATCCAGCTCCCGTACGCCGGCATCGAACCGTTCGCCCACCACCTGGACGACCGCTGGACGTGGACGTGCGGCAAGGGCGTCTACGCACCGGCGGTGGCCGAAACGGTGGTGTCGCTGATCCTGGCCCTTGGAAAGAACCTCCACGGCTATGCGCGGGCGCGTTCGTGGAGTAGCCCCGTGGGGCGCATCCTGGCCGATAGTCGGATCACGATCCTGGGCGGCGGCGGGATCACGAGCCAGCTCCTGCCATTGCTCGCCCCATGGGGATGTGACGTGACCGTGGTTCGTCGCTCGGACACGCCCGTGGCCGGTGCGAGCCGGACCATCACGTCGGCCCGCCTCCACGAGGTGCTGCCCATGACCGACGTGCTGGTGCTGGCGCTGGCCCTCACCACCGAAACCACCGGGATCATCGGCAGGCCCGAGTTCGATGCCCTTCCCGGCCACGCCATCGTCGTGAACGTCGCACGCGGCGGCCACGTGGTGACCGATGAGCTGGTCGACGCACTACAGGATGGCCGGATCGGCGCTGCGGCCCTGGACGTGACGGACCCGGAGCCGCTCCCGGACGGCCACCCGCTCTGGTCCCTGGCCAACTGCCTGATAACCCCACATATCGCCAACACCCCGGAGATGGGCATCAGGCTGCTGGAACCGTTCGTGGCCGAGAACGTGCGTCGGTTCTGCGAGGGACGGGAGCTCCTCGCCGGCGTCGACGTCGCCCTCGGATACTGAGGCCCACACCGTGCCGAACCCCGCCACCATCGCCGCCGTCCTTCTGGCCATCGTCTTCGTGGTCGCCGCAGCCGCCAAGTTCCGGGATCCGGCGGCCACCCGGAGGTCCATGGCGGAATTCGGCCTTCCCAACCCGCGTCTGCTGGCCGTGGCCGTGCCTGTGACCGAGCTGGCGACCGCGGCGCTGCTCCTTGTGGACCCCCGCACCGGCGGCCCGTGTGCCGTCGCCCTCCTGGTGGCCTTCACCACGCTCATAGCGGGGCGGCTGCTGGCGGGCCACCACGAGTCCTGCGGCTGCTTCGGAACCTGGGCGGTCCGGCCACTGTCATGGCGCGACCTGGTCCGCAACGCTGCCCTGGTCGCCCTCGGCGTCGCTGCAGCGTTCGGCTGAGGACCCCGGCTCCAAGTGCCGGGAGGTCGACTGGTACCGTCCGCGGGCCCTGCCTGAACCCGTTCAGCGGCCAGCTGGGGCAGGCACGCCGACACGGCGGTTCCCCCGACAGGACAGCCCCACTTCCAGAAGGCAGCACACGTGGACACCCTCACAACAGCCCGACGCCTGGCCGACCCGATCGGAAGCCTCGGAGCAAGGTTCATGCTGGATCGCTCCACCTTCGGCAGGTGCGCCGAACTGGGCCTCCCAGCCGGCATGTCGAGCTACGTGCAGGGTCGGCTCGGAGTCATGGGCGACATCTCGGCCGACGAGGCCGCCGATGCCGCCTTCTTCTTCGATCGGGGCCTGATCACGAACGGTTGGGAAGCCGACTGCGACCTGAGCCGGTCCGAGGGCGGCGCCGCCTACGCGCAGGTATGCGTCGAGCTGGGCCGGACGTACCTGGACGGATTCGACGGTGCGGAACGCATGGCCGACCTCCTCGCCACCGTGCTGGACGCAGCCGACATGGCAGGCCTGGCGCTGGCGACCGGATGGCGCGACGCTGCCCGTCCACCGGATGCGACCGGTCGGGCCTACCTGCTCACCCAGGCCACCCGTGAACTCCGACTCTGCCGTCACGTCCTTGCCGCACGTGCCGGCGGCGGCGACCCGATGGGCATGGTCCTGGCCGTGGACGGTGAGAGGTTCACCGCCATGCACGGATACCAGGACGTGGCCGCCGGCCCGCAGGACGAGGCCACCCTGAACGCCATCGGAGCGGTCACCGACCAGGCCAACGCCACCGACTTCGAGGTGCTGACCGCCGACGAGAGGACGGAGTTGGTGACCCTCGCCGAAGCGGCGGTGGTCCACACCGCCTGAGGGCACGCCCAGCCGGCCAAGGGCCCGGAACCTCACCTACACCTACACCTACACCTACACCTATACCTACACCTACAAACCGGTACCACAACGAAAGGAACCTTCCCCATGGATGGCCTGATGATGGACACACCACTGTCGCTGGTGCACGTCTTTGACCGCGCCACCCGCCTCTTCGCCGACAAGGAGGTGGTGACCGCCACCCCGACCGGACGGGAACGGGTCAGCTACGCGGAGTGGGGTGAGAGGACGCGTCGACTCGGTGGCGTCCTGGAGGACCTGGGCATCAGCGAGGACGGCCGGGTGGCCACCTTCTCGTGGAATACCGCCCGACACCTTGAGCTCTACTTCGCCCCGCCGTGCACCGGCCGGGTCTCGCACACGTTGAACCTGCGGCTGTTCCCCGAGCAGCTCAGCTACATCGTGAACCACGCCGAGGACGAGGTGATCTTCCTGGACCACTCGGTCGCCGGCCTGATCTGGCCCCTGATGGACGGCTTCGGAACGGTCCACCATGTGGTGCTCATGGACGACGGCGCCCCCGCTCCGGATCCGGACGCCATCCGTGCGGAGGTCCACGACTACGAGGACCTCCTGAGCGCTGCTTCGCCGGTCGACTGGACCCGCGTGGAGGAGAACCGGGCCGGCTCGATGATGTACACGTCCGGGACCACAGGCAACCCGAAGGGCGTCGTCTACTCGCACCGCTCGATGGTCCTGCACACCTTCGGGGCGATGATGGCCGACACGCTGGGAATCAACGAGCGGGACGTGATCCTCCCGGTGGTTCCCATGTTCCACGCCAACGCATGGGGCCTCGCCCACGCCGGTGTGGCTACCGGGGCGACCCTGATAATGCCTGGCGCCGACCTCTCGGCAGGCTCGCTGGCCGACCTCATCGAGAGCGAGGGCGTGACCGTCGCTGCCGGGGTTCCCACCATCTGGATGGGCGTGCTGCCCGAGCTGGAGGGCCGCGACGTCTCCGCCCTGCGGGCCATCCCGTGTGGCGGTTCGGCCGTACCGCGGTCACTGTCGGAGGGCTACAGGGAGACCACCGGCCTGCCCCTGCTCCAGGCCTGGGGGATGACGGAGACCAGCCCGCTGGCCGCCGTATGCACCATCAAGTCGACCCTGGACCACCTCGACGACGATGCGAAGGCCGACATCCGCACGGCCGTGGGGCTGATCGCCCCCGGGGTGGACTTCCGGATCGCCGACCAGGAGACCGACGAGGAACAGCCGTGGGATGGCGAGTCGCGTGGCGAGCTCCAGGTCCGCGGGCCGTGGGTCGCCAGCACGTACTACAACGACGACCGCTCGGCCGAATCGTTCACCGCCGACGGCTGGCTCAAGACGGGCGACGTGGCCACAGCCGACGCCGAGGGTTACATCCGCCTCGTGGACCGCACCAAGGACCTCATCAAGTCGGGCGGCGAGTGGATCAGCTCGGTTGAGCTGGAGAACGAGATCATGGCCCACCCGGACGTGGCGGAAGCCGCCGTCATCGGCATCGCTTCGGCGAAGTGGGGCGAGCGGGCCATGGCCTGCGTGGTGGCCGTCGAAGGAGCCGACCTGTCGGCTGAGGACATCCTCACGTGGCTGGACGGACGCATCGTGAAGTGGTGGATGCCCGACCGGGTCGAGTTCATCGACGAGGTGCCCAAGACCTCGGTCGGCAAGTTCTCCAAGAAGACCCTCCGCGATCGGTTCGCCGACGTGACGGTCGACTGAGGATCAGCCGACCCGGCCAGCCACCCCCGGAACAGGTGATGCACCAGGGCTGCACAGGCCACCGGCGCGACATCCACACCCATGAGAGATGGGCGCAGGAACGTTGTCGGCGCGCGCGACTCGTGCCATGATCTGATCGTTAATCCACACCGATTCGAGGGAGACCTTCGTGGAATTGTTCAGTGACTTCATGGGCCAGGCCGGAGGCGGTCAGGCCATTGGTCGATACGCCCACTACCTGACAGGGATCACCTGGATAGGTCTCCTCTACTTCTTCAACTTCATCCAGGGTTCAGCTTTCGCCGAGATGAGCGACGGAGCCCGCGGTGAGGCCCTGCGGAAGATCACATGGCGCACGCTCTGGTGGTTCCGCTGGGCGGCCCTCGGGACATGGGTGACGGGAATCTGGATCCTCATCGCCCAGGAGGTGCGCGGCGATTACTTCCGCTCCGCTGCCGGTATGGGCATCTCGTTCGGCTTCCTCCTCGGTACGACGATGGCCGCCAACGTGTGGATGGTCATCTGGCCGGCACAGAAGATCGCAATCGGGTCATCGGTAGCGGTGTCCGAGGGCGGCGAGGCTGATCCGGCGGCTCCCGCAGCGGCCAAGCGGGCGGCACGGGCCAGCCGGGTGAACACCCTGTTCTCGATCCCGCTCATCTTCTTCATGATGTTCCCGAGCCACTTCGCTGCGCACTTCGGAGAACTCACGAACTCGGCGATGGTGGACTCCGGCGCCCGCATCACCATCTGGATCGTCTTCTTCGTGATCTGGATCGCCATGGAGCTCGCTGCCCTCGGCAAGCTGGGCGGCTACGACGGCTTCCTCAACAAGAAGGTCCTGGACAAGCACACGCACACCATCGGATACGGCCTGGGCATCACCCTGGTCCTCTACCTGCTCTTCGAGATCCTCGCCTGATCAGGTAACCCTGAACGCGAAACGGTCCGCCCTCACGGGCGGGCCGTTTCAGTTTTGGACACCAGGTCTTGGACACTACGAACGCCGGGGCGTTCCGATCAGCGGGGTGGCGGGGCTGACCGGTCGGCACCAACCCGGAGCAGTCCCCCCTGCTCCACGAGCAACTGGCTACTCGACGAGCAACCGGGCTTCCATGCCACCGTCACGGTGGCCGGCCACGTCGCAGTAGATGATGTAGCGCCCGGGCTGGAGGGTCACGGTTCCAGAGTCCCGGCCACCGTTCTCGACC
>Ga0207990_1000040_pt1 | contig 72268 bp, 79 predicted proteins | sample ETNtaG_8_FD_185780 | JGI IMG/M metagenome (GOLD analysis project Ga0207990, IMG submission 185780) | Marine microbial and viral communities from oxygen minimum zone, Eastern Pacific Ocean - ETNP201406SV75 (SPAdes) (version 2) | ecosystem: Environmental > Aquatic > Marine > Oceanic ...
GAGGAGTTCCGGGGCAGGGTCCTGGCCGCCTGGGACGCCATGTGCCGCAACCCGCCCGGAGAACGGGTCGTGCTGGCCTGCCACGGGGGCACCATCCGCACGATCCTGGCCGACGTGGTCGGCAACGAGTCGGCCAGGTTCCGACTGGAGTACGCCTCCATCAGCAGGGTCGAGGTGACGGCCCCCGGAGACCCCGACGCAGGTTCCGACCCGTTCTGCACGATCCTCGGCACCAACTCGACGGCCCACTTCGACGCCGAACGGACGGCCGTGGTGGGCGCCTTCCGTGGTGCCGGGTCCGCCACGGTGCCGCCCCTGCGTCGACCCCTCACCGCACCCGCGACCTGACCGGTCGCACCCGGCTGCCCCGCCAACCCACCGGAGCGGCGACCTGGCGACGGTCGTCAGGACCTCCGGCCGTAGAAGGTCAGCAGCGCCGAATCCGAGAGCCCGACCCCGGGCCGGTCGTTGAAGGCGAACACGACCAGCATGCGGGTCACCGCTCCGATGGTCGGCGTCACCCGGTGCATGGCGTTGCGACCCCGGAACACGACGAGGTCCCCGGGCGAGAAGGACAGTCGTTCCACCCCTACGGCCCCGTCCAGCACGTCGGCCACCCGGTCGAACCCCATGTCGCCTGCGTCCGCGTCCCGCATCGCCGGCACGTACTCGAAGTGTCCACCCGCCTCGGGGGCCTGCAGAAGCATCGTGACGGCGAACGAGGAGTTGTCGAAGTGCCAGCCGAGCTCCTGGCCATCGGCGGCGAAGTGGAGGTTGATGGATGACAGGTCGTCGTCATAGGGGTGGACGGCCTCCGTCGAGAGCACGGAACACAGGAAGGAGCGGAACGACCCGTCCCCGTAGACATCGCGCAGCGGCGAGCCGGCCGGGATCTGGTCGTCGGCCAGGAGGCCCTTGCTGCTGGCCACCTGGCGGTTGAAGGGGTGGGCTTCAGGAAGGCCGGGATCCGGTGGCGTCAGGTACACGTTGTGGGTGGACGTGGCGAAGTAGGCCTCGTCCTCCCGGGCTGCCGACGCTGCGACGACCTGTGCCACGGCCTCGGACGTGAAGAAGTCCTCCAGCACCAGCACACCCGTTTCGGCGAGCACCCCGGCGCAGAGTGCCCGGTAGGACGGATCCTCCAGGGGATGGCGGTCCAGGCGGAGGTGGGGGCAGCTCATCGGCTCATCCCCACTCGAGCAGCTCGGCACCCAGCTCGTCGACCGACGAAGCCCCCACGAGGGCCATGGTGCGCTGGGTCCCGGACCGGAGCAGCCCCAGCACGTGGTCCACGCCATCCTCGCCAGCAGCGGCCAGGGCGTAGAGGAACAGTCGACCACCCATCGTGGCGGTCGCGCCCGCCGCCACCGCCTTGACGATGTCGCTCCCCCGGCGGACCCCACCGTCACAGATCACCTCGGTCCTGCCGCCAACCGCATCGACCACCTCCGGCACCAGGTCGAACGGAGCCGGCGCACCGTCGAGTTGCCTGCCACCGTGGTTGGAGAGGATCACCGCATCCACGCCGTGCTCCACGGCCAGGACGGCATCGGCCACGGCCTGGATTCCCTTCACCAGCACCGGTCCGTCCCAGATGGAGCGCAACCACTCCACGTCGGCCCACGAGAGGCCGTGGTCGAACTGGCTGTTCATGTAGGCGGAAAGGTCGACCGCCGTGGAACCGTCCCCCGGGGCGCCCCTGACCCGGTCCGAACCGGCGCCCTCCACGTTGGCGAAACGGATGGGGTCGGACCGCAGGAACCGCCACGTCCATCCCGGATGGCGGAGGCCGTCGAGGAAGGTGCCGGGCCCGATCTCCGGTGGCAGGGTCAGGCCGCGCCGGACGTCGCGCTCACGTCGTCCCAGCATCGCCGTGTCCACCGTCAGGCAGATGGCTTCGAAGCCAGCGGCAGCAGCCCTGTCCACCATGGAGCGGATCAGGTCCCGGTCCCGCCAGGCGTAGACCTGGAACCAGAGGCGGGCATCGGCCGACGCCGCCGCTGCGCACTCCTCGATCGAACGGGTACCCATGGTCGACAGCGTGAACGGGATGCCGGCCCGTCCAGCGGCCCGCAGCACCGCCAGCTCCCCGGCCGGATCGGCTATCCGTGTGAAGCCGGTGGGAGCCAGCACCAACGGGAAGGCCAACGGGCGACCCAGCAGCGTCGTCGACGTGTCCATCTCACCCAGCCCCCTCAGCACCCGGGGACGAAAGCCCACCGCAGCGAAGGATCCCGTGTTGCGCCTCAGCGCCGACTCGTCCTCGGCCCCGCCGTCGATGTAGTCGAAGACTCCGGCCGGCAGGCGGCTGCGGGCCATGCGGCGGAGGTCCTCCACATTGGCTGCCGACCGGAGCCTCCGCACGGATCGACTCCGCTCGGGGCGACGCAGGCGCACGACGGCCCGCAGTGTCCGGAGCATTCCCATGGCGGTCGGTCAGGCGCTCAGGCGCCTGTCTTCCCTGCCTTCTTGCGCTCGTAGATCTCCTTGCAGGTCGGGCAGACCGGGTAGCGGTCCGGGTTGCGGCCGGGCACCCAGACCTTCCCGCAGAGGGCCACGATGGGCCGACCCGTCACGGCCGACTCCACGATGTCGGACTTGCGCGCGAAGTGGGCGAACCGGTCGTGGTCACCATCGTCCAGTGTCGGATCCACGACCCTCTCGGTCGGCGTCGCCGTGTCCACGTCGGAGAGCCGGAACGCATGCCCGCGGTCTTCGGCCACAGATGTCCTCAACTCCCCGAACCGTCCAGTTCGGCCAGCTTGGCCAGCCGCCCGACATGGCGACCCCCCTCGAACCCAGCCCCCAGCCAGGCCCGGACGGCCTCCGAGGCGACCTCGGGTTCCAGCAGGCGCTCGCCCAGGCAGAGGACGTTGGCGTCATTGTGCTCCCTGGCCAGGCGGGCCGACGTGGCGTCGTGCACCGTGGCCGCCCTGACGCCCGGAACCTTGTTGGCAGCCATGGCGATGCCGATACCGGAACCACAGACGCAGACGCCCAGCTCGGCTTCCCCGCCCGCTACCGCACGACCGACTGCGGCACCGAAGTCCGGATAGTCCACCCGGTCGTCGCTATGGGTTCCGAGGTCGATGACCTCATGGCCCAGGTCGCGTAGCTCGTCGACGAGGCGCCCCTTGAGGGTGAACCCCCCATGGTCTGAACCGACGGCGATGGTGCTCATGGAGGCGAGGTTACCGGTCGGCCGCGGCGCCATCGGGCCCCAGTTCCAGCCCGACCCCGAGCAGTGACCCACGCGTGACCGCACCGGTTCGCAGTACCCGTGCCGGGTTCGTCGTGAGGTCCACCACGGTCGATGGCGAACCGGTACACCGACCACCGTCCAGGACCAGGAGGTCGCCTCCGAGGGCCTCGGCAGCCTGCAGGGCCGTCGTCGGCGTGGGTTGTCCCGACAGGTTGGCCGAGGTCGTCGCCATCGGACCCACCTCGGCGAGGATGGCCCGGACCAGGTCGTGGTCGGGGCAGCGCACGCCCACCGTCGAGGACCCGTCACCCAGGTGGAGGCCCGCCTCCGGACGCCGCTGGGCCACGATGGTCAGCGGGCCCGGCCAGAAAGATGCAGCCAGCACCTCGAACATGGCGTCCACGACGGCGATGCGTCGGGCCGCCTCCAGGTCCGCCACCAGCACGGCCAGGAGGCGTTCGCCGGGACGTCCCTTGCGTTCGAACAGTTCTTCGACGGCGCCCGGGTCCCCCGGCAGCGCGGCCACCCCGTAGACGGTCTCGGTGGGCAGCACCACCGGCCGGCCGGCCCGCAGGGCCACCACCGCTTCTGCCACGGCGTCCTCAGGTCGGCCTACGGCGTCGACGACGCTCACTTCGGCACGCGGGCCACGACGGCTCGGTCGCGCCCCGCCAGGTCCCGGTGTATGCACACCTCGACGAAGCCGGCCGCCCGGGCACGTTCGGCCAGCGCCGCCGTCTGGTCGGGAGCCATCTCCAGGACCAGCGCGCCGCCGGGAGCCAGCCATTCCGTGGCCCCATCCACCAGGGACTCCAGGTCGGCACGGCCGGAGCCGGGAGCGAAGAGTGCCTCCGACGGCTCCCAGCCGACGACCTCGGGAGGCAGGTCATCGGCCACGTCGACGTATGGCGGGTTGGAGACGACAACGTTGAACGCTCCCGCCATTTCGGATGGAAGGGCGTCGAACCAGGAGCCCTCCAGGATCGTGACCCTGCCGGCCGGTCGACCCAGGCCCGTGCAGTTGGCCCGGGCCACGGCCAGAGCATCTGCCGAGGAATCCGTGCACCACACGTGCGCCGCCGGGCACTCGGCGGCGATCGACAGGCCAATGGCACCCGAACCCGTACCCAGGTCGGCCACCAGAACCGTCCCGCCGCCGCCGGCCGCCGAGAAGCGGTCCGCCTCGAGCAGTGCCAGGCCGGCCACCACCTCGGTCTCCGGTCGCGGTATCAGCACCCGCTTGTCCACCATCAGGTCGAGGGTCCGGAACGCCCACCGCCCCAGGACGTACTGCAACGGCTCGCCGGCCAGACGGCGGGCGACCATGGCGTCGTGGTGGGCCATGCCGCGCTCCGTGACCAGGGCATCCAGGTCCTCGTCGGCGTCGAGGCCGGACGCCTCCTCGACCACCCAACGCGCCTCCATGGTCGGGAGGCCTGCCGCCTCCATGCGCGCATCGGTCTCGGTCAGGACCTCACGCCAGCTGACGGCCCCCTGGAGGTCGTCCGGGTCGTGTCCCGCCGGGACCCCCCGGCCGGCGGGCCCGTCCGACCCGTCAACCCCCACCGTGGGCGCTCCGGGAGAGGTGCCTGGCCCGCTCGTCGGCGAGGAGGCCGTCGACGACCTCGTCCAGGTCGCCTGCGAGGATCCGGTCGAGGCGGTGGAGGGTCAGGCCGATCCTGTGGTCGGTGACCCGGTTCTCCTTGAAGTTGTAGGTGCGGATCTTCTCCGACCTACCGCCACCCCCGACCTGGTCGCGCCTGGCCGCCGACGCCTCGGACTGCTTGCGATCCTGCTCGATCTGCAGCAACCGGGAACGAAGGACCCGTAGGGCCTTGGCCTTGTTCTGGAGCTGGCTCTTCTCGTCCTGCATGGACACCACCAGCCCGGTCGGCCTGTGGGTGATACGGACAGCGGAATCGGTGGTGTTAACCGACTGCCCACCGGGCCCGGACGCCCGGTACACGTCGATCTGGAGGTCGTTCTCGTCTATGTGGACCTCCACCTCATCGGCTTCCGGCAGCACGCTGACCGTCGCCGACGAGGTGTGGATGCGGCCCTGGGACTCGGTCACCGGAACCCGCTGGACCCGGTGCACGCCACCCTCGTACTTCAGGCGCGTCCAGGCGTCCTCACCCTTGACCAGGACCATCACCTCGCTGAAGCCACCCATGTCGGACTCCCGGGCCATCAGCGGCTCCACCGACCAGCCGTGGCCGGCGGCGAAGGCCAGGTACATGTCGTGGAGATCACGGGCGAAGAGGTTGGCCTCCTCACCGCCCTCGGCCCCCCGCACCTCCAGGATCACGGGGCGGCCGTCGTTGGGATCACCGGGCAGGAGGAGGCCCTGCAATGCCTCCTCCAGTCGTTCGATCTCGAGCTCCAACGACCCGACCTCGAGTCGGAACTGGTCGCGCTCGTCCCCCTCGGCCATCTCCACCAACTCACGGGCCGCCACCAGGTCGCCGTAGGCCTCCCTCAGGGGGCGAGCCACCGCCATCGTCTCGTCCAGCTTCTTGAACCGTCGACCGGCCTCCCTCAGCCGGTCGGGGTCCCCGATCACGGCGGGATCGGCCAGACGGGCCTCCACCACGACGTACTCGGCCTCCAGGGCCTCCACCTGCTCCAACATCGCCTGAAGGGTACCCAGCCCTCCCGTCCCGTTCGTCGAAGCTCCGCCCACGTGGCCGGAATCCTCAGCCGAGGTCCCAACTGCAGGCGACGCCGTGGATCGATGTCGGCACCACCAGAGCGGCCATAGCCCGTTCGACGGCCGGGAGGACGTCCCGGGTGGGGAGGGCGAGCATGATCCGGTCCGGGGACTCCCGGAGCACCAGGTCCGCTGCGGCTGAGACCACGCACGGATCCACGCCGACGGAACAGACGACCAGCACCCGTTCGCCATCCGGTCCCGTACCGATGGCAGGCGCCGGTGCGGGATCACGCAGGTTGGGTCGCTCGTCCGCCGGATCCACGGCCACGAGGTCGTCCATTCCCAGGATCGACGGGTCGGCCACCAGGTCGTGGCGAAGCCAGCGCTCCCGGCAGAGCGTGGCCAGGGGATGGGCGCCGGCGCCGGCGCGGCGCTGTGAACGGATCAGGTCCGCTGCTGCAGCCAGGGACTCACCCTGCGGCTGGTCGGCATGGATGAGCACCCCAGCCTCCCTGTCGAAGCGTCCCACGCCGACCTGTACCTGGTTACCCAGGTCGGGGTCCTCGACGACCCGGACCACCTCCAGGCCGAGGACCTCGCCTCGCCAGATTCCGTGCTCCACCAACGGCTGGACCCCGACGCCCAGGCAGAGGTCCACGAAGCCGTCCGGTGGTGGCGGAACGTCGACAGGTGGCGCCGCCTCAGCAGGCTGCACGGAGACGAGGCTCCTGCCCTCGACCAGCCGGATCTCGGGCACGGGTCTCAGGACCTCCGCCTGCCTCGCTGCCACAACTGCTGCCCCGAGGTCATCGAAGCAGATCGTCAGGGGTGCCCCGTCGTGCCGACCGGCCCGGAGCACCGCAGAGCCCAGGGCCCGCTCGGGAGCGTCGTCCGATGCCAGCACCCAGAGCCGGTTGCCATCGAAGCAGTGGTCGCCGTCCACCACCAGGGCGTCGTCCGGTTCGCCGATCTCATCGACGACGAGGGCGCGCAACTTCATTCCACGCAGGGCCTGACGACTCTCGGGGTCGAGGGTCACGGGTTCTTCACGATCCGATCGGGCGAATCGGGCCGGGGCGGTGAAGCGGACCGGGCTCTGGGGCGGTCAGGCCTTACGTCGGCTGCCGTAGCGGCGCTCGAAGCGCTCCACCCGGCCGGCGGTGTCCACGATCTTCATCGTGCCCGTGAAGAACGGGTGGCTGGCCGACGAGATCTCCACCTTGACCAGCGGGTACTCCGCTCCGTCGTCAAGGGTGATGGTGTCGTTGGTCTCGACCGTGGAGCGGATCACGAAGTTCACACCCTCGGAGAGGTCCTGGAAGACCACCGGTCGGTAGTTGGGATGGATGTCGGGTCTCATAACGGGTCCAGTCTGGGAGGTGTTTCGGATGTAGGCAACCTGTGGAACGATCAGGCGCCGATGTTCGGGCCCTTGGCGATCTCGACCAGGAACTCATCGTTGTTGTTGAAGGTCTTCAGCCGGTCGATCAGCAGTTCCAGGCCGGCTGCAGCTCCGGCGCCTCCGTCGTTGGCGAGCCCGTTCAGGACACGTCGCAACTTCCACACCTGGTTCAGCTGCTTGCGCTCGAACAGCAGCTCCTCGTGGCGCGTCGAGGAGGCATCCACGTCGATCGCCGGGTAGATCCGACGCTCTGCGATGCGCCTGTCCAGGCGCAGCTCCATGTTGCCGGTGCCCTTGAACTCCTCGAAGATGACCTCGTCCATCTTGGAACCGGTGTCCACCAGCGCCGTGGCGAGGATGGTCAGGGAGCCGCCCTCCTCGACGTTGCGGGCGGCACCGAAGAACCGCTTCGGCGGGTACAGGGCGCCGCTGTCGATGCCGCCCGACATGATCCGGCCGGTGGCCGGAGCAGCCTGGTTGTAGGCCCGGGACAGGCGGGTGATGCCATCCAGCACGATCACCACGTCCTCGCCGTACTCGACCATCCGCTTGGCCCGCTCGATCACTACCTCGGCCAGGAGGGTGTGCTCGTCGCTGGGACGGTCGAAGGTCGAGCCGACGACCTCGCCGCGCTGCGTCCAGCGGCGCATGTCGGTGACCTCCTCAGGTCGCTCGTCGACCAGCAGGACGATGAGCTTCACCTCGGGATGGTTGGTCTCGATGGACCTCACGATCGACTTCACGATGGTGGTCTTGCCGGCCTTGGGAGGCGAGACGATCATCCCGCGCTGACCCTTGCCGATCGGCGAGAGGAGGTCGATTATCCGGGCCGTCATGTTGTTGGGATCGCCGTCGATCTCCATTCGCAGCTTCTCGTCCGGAAACAGCGGGGTTAGGTCCTCGAACCTGGGCCGGGTCTTGGCCTTCTCGGGATCCATGCCGTTGATGGAATCGATGCGCAGCAGTGCCGGGTTCTTCTCGCTCCGGTTGGCCGGACGGGATGATCCCACGATGGCATCGCCCTTGCGGAGGCCGTACTGGCGCACCTGCTTCACGGAGAGGTAGGCGTCGTCCTTGGCCGGCTTGTAGCCACCGGTACGGAGGAAGCCGTAGCCCTCGACCCGCAGGTCCAGGTAGCCGGAGATCTCCACCGGCTCGCCGTCCCAGACCTCCTCCGGGCCCTCGTCGCGATCACGGCCCCGGCGGCGGCGGCGGCGGTTTCCAGCGTCGGTCTGGTCTCCCTGCTGGCCGCGGTTCTGGTTCTGGCCACGGCCCTGCTGGCCGCGGTTCTGGTTCTGGCCACGGCCCTGCTGGCCACGGTTCTGGTTCTGCCCGCGGTCCTGACCCGATCGGCCCTGGTCACCCCTGTGACCATCGGTCCTCTCCGCTTCATCCTCGGAGCCCTGATCGTCGGACGGACCGGCATCGGTGGTGTCGGCATCTGTGGTGTCGGCATCGGTCGCCGACGACCCGGACGTCGCCTCCTCGGCATCGGTGGTGGCCGTGACTGCGACCTCCCACTCCGCCGGTGGCTCCTCGTCGCTGACGGGTGCCTCAGGCACCGCTGCGGAACCCGAACCGTTGGAGGAGCCGTTCGACCCTCCACCGGTCAGGTCCAGGATCAGGTCGACTATCTCTGCCTTTCGGGCGCGCGAGCCGGGCTTGCCACCCAGGGCGTTGGCGATCGTCGTCAGTTCGTCGCGGTCCTTGCCTTCCAGCGTGCCACGTTCAAGTTGGGTGGAGTCCATGCTCACAACACCTCGGTTTCATAGGGCCGAACGGCCCGTCTTGTCTGCCCGGCCGGGATCGACCGGGAGGGGGGAAACGCCAGCCGGATGACCGACGGATCGGTACCCGATGACGTGTCGCGGGACGGTGACCCCGGGTCCACCAGCACCGACCATCACGGCCGCGTGCCTCTTGTGAGGTGAATCCCTTGGGACCGTCGCCCGCCCGACGACGACACCACTTTACACAACGGCGTCCGACGGCGGCAACCACCGTCGTGGAGACGGGTCAGGAACCTCAGCCGGCGAGTAGCCGGGAAACGACCTGGTAGCCGGGAATCACCGGCTCGGCGGCGACTCCAGATTCCGAGAAGACGCCACCGGGGCCGTCCACGACCGAGTCCACCAGCACGTATGGAACCGGGTCGGCGGTGTGCGTCCGGGTGGTCAGCGGCGTCGCGTGGTCGGGAAGCATCAGGAGGCGCCACGGGCCCATCGAGTCCAGCCCTGGGATCAGCCCGGCGAGAATCCGACTGTCCCAGTTCTCCAGGGCCCTGACCTTCTCAGCGACGTTGCCCGCATGGCCGGCCTCATCGGTGGCCTCCACGTGGATGACGAAGAGGTCCAGTCCGGCCGCCAGTTCGGCCAGGGCGATGTCCCGCTTGCCCTCGTAGTCGGTGTCGAACCATCCGGTGGCTCCCGGGATGTCGCAGACCTTCATGCCCGACAGCACACCGATGCCACGCACCAGGTCCACGGCGGTCACCAGGCCGGCCTCCACCCCGTGGGTGTCGGCAAACGACGGCACCTGCGGCTGGAACCCCTGGCCCCACAGCCAGATCTGGTTCGCCTCCAGGTCGAAGCCAGCCAGGACGTCCCTGGATGCCTCCATCAGCTCTGAGAGAACGCCACCGGCCGGACCCGCCGGGTTCACGATCGACTGCCCGGAGAGGTCATGCGGCGGCGTGCAGTCGGCGTCGATCCACCCCTCGGGGGCGATCATCGCGTTCCGGAAGCCGACCCCGGCCATGAACTCGACGCCCTCGTGCATCCCAGCCAGCTCGGCCTCCAGGGCGGCCACCACGGCGGCTGCCTCAGCGCTGGACGGGTTGCCGCCCGCGTAGTCGACCATCAGGCCATCGCGGACCACCACGAGGTTGCAACGGAAGGCGGTCTGGTCAGGTCGCAGGGTCCGACCCATGGCCGCCACCTCGATGGGGGCCCTACCCGTGTGGAACCGGGCCGGATCGAATCCCATGATCGACATGTTCCCCACGTCGCTGCCCGGAGCCATGCCCTCGGGGATGACTGCGGCACGTCCGACCGTGCCGCGACGCGCCAGGGCGGACAGGACCGGCATGTGGGCGACGTCCATCGGGGTTTGACCGTCGAGGTCCGGGACCGGGAGGTCGGCACAGCCGTCGGGGACGCAGATCACGTACTTCACAGTCGGATCATCCTGCCAGCGCCGTCGGTCGGCCGTAGAGCGGGGCGCCGGGTGAACCGCCGGTCATACGACACGCCGGTGCGCCTCCACGAACTCCTGGACCACCGCCAGGTCGTTCGGAAGCCGTGTCAGGCGCTCGGGACGTTCGTGGAGGTCGGCGAGGCGCCCAGGAAGCGGCGGCCGCACTCCTGTGGCGTCAGCGACGGCGTCGGGGAACTTGGCCGGGTGGGCGGTAGCCAGCGCCACCATCGGCACCGACGGATCCCGTCGGCATGCACGGGCGGCCAGAACGCCGACTGCGCTGTGGGGATCCAGCAGCACACCCGAGAGCCCGAACTCGGTCTCGATGCACCGGCGGACGGCATCGTCATCGAAGCGCTCACCGGCCCAACCATCGGCGAGGGCAGCATGCAGCACGGGATCCAGGCGGAACGAACCGGTGGCCCGGAAGTCGTCCAGGTGCTTCGCCACGGCAGCCCCGTCACGGTCCAGGAGCTCGAACAGGAGTCGTTCCAGGTTCGAGGAGACCTGTATGTCCATGCTGGGCGAGGTCGTGGGCACCACCCCGTCGATCCGCATGGTGCCGTCCTGGAAGAACCGGGTCAGGACGTCGTTGGTGTTGCTCCCCACCACGAGCTGCGGCACTGCCAGGCCCGAGCTCCGGGCCACATGGCCGGCGAACACGTTGCCGAAGTTGCCCGTGGGGACCGCGAAGGCCAGCGGCGAACCGCGACCACCCAGGCGTTCTGCGGCCACCACGTAGTAGACGACCTGGGCCATGACCCGCGCCCAGTTGATCGAGTTGACCGCCGAGAGGGCCACGCGGTCCCGGAACCCGACGTCGGCGAACATGGCCTTCACCATGTCCTGGCAGTCGTCGAAGGTGCCGTCGATGGCGACGTTGTGCACGTTGGGCGACATGACGGTCGTCATCTGCCGCCTCTGTACGTCCGATACCCGGCCCGCCGGGTGGAGGATGACGACGTCCATGTTGTCGCGGTCCCGGCAGGCCTCGATTGCCGCCGAACCTGTGTCGCCCGACGTGGCGCCCACGATGGTCACCCTCGTTCCACGCCGACTCAGCTCATGGTCGAAGAGGCGGCCCACCAGCTGGAGGGCGACGTCCTTGAACGCCAGCGTGGGACCGTGGAAGAGCTCCAGGAGGTGGATGCCGTCCGACAACTCGACCATCGGGACCACGTCAGGCGCATCGAATGTGGCATAGGCGTCGGCCACCATCGCAGCGAAGTCGTCCTCGCCGATGGAACCCGCCACGTACGGCGACATGACCTCCACGGCCGTCTCGACGTAGTCGCCCCGGCCGCCGCCACCCAGCACGGGCCATGCCTCCGGCACGTACAGCCCACCGTCGTCGGCGAGGCCGGTCAGCAGGGCGTCGCCGAAGTCCAGGACCGGGGCCGCTCCCCGGGTGCTCACGTAGCGCATGGCGGTTCCGACTCCGGTCAGTCGCCGATGACCCGCAGGACGCTCCCGACGGACCGCACAGCGTCCAGCGACCTGAGGTCCTGCAGCGTCGAGCGAAGGTCGCGCTCGCGTGCCGCATGGGTGATGAACACGAGGCGGGCCTCCCCTCCCAGGCCCTCCTGCTCCATCGAACGGATCGAAACGCCGTGGTCGCCGAACACGGTGGCGACCTGGGCCAGCACGCCGGGACGGTCGTCCACCTCGACGTTCAGGTAGAACGCCGAGGTGACGTCGTCCATCGGGGCGATGCGGGCCCGATCCAGGGTGCCGATCGACGCCGCGTGGCCCTGCCGGAGGTTGCAGGCGGCGTCTATGAGGTCGCCCAGCACCGCCGAAGCGGTGGGTCGACCGCCCGCCCCCCGGCCGTAGAACATGAGGTCACCGGCTGCGCCGCCCTCCACGAACACGGCGTTGAAGCTGCCGCGTACGGAGGCCAGGGGGTGGTCCAGCGGAACCAGCGTGGGATGCACGCGTACGCCGATCTGGAACCCGCCATCTGGGGCCACGGTCCGCTCGACCACGGCCAGGAGCTTGATGCAGTGCCGGAGGTCGGCGGCGAAGTCGATGTCGGCGACCGTGATCCCGGAGATGCCCTCGTGGTAGACGTCGCCGGCGACCACGCGTGCACCGAAGGCCACCGTGGCGATGATCGCTGCCTTGGCACCGGCGTCGAAGCCCTCCACGTCGGCCGTCGGGTCGCGCTCCGCGTATCCCAGGCTCTGGGCCTCGGCCAGGGCATCGGCGTAGCTGGCACCGTCGTCGGCCATGCGGCTCAGGATGAAGTTGGTGGTGCCGTTCACGATGCCCATGACCCGCGTGATGGGCTCGCCGGCCAACGACTCCCGCAACGGGCGAATGATCGGGATGGCGCCGGCGACGGCCGCCTCGAACAAGAGGTCCACCCCGGCGGCGTCGGCCGCCGCGTAGAGCTCGGCGCCGTGGTTGGCCAGCAGTTCCTTGTTGGCCGTCACCACCGGCTTGCCGGCCGCCAGGGCCGCCGAGACCAGCCCGCGGGCGGGCTCGATGCCTCCCATGACCTCTACGACCACGTCCACGTCGGGGTCCACGACGAGCGCTGCCGCATCCGTGGTGAAGACCGCTGCATCGACGGGGACGTCGCGGTCCAGCGCCGTGTTGCGGACCGCTATGCGGGTCACCACCAGGTCCAGACCGGTACGGCGATCAACCTCGCCGCGACGTTCCGCCACGAGCGAGACCAGGGCGGCGCCAACATGGCCGCAGCCCAGCAGCCCCACTCGGATCCTGGTGGTCTCCATGGACCAGACCGTATCGCTCGGACCGGCCCCGTCCGGCCCGGATTCAGTCGGAAGCGGCCTACCGGGTATTCACGCTTCGCGTCTGACGAGGTCCTCGAAGGTCTCCCTCCGGACCACCTCACGGGCGTCGCCATCGGCGACGAACACCACGGCGGGACGCAGCACGTGGTTGTAGTTGGAGCCCATGGAGTGTCCGTATGCGCCGGTCACCGGGGTGGCCAGCACGTCGCCCACCGCCAGGTCGCCCGGAACCCAACCCTCCCTGACCAGCAGGTCCCCCGACTCGCAGTGCTTCCCGACGACGCGCACCGGCCGGGAGCGTTGCGCCGCTACCGCCCTGGGCAGGAAGGTCTCGTAGCCGGAGCCGTAGAGGACGGGCCGGGGGTTGTCGCTCATGCCCCCGTCAACGGCCACGTAGGTGCGGATCCCCGGCAGTTCCTTGATGGTCCCCACCGTGTACAAGGTGACCGCTGCCGCCGCCACGATGGCCCGTCCCGGTTCGGCTGAGACCGTCGCCGTCACCCCCGCCGCCTCGCAGACGGCCCTGATACCCGAAGCCCACTCGGTGATGCTGGGTGCCGACTCGCCCTCCACGTAGGGCACACCCAGGCCGCCCCCGACCGAGAGCTCGGCCAGCCCGAACGGCGCGGCGAAGTCGGCCAGCACCTCGACGGCCCGGGCGAACGCCCCGACCTCGAACACCTGGCTGCCGATGTGGGCATGCAGCCCGACCAACTCCACGGAATCGGAGGCGACGGCCCGCTCGACTGCCGCCGTCGCCAGACCGGATGAGACCGTGAAGCCGAACTTGGAGTCGTCCTGGCCGGTGGCGATGAACTCGTGGGTGTGGGCCTCCACGCCCGGCGTGATCCGCAGCAGCACCCGTGGCCTGGACCCGGTGGCAGCAGCCAGGGCGTCCAGTCGGTCCAGCTCGTCGAACGAGTCCACGACGATCCGGCCCACGCCCTCGTCGAGCGCCATGGCCAGCTCAGCCGCGCTCTTGTTGTTGCCGTGCATGACCAGCCGGTCGGCCGGCACCCCGGCACGGCTTGCCACGAAAAGCTCGCCTCCGGTGGCGACGTCCAGGTGCATGCCCTCCTCATGTGCCAGGCGTGCCATCGCCCCACAGAGGAATGCCTTGGAGGCGTATGCGACGCCGTCGCCGAAGGCGGCCACCGCCTCGCGGCAACGGGCCCGCAGGTGGGCCTCGTCGTAGACGAACAACGGCGTGCCGAACTCCGCGGCCAACTCCACGAGGTCGCAGCCGCCGATCCGGAGCCGGCCGTCGTCGGAGACGTATGCCGTGTCGGGCAGCAACCCGGCGGGTATCGGTCCGGCCACGGTCAGGCCTCGCCGTCCACGTCGTCCCGCCACATCTCGGTGGGAGCACTCACGCCGAGGAGGTCCAGGGCGACAGCCAGGCCGATCCGGGCACCCTCGAGCAGCCAGAGCCTGGCCTGGGTGGTGGCCGGGTCGACGTCGACGCCAACCACACGGCAGTCGTGGTAGAAGCCGTGGAACGCCGAAGCCAGCTCCCTCACCCAGGTGGTGACCTGGTGCGGCGCCCGTTCCCGGCAGGCCCTGGCGACCACGTCGGGCAACTCGTGGAGCGCCCTCATCACCTCGATCTCACGGGGATGGGTGAGCAGGGACAGGTCCACCTCGGCCAGCGTCGCGCGCCCACTGCCACCGGCGGCGGCCCTGTCCACCACCGAGTGGATCCGGGCGTGGGCGTACTGCACGTAGAAGACGGGGTTCTCGTTGACCTGGCTGGCGACCAGATCCATGTCGAACGTCTGGGCGGAGTCCACCGACAACAGCAGGTACGTGAACCGGGCCGCGTCGGCGCCCACCTCCTCGACCACCTCGGCCAGCTCCACCATGTCGCCCGTCCGCTTCGAGAGCCGGACCTCCCGACCGTCCCTCTGGAGGTTCACGAGCTGGGTGATGACGACCTGCAGGTCATCCCTGTCGTGGCCGAGCACCGACATGGCGGCGTGCATGCGGTCCACGTAGCCGTGGTGGTCAGCCCCGAACACGTTCACCAGCCTGTCGGCCCGCGCGAACTTGTCCCGGTGGTACGCCACGTCGGGCATCAGGTAGGTGGGTTGCCCGTCGCTCTTGACCAGCACCCTGTCCTTGTCGTCACCGTGGTCGGTGCTTCGCAACCAGACGGCGCCGCCCTCCTCGTAGACGGAACCGGCGGCCCGAAGGTCGGCCAACGTGGCGTCCACCGCCCCGGACGAGATCATCGACCGTTCGGAGAACCAGGAGTCGAAGTGGATCGACATCGACTCCAGCACCGACCTGTGGTCAGCCAGGGCCCGCTCGTAGCCCCACTCCAGGGGATCCACGTCGGCCGGCATCTCGGAGGCCCAGTCCACGATGTACTGACCGTGGTAGCCATCCTCGGGAACCTCCCCGCCAGCGGCGCGGGCAGCCAGCGAGGTGGCGAACTTCTGCATCTGTACGCCGCTGTCGTTGACGTAGAACTCGCGCTCCACCTCGTAGCCGCACCGTTCATAGAGCCTCGCCACCGAGTCGCCGTAGCAGGCTCCCCTACCGTGCCCGGCGTGCAGTGGACCCGTCGGGTTGGCGCTCACGAATTCGACGATGACCCGTGTTCCGGCACCGGAGTCGAGACGGCCCCAACCGTCGGTTCCGGCGGCCACCACGTCGGCCAGTACCTCGTGCAACCAGGTCTCGGCCAGGCGGAAGTTGACGAAGCCGGGTCCGGCCACCTCGACGCCGACCACGTGGGGCGGAGGCACGGCCGTCAACCGCTCGACGAGGGCGGTTCCGAGTTCCCGCGGGTTCCGGCCGGCCGCCTTCGCCGATGCCAGGGCCACGTTGGTGGACCAGTCGCCGTGATCCGGATTGCCCGGGCGTTCCAGGTGGACCACGTCCGGCAGTGGGTCGACGCCCAGGTCGGCCAGAGCGGAGCGAACCGCGTCGATGATGGTGTCGCGCACGTCCATGGCCGGATCCATCGGAGAGGGGGAGGCGACCGGGGCCCGGCCACTGGTCCGATGCTACCGGGGGTACCCCTGCCCGACCGGCCGCAGATTACGGGGCATGCGGCCAGCGGGTCACCGGGTGCGTCGCCGCTGAACCGGCGACCTCAGGACCCGGCGGCGTGCATCCGGGCGTCGCGACGGACGACCAGGACCAGCATGGACAGGACCACGACCATGCCGAGAACCTGCACGACGGTGAGCCGCTGGTCGAGCACCAGCCAACCGCCGCCCGCCGACAGGACCGGGATGGCCAGGGTCAGGAGGCCGGTCAGGGTGAGGCTCACGTGCAGGTGGGCCCAGTTCATCAGGAAGTGACCGGTTCCCGGCACGGCCAGGAGCAGGGCCAGCCATCCCCACTGCGACCAGGATGGAAGCGGCGGGATGACCTGCCCGGCGTCGATGGCGGCCAGGGGCAGCAGGACCAGCGCACCGATGGCCATGGAAGTGGTCTGGAGGGTGAAGGTGTCGAGGTGGTGTCTCACGTCCTTCACGAACACGAAGTAGGCGGCAAAGAAGAACGTCGACACGGCGGCCAGGAGGTCACCCCAGAGGTGCCCACCAGACCCGCCTCCGGCACCGAACATCACCAGGGCGACGCCACCGATGGCGACGAACGCGATGCCGACCAGCCACCCGGTCACCCGCTCCCGGTAGCGGTGGGAGGCCACAGCCATCAAGAGGATGGGCTGGAGCGCTCCGATGGTCGTGGCGTTGGCCAGCGACGTGTTCTTTAGGGCTGCGAAGAACAGGGCGATCTCGAGGGCGATGGTGACCGCCGGCAACGCCACCAGCCGGACCGTGGCCCAGGTGATGCGCCGACCGCCGGCGTAGAAGAACGTCCCGTAGACGACCGCTCCCAGGAACAACCGCCAGAAGCCGATCTGGAGGCCCGGCAGGTCGAATCCGGCGACGATGACGTTGCCCACCGACCAGAAGCAGACAGCCGTCGCGGCTGACGCCCTACCCCTGCCGGCCCTGTCGGATGCGGCTGAATCCGGGCCGGTCATCGCGGCACCCTAGGCCCCCCTCCCGGACGCCGACCCCTCGGCTGATACATGCCTTCCGCCAATTGACTACGGTCAGCCAATCGGTGGACCAGCGTGGCTCCACCCAGAGGAGGACCCATGAAGATCCGTTCACTGATCGCAGCCCTACTGGCCCTGGTGCTAATCGCGTCGGGCTGTTCCAGCGACGGGAAGGTCGCCGCCGGGGACGGCACCTGGCCGTCCGAGATCACCTTCGGATTCGTCCCCAGCTCGGAACAGGAATCCCTCCAGGACGACATCCAGCCCTTCATGGACGTCCTCTCCTCAGCCCTCGGCATCAAGGTCAACGGCATAGTCACCACCGACTACACCGGCCTGGTCACCGCCATGGGAACCGGCAAGGCCGACCTGGGCGCCTTCGGGCCGTTCGGCTACACACTCGCCCAGCAGCAATTCGGCAACATGGAGGTGCTCATCCAGGCCGTCCGCTACGGGGCAGCCACCTACCACGGCCAGTGGATGACCAACGATCCGTCGTTGTGTGAGACCGCTCCGGAATCGGCGACTGCGCTGGAGAACTCCGACAAGGGCATCGTCCAGGTCGGCGCGCTGGATGCAGTGGCACTTCAGGTCGGCGTCTACTTCGGTGATTCCGGCAAGGCCCTTGGCGAGTCGGTCGACGCCGGCGACGTGTCACCCGGAACCTCCTGCATTGCCGACCTGTCCAGCATCAGGGGCAAGCGCGTGGCGTTCACCTCCGAGTCGTCCACCTCCGGCTACCTGTTCCCGGCCCTTCAGCTCATAGAGGCCGGCATAGACCCGGTCACGGACATCATCCCGATCTTCACGGGTGGTCACGACGCAGCCGTCGTCGCCGTCTACAACGGTGACGCCGACGTGGGCCTGTCCTACGACGACGCCCGTCGTTCGCTCCGCAAGGAGAAGACCGACGTGGGTGAGAAGGTGATCGTCTTCAACATCACCTCTGAGGTACCCAACGACGTGGTGGCCGCCAGCACCCTTCTGCCGGCCTCGCTGAGGACCGCCATCTACGACGCCATCTACGCCTACCTGGAGACCGAGGAGGGCGAGGCGGTGTTCGACGAGACCTACGGCTGGACGTCGATCCGTCGGGCCGCGGAGTCCGACTTCGACGTCGTACGCAAGGCCGCCGAGGCCCTGGGCATCACCGAGCCCGTGGGCTGACTTCTGGACGGATAGCCGACGACCACCGACAGAACGCAGCGCGCCGACCGTGATCCGGTTCAGCGACGTCTCGGTCACCTACCGGGGCGGTGTCCGGGCACTTCGCAACGTCGACCTCAGAATCGACGACGGTGAGTTCGTGGTGGTCGTCGGCCTCTCCGGAGCAGGCAAGTCCACGCTCCTGCGGGCCCTGAACGGCCTCGTCCCCGCCACCTCGGGATCCATCACCATCGACGGGTCCGAGGTGGTCGGGGCCCAGAACGCCGAACTGCGGGCCATCCGGTCCCGGATCGGGATGATCTTCCAGACGTTCAACCTGGTGAACCGCACCTCGGTGCTGAACAACGTGCTGATGGGTCGTCTGGCGTCGGTTCCGGCCTGGCGTTCCACGATCGGCTTCTGGCCGGCGGCAGACACCGAGATCGCCATGCAGGCCCTCGAGAGGGTCAGCATCGTCGAGAAGGCATACGTCCGGGCCGCAGACCTCTCCGGGGGCCAGCAGCAACGGGTGGGGATCGCCCGGGCACTGGCCCAGGAGCCATCTGTGATGCTGGCCGACGAGCCGGTGGCCGCCCTGGATCCGGTGACCAGCCGTCAGGTCATGGGCGACCTGAGGCGAATCAACCGGGACCTGGGCATAACCACCCTGGTCAACCTCCACTACCTGGACCTGGCCCGGGAGTTCGGCCGCCGCCTAGTCGGGCTACGCGACGGCGAGGTGGTCTTCGACGGCGACATCGCCGACGTCACCGACGAGACCTTCCGGAACATCTACGGCAGGGCCATCACCGACGACGACCTCCTCGCCGTAGACGGCGAGCCAACGGAGTGAACGAACCGACTATCGCAGCCAGGCCGACCCGTCCACGCCCGGGTGCCCGCACCTGGGTCATCGTCGGGGTCCTGATCACCTACACCTTGTTCGCCGGCCGCCAGGTCGGGTTCGACGTCTCCACGTTCTGGAATGTCTGGTCTAACCCCCTCTGGGAGAAGTTCTGGCCGGTTCCGTGGGGCTGGGTGCTGGACTGGCACAACGTGCTCGACCCCCTCCTGGAGACCTTCCAGATCGCCGTGGTAGCAACCCTCGTGGGCTGCGGCCTGGCCCTTCCCCTGGCCTTCGTCATGTCGCCGCTGACCAGCCCCAGCCGTACGACCATGGTCGTGAGTCGGTCGGTCATGAACGTGGTGCGGGCCGTACCCGACCTCTTCTGGGCGAAACTCCTCGTCACCGCCGTGGGCATCGGGGCGTTCGCCGGCTCATGGGCCCTATCGGTGTTCTCGCTGGCGGTGATGGTGAAGCTGTTCTCAGAGACGGTGGACGCCGCTGATCCCAGGCCCCTCGAGGCGGCGAGGGCCACCGGTGGTCGACACCTGCCCGTGATCCGAACCGGGGTCCTGCCGACGGTGCTACCCGAGTACGTCGCCTACGGCCTGTACGTGTTCGAGCTGAACATCCGCGCATCGGTGGTGCTGGGCCTGGTCGGCGCCGGTGGCATAGGCCGGGTGATCGAAGCCCAGCGCCAGTACTTCAGGTTCGACCGGGTGCTGGGCATCCTGCTGCTCGTGTTCGTGGTCGTCATCATCATCGAACAGGTCAGCGTGGCCATCCGCAGGCGGCTGGTCTGACATGGCGGCCGGCCCGACGACCGGAACCGACGGCAGGCCACCGGCGCCGACCGGCACGGCCTCGAGACGCCTGGCGCTCGGTGCCCTGCTGGTCATCCTCGTCGGCTGGTCGCTCACCGGCCTGGACGTCACCATCGACCGACTCCTCGGCGCCCCGGGCGACGCCTGGGGCATCTTCCGCCGCATGTTCCCACCGGCCTTCGCCGAAGCCGCCGAACGGGGAGTGGTCGGCAAGGTCTTCGAGTCGGTGCACATCGCCTGGATCGGCACCCTCATCGGCGCCCTGCTCTCCCTGCCCCTTGCATTCCTGGCGGCCGGCAACGTCGCACCGGCCTGGGTCCGCGTTCCGGTCCGCCAACTGTTCAACGTCATCAGGGCCGTCCCCGAGCTGATCCTGGCCATGATCCTCATCCCCGTCACCGGCCTGGGGCCGTGGGCCGGGGCACTGGCCATCGGCGTGCACTCCATCGGAACCCTCGGCAAGTGGGCAACCGAGGCCATCGAGGGAATCGACGAGGGACCACTGGAGGCCGTGGCCGCCACGGGGGGTCGATGGGCATCGGGCATGCGTTGGGGCGTACTGCCCCAGATCCTGCCTGTCGTCACCTCGCAGTGGCTGTTCCGATTCGAGATCAACGTCCGCGCCTCGGCCGTACTGGGCATGATCGGCGCCGGCGGCGTGGGCTCCGAACTCGTGTCGCAACTGGTGTTCCGAAACTTCCCGGCCGTGGGCGCCGTGCTGCTCATGACGATCGTGGTGGTGCTGACCATCGACACCGTCTCGGCAGCCGTCAGGCGAAGGATCATCCGGGGCGCCGGGCAGACACCGGGCAACGTGGTGGACGGCGATCGGAACGCCGCCGTGCTGGCCGACCTGACCGGCTTCCGCCACTGAGCCCACTCTGGTCGGGCCGGTCCTAGCCTCGGAACCATGCTGATCGGCATCGACGTCGGGGGTAGCAAGGCATCCGCTCTGCTGGTGGACCCGGCCACCTGGGCCATCGTCGGGCGGGAACGCACCACCAGCGAGGGCGACGGACCCACGCTGGTGGAGAGCCTGGCGACGATGGTGGGCGGCCTCCGGAGGCACAGCCCGGAACCGGTGAGCGCCGTGGGCCTGGGTATCGCCGGGTTGGCCGGGCGCTCCGGAACCGTCGCCTGGTCGCCGAACCTGCCCGGTGCGGTCGGCCACCCGGTCGGCCCGGACCTGGAACGCGCCGTCGGGCTACCGGTTGCCGTCGGCAACGACGCCACCACCGCCACGCTCGCCGAAGCCAGGCTGGGCGCGGGCCGGGACTGCGACGACTTCGCCCTGGTCACCCTGGGTACGGGGATCGGAGGCGGCTTCGTCCTGGGTGGACGGCTCCACACGGGTGCCAACGGCTTCTCAGGGGAGCCCGGGCACATGGTGGTGTCGGCCGACGGCCCGGTACACCTCACCGGACACCGCGGACCGTGGGAGTACTACGCCTCTGGAAACGCCCTGGGACGCCTTGGACGGGAGGCTGCCTCGACCGGAACGTTCCCCCGGGGAATCCAGTTGGCCGGGTCGGCCGGGGGGATCACCGGCCTGCACGTGATGGATGCCGTTGCCGAGGGCGACCAGCCCGCACAGGCCGTCTTCACCGGTTGGTGCACCGAGGTGGCCAGGGGCGTGGCCAACCTGGTCGTGCTCCTGGACCTGTCTCTCATCGTGCTGGGTGGCGGACTGGCCGAGGTGGGCGAGCCCCTGCGGGCAGGCGTGGCCGCGGCGCTGGGTGGCCTCCTCCCGGGAGCCGATTCCCGTCCGGTGGTCGACGTGGCGCTGGCCCAGTTGGGAGCCGATGCCGGGGCGCTGGGTGCGGCGCTCCTGGCCGCCGACCCGGTCTGAGGCGGGCTCCGACCGGGTCGCGCCCTGCCGGCCACTCGGCTCCGGAGGGTCGGTTCAGAGGCGGGATCGAAGGAAGTCCACGGTCCGGCGCCAGGCAGTGGCGGCTGCCGCCTCGTCCCAGTTGCCGAGCGGGTTCTCCTCGTTGGCGAAGCCGTGCCCGGTCCCCTCGTAGACGTGGAACACCACGTCCCGGCCCGCCTCCCGGAGGTCGTCGCCCAGGGCGGTGATGGCCTCCGGTGGGAAGAAGTCGTCGTTGGCGGCCAGGTGTCCCTCGACGGCGGCGGTCAGGCCCGACCAGTCGGGTGCACCATCTCCGAGCGGTGCTCCGTAGAAGGGTGCGACGGCGGCTACCCGGTCACCCTCGGCGGCGGCGATGAGCAGGGTGAGCATCCCGCCCATGCAGAAGCCGACCACGCCGACGGCATCTCCGGTGGTCGCCTCGTGGGCCAAGAGGAAGTCGATGGCAGCCGACATGTCCCGGGCCGCCCGGTCCGGCGGCAACGCGGTCATGAGCTCCCCGGCCCTGTCCATCTCGGTGTGCTCGGCGAACTCGCCGTGGTAGAGGTCGGGGGCGAGGGCCACGAAGCCCTCACCGGCCAGGCGATCACAGACCCCCCGGATCTGGGGCACGAGGCCCCACCACTCCTGGAGCACGACCACGCCGGGTCCGCTCCCTCCGTCCGGCAACGCCAGGTAGCCACCGGCCGTCGTCCCGTTGGCCGCGAACTCCACCATCTCACCCACGGTGATCTCCCATCGTCGCCCAAGAATCGTCCACCGACGCCGAGAACCTAGGCGACCGACACTGCAGCCACGCCGGACACGTCCGTCCCACGGCCGTCGGGCAGACTGCATCGGACACCCGAGACCCGCGAGGAACCATGTCGATCGCCGACGAGAGGTACGTAAGCCTCACCACCTGGACCACGGACGGCCGCCCCCGCCACGTCCCGGTCTGGATCGTCGGACTCGGCGGCAACCGGGTGGGCTTCACGACGGGGTCGGGTTCATGGAAGGTCCGCCGGATCCACCACGACCCGTCCGTCCGGCTCCAGGCCAGCGACATGGATGGAACCGTCACCGATGGCTCCACCGCCGTGTCCGGCACAGCCGAGGTCGTCGACGGCGACGCCTACCGGGACGTTCGTGCCGCCATACGACGAAAGTACGGAATCCAGTACGTCGGCGTCTGCCTGGCCAACGTCGTGGGGCGTCTCCGTGGCCGCAACCCCACCGGGGACCGTGCCGTGATCGTCATGCTCGACTGACCACCACCGACAGCCGGTCGTGCCCGACTACAGGGCCGGTAGCCTGACCCGTCCCAGCCCCTGTAGCTCAGCGGATAGAGCATCGGCTTCCGGAGCCGTGAGCGTGGGTTCGAGTCCCGCCAGGGGCGCCATCAGGGTGCCGTCGACCCGAAGGGTGGGCGGTACTCAGTCGTGTCCGGCCCGGGCCCGGTCGCCCAGGCGCCGCTGGGTAGGGTGGCGCCGATGGCCGCAACCCGCGAGAGATGGTCCTTCCAGTGGAAGGAGCTCTACGAGGAGGTCATCGACACCGGCCTCTGCACGGGCTGTGCCGGCTGCGTGATCGCCTGTCCCCACGACGTCATCGGATACGAACACGAACCCGGGAAGTACACCCCGTTCCACCTGGAAGACGACCTGGGGGCGATCGACTGCGGCCACGGCCAGAAGGGCTGCACGTCGTGCACCCGGGCCTGCCCCCGGTTCCGGAGCTGGGAGACCGAGGCCGACCAGCACCTGTTCGGACGGGAGCGCCGACCCGACGAGATGTCCGGCATCTACAAGGACGTCCTGCTCACCCGTGCCAGCGATGAGACGGTCCATGCCATGGGCCAGGACGGCGGCCTGGTCTCGGCCATCCTCATCTGGTGCCTCGAGAACGGAATCATCGACGGTGCCCTCACCAGCCACCTCGAGAAGCCCGACGCTGACGGGTCCAGCAGTTGGAAGGCGGTGCCGGCGCTGGCAACCGACCGTGGGTCGGTGCTGGCCGGTGCCGGCAGCCGCTACACCTACTCGGCCAACACGCTGGCGATGCCCCAGGCCCTCGAACAGGGGCTGAGCGCCCTGGCGCTGGTCGGCATGAGTTGCCAGACCTCGATCGGGCCCGTCATGTGGCACCGCAGGGTCGGCAAGGCGGGCAAGCCCATCAAGTTGAACATCGGCCTGCTCTGCTCCAAGTCGTTCGACGACTCGATCTTCGAGGAACTCTTCTGGGCCAAGTACCGCCTCCGCAAGGAGGAGATGGTCAAGATGAACATCAAGGGCGTGTTCCAGATCTGGATGCGAAACGGCGACTACCACGAGGTGAACCTCAAGGAGTGCCACGCCTGGACCCGCGAAGGCTGCACGCACTGCCCCGACTTCGCAGCCGAGCACGCCGACATCTCCACCGGCGGGATCGGGGAGAACAACGACTGGACGCTCACGATCGTGCGGACCGAACTGGGCCGTCAGATCATCATGAGGATGCTCGCCGAGGGCGTCATCGAGGGCCGCCCAGGCGACAGCGACCCGGGAGCCATAGCCCTGATGCACAAGCTGGCCGCCAAGAGCCGCGAGCGATGGCCGCAATGGGCCAACCCGACGGTCCGCGTGGGGCTGCCCGTCAGGGCCGGCTGAACCACCTCTACGGAAACCGGAGGAAACCAGCAGGGCCGGCATGCCGCTGGCGGAACGGGAATCCCCGCCCCCCTGCAGGTCCGGTGGGCAGGTCAGGTGGCGCAGGCCTCCGTGGCCTCCACGAACCAGGCGAAGTGCTCGCCCAGCATCGCCGCCGTGACGTCGTCCCGGTGCTTGTCGATGAAGTCGTCGAGTTCCGTGAACTTCTCGAACGTGACGGCTGCCTGCACCCCGTCCAGCACACAGGCACAGAAGGTCCGGGACTTCACCGTGGAGAGGTCGTCGTTGGCCGCCATGCAGGCCGCGGTGAACTCGCGTTCCACGAGGCCGTCGCCGGACTCGTCCGCCTGGTCCTCCCAGGACACGGGCTCGCCGGAAGACATACAGCCGGCGAGGAGTAACACGGCGAGGGCCGGGGCGAGGAGACGGCGGAATCGGATCACGGCGCTGAGGCTATCGGCGCTCCCCGGACGTACGGACGGGATCAGCCCGCCGCCGCCAGCTCCATTGCCCGAAGCAGCACGGCATCGAACATGGGCTCCGTGAGCCGGCCTGTGAAGGTGTTCTGTTGGCTCACGTGGTACGAGCAGAGGATGGTCCGGCCGTCTACGAGCCGTGCCTCCACACCGTGGCCGAACTTCGGACGGGGCCGCAGTCCGAACTCGGCAGCCGTGGCCACATAGCCGATCTGGCCCAGGACCACCACCACCGAGACCCGGTCCAGCGCAGCCACCTCCCGCTGGAAGAACGGCCGGCAGGCCGCCCTCTCGTCAGGTGTCGGCTTGTTCGCCGGCGGGGCGCACTTGACCGGGGCGGTTATGAACACGTCCGTGAGCCGGAGGCCGTCGTCGGGGCCGACCGCCTCCGGCTGGTTGGCCAGGCCCACCCGGTGGAGGGCAGCGAACAGGAAGTCTCCGGAACGGTCGCCCGTGAAGACCCTGCCCGTCCGGTTGGCGCCGTGGGCTGCCGGCGCCAGGCCGACCACCAGGATCCGTGCGTGCGGGTCCCCGAACCCCGGTACCGGTCTCCCCCAGTAGTCCTGGTCCAGGTAGGCGGCCCGCTTCCGGATCGCCACCTGCTCCCGCCACTCGACGAGACGCGGGCAGGTACGGCATTCCACCACCTCGTCGTGCACCGCCAGCAGCAGTCCGGGTCCGTCCATGGAGGCAGGGTAGGTTCGACCGGCATGGCAGCGAACGATCGGTCACCGACTCTGGTCCTCTACGTGCGCCACGGACGCACCCCGACGACCGGAGCGCGACTCCCCGGCCGGGCACCCGGCCTGCACCTCTCCGACGAGGGTCGCGCCCAGGCCGAGACGGTGGCGTCACACATCGCCGAGGTGGCCGCCCACATGCCCGGCAGGGGCGTAGCCGCCGTCTACGCCTCGCCCATGGAGAGAACACGTGAGACCGCCGCTCCGATCGCCCGCGCCGTCGGCCGCCGGGTGAGGACGGCGACAGGGCTCATCGAATGCGAGTTCGGAGCCTGGACCGGACGTCGCCTGAAGGACCTCATGAAGTTGAAGGCGTGGTCCACGGTGCAGCGCCAGCCCTCGGCCTTCAGGTTCCCGAAGGGCGAGTCGTTCGCCGAGATGCAGGCCCGGATGACCGGCCAGGTCGCCGACCTGGTCGCACGCCACCCCGGCGAGACCATCGTCTGCGTGTCGCATGCGGATCCCATCAAGGCGGCGCTGGCCCAGGCCCTCGGCACCCCCCTGGACCTGTTCCAGCGCCTGGTGGTCGGCCCGTGCTCCGTGAGCGCGGTGCTCCACGGCCCTGAGAGGCCCACGGTGCTGACCGTCAACTCGACCGGTCGGCTGGTCGGCCTGGGGCCCTCGTGACCACTATCGGCAAGACACCCACCGACTCCTAGGCTCCCGGCGATGGAACGACCCGAGATCGACTGGGACGACACGGATGCCTTCACCGTGGGCACCGTCGGCCCGGCGGGTCGGCGGGTCTTCTTCATCCAGGCACGTCGCGCCGGACAGGTGGTCTCCCTCAAGTTGGAGAAGCAGCAGGTGGCCGGGCTGGCCGAATTCCTGGACGGCATCATGGGCGACCTTCCACCCGTCGACGGACCGGCCACGGAGGAGGCCACGGAGGCCGGGTTCGACGACCCGGTGGAGGCCGACTGGGTCGTGGGAAGCCTCGGCGTCACCTACCAGCAGTCCACGGACCGCCTCGTGCTCATCGCCGAGGAGCTCCTGCGGGACGAGGACCTCGTCGGTGCCCAGGCAAGGTTCCCGATGCGTCGGGAGCTGGTGGCTGCGTTCATCATCCGGGCCCGCCAGCTGGTGGCCGCAGGAAGGCCGCCCTGCGGTTGGTGCGGCGCACCGTTGGACCCCACGCTCGACGAGTGGTGCCCCTGTGCCAACTGACCCCGCCACCTCAACGGGTACGCCGACGGACGCCCCCCCGAACGAGGAGGCCGCCGATCCGTTCCGGACACGTGGGCCCGTGGACGACGACGTGGCCGTCGAGATCCTCTCCTCCGGGGAGATCCGGGTGCTGGGCCGGATGCCATGGACATCCAATGCCACGTTCCTGGTCGACATAACCCACCCGGACACTGGCAGCGAACCCGTCCTCCAGGGCGTGTACAAGCCGGGTCGTGGTGAACGCCCACTCCACGACTTCCCCACCGGGCTGTACCGACGGGAGGCCGCCGCGTGGGAGTTGGCCCACCAGCTCGGCTGGGGCCTGGTTCCTCCCACCATCATCAGGGACGGACCGTTCGGCGAGGGCTCCGTCCAGCTGTACGTGCCGTGCGACTACGAGCAGCACTACTTCACCCTCCGCGAGGATCCCGACCGGCTCGACGACCTCCGTCGGCTGGCGATCTTCGACCTCCTCGCCAACAACACCGACCGTAAGTCCGGTCATGTGCTGGCCGGTAGCGACGGCCGCCTCTGGGCCATCGACAACGCCCTCTGCTTCCACCACCAGTTCAAGGTCAGGACGGTGATCTGGGACTTCGCCGGCGATCCGATCGGCGACGGATCGACCGCCGACATTGTCCGCCTCATCGAGGACGGCCTCTCCCCCGACCTGTCCCGGCTACTGGACGCCTTCGAATGCGATGCCGTGCTGGCAAGGGCCCGGGCCATGATCGAGGCAGGTGAGCTTCCAGCCGACGCCAGCGGGCGGCGGGTTCCGTGGCCACTGGTCTGAGGATCCGGGCCGGAGGATCCACCCGGTGAACGGACGACGCCTGGACCAGGCGCTGGTCGACGGCGACCTGGATGGCCTCCTGCGGCTGATCGACGACGCCTGCGAAGACGGTGACTGGGAGGTCCTGGAGCAGGTCGCCGTCCGATCCCGACCCGCCCACGAGCGGGGCCACCAGTTGTGGCCTGCGGCCGACCACGCCGAACATCGCCTTGCGTTGGAGGCTCCCGCCGCCCAGGCCGCCGCAGCGGTGCTGCGAGATGCCGTGACCTTCGGCATCGCCACCCTGGCCGAGGTCGCCTCCTCGACCCACACCTGGGAGGAGTTGGATGCCCACCTGGGGACGGTCGCCGTCGGACCACTGCGGTCCGTGGTGGCTCACGAGCGGGTGGCGCGTGGCGAGGACCTGACCGGCATCGACCTGTTCGAGGATCCGATCGGCCTGCCACTGCGGCTCACCCCATGGGAACCGGCACCCGCCGAACCGGCGATCGGCGCCTATGCCATCGACGACCCGGTACCGGCCCCCGGGCTGCTCGACGAGGTCGAACCCGCCGAACCCGCCGAGGCGGGTGGACCCGACACGGCACCGGGGCTGAGCGCCCTCCTGGAGCTGACCTGCGTGTGGGTCGAGCAGTCCAACGGCCGACGTCGTGGCGTGGGCGTCCACGGCGACGCGGCCCAGGCGGTGGCAGCCCTGACCGGGACGACAGGTCGCAGGCGCGCCCTAGCCGCCGAAGAGGCCCTCGCCCTGCTGGCCTGGGCCGGGGCCTCGGGCGGCGCCCATGGCCGGCGCCGGGGAATGGCCCGTGGTCGGTTCGAGGCATGGTGGTGCGCCGCTGCCCTGACAGGGCTGGACACCGACTGGCCGCCGACCGCCGACGAGCTGGGAGAAGCCATCGGAGAGCTTGGCTGGTGGCGGTTCGACGACGGAACGCCGCCGTCCGGTTGGCACCTGCAGATAGCCGTCGAGGATCCCCTGGACGGCATGGCCTGGGCGCTCAGCGCCGGGGACTCGGCGGAACCGATCGGTTGAATCAGCGGCGACGGCCTACGCCGCCGCCAGACCGGGATTCAGCCCCTGGCTTCGAGGGCCTCGATCAACTTGGGCAGCACCTTGTGTACGTCGCCCACGATGCCGAGGTCGGCGATGCCGAAGATCGGCGCCTCCTCGTCCTTGTTGATGGCGATGATGTTGGCCGAACCCTTCATGCCAACCAGGTGCTGGGTGGCACCCGAGATGCCGCACGCCAGGTAGACGGTGGGCTTCACGACCTTGCCGGTCTGGCCGACCTGGTAGGAGTAGGGCACCCATCCGGCATCCACCACGGCGCGGGACGCACCGGGCGCCCCCTTCACCAGCTTGGCCAGGGTCTCGATCATCTCGTACTTCTCGGCCTCGCCGAGACCACGACCGCCTGACACCACAACGGCGGCCTCGTCCAGCTTCGGGCCGCTGCTCTCCTCGACGAACCGCTCCTTCACCGTGGCCGAACCGGTGTCTCCGAGATCGCCAACGGCGATCTCAACGATCGCGGCCGGACCGCCACCCGATTCCTCGGCGGTGAACGACTTGGGACGCACCAGGAAGATGGCGGTTCCGCTGTCGGTGAAGCCTGTCGTCACGTCGGTGGTTCCACCGAACACGGGCTCGCAACCCAGCAGGCGGTCGCCGTCGGCGACCAGGTCCACGACATTGGTTATGACCGGACGATCGATCTTGGCCGAGAGGCGACCCGCCACGTCACGACCGTCGTAGGAGGTGGAGCAGACGAGCGCATCGGGACCGGTGCCGGCCGCTACTGCCCCGGCGATCGCCGAGGCGATACGCGGACCGGCCAACGATCCTTCGATCGGGCCGATGGTGTGGACGGAGGTGGCGCCGTGCGCACCCAACGCACCGGCGACCTGTGAAGCATCGCCCGACATGACGACCTCCACCGTGTCGGCCAACTGGCGGGCCCTGGTCACGAGCTCCAACGTGGAGGTCGTGGCACCCGCATCGGTTGCCTCGCCGAATACCCAGATCTTCGAGATTCCCATCACGAACTCCTAAAGGACCTTGAGGTCGTCCATGAACGCCAGGATGCGCTCGTGGGCGTCGCCCTCGTCGTGGATCAACTCGCCTGCCTCTCTGGCGGGAGCGACCGCTACGTCCGTGATCTCCTGCCGGGCGCCGGCCCAGCCGACGGTCGCAGGATCGATGCCCAGGCCGGCGAGGTCCAGCTCGTCTACCGGCTTGTTCTTGGCCCCCATGATCCCCTTGAACGAGGGATAGCGGGGCTCGACCACACCGGCGGTCACCGAGACGACGGCAGGCAGGGGGCACTCCACCTGGTCGAACCCGGCCTCGGTCTGGCGCTTCACGGTGGCGACGCCATCGGCCACCTCTATCTCCTTGCCGAACGTCACCGACGGAAGGCCCAGGATCTCGGCTATCTGGACCGGAACGGTCCCGGTGTAGCCATCGCTGGACTCCGTGGCGGTCAGGACCAGGTCGGGCTCGCAGCGCTGTATGGCGGCCGCCAGCACCTTGGCCGTGGACAGGGCGTCGGATCCTGCCAGTGCCTCGTCGCTGACCAGCACGGCGCTCGCGGCTCCCATGGCCAGAGCGGTACGAAGTCCACCGACCTCGTTGCGGGGGGCCATGGATACGAGCCTCACCTCGCCTTCGCCGGCTGCGTCCACCAGCTGCAGGCCCATCTCGACCCCGTAGGAGTCGGACTCATCCAGAATGAGCTTGACGTCCCGCCTGAGGGTCCTCGTTTCGGGATCCAACGCACCGGGGTCAGCTGGATCAGGAATCTGCTTCACACATACCACGACGATCATGGCGAAGAGTGTGCCCTACGCAGGGGGCAACGACACCACACGCGGACGGGGTTTCCACACCGGTTATCGGTCACCCGACCCAGCCGGCGACCTGGCCGACCTAGGGTTCAGGGGTGAAATCGACAGTCCAGATCCCGTGGGTCGAGGTATCCATGGCGCCGGGTCCCCTGGACCCGGACGGAGGCCACAGTTTCGTGGGGCTGGTCCGGTGAAGGTCCTGCTGATCGTGAACCCGTCGGCCTCGTCGGTGACCGCCCGTACCCGGATTGTCATCCAGAAGGCCCTCTCGGCCGACCATCGACTGGAGGTAGCGGCGACGACGCGCCGCGGCCACGCAACCAGGTTGGCCCAGAGCGCCGCCAACGACGGAATGGACGTGGTCGTGGTCCTGGGCGGCGACGGCACGCTGAACGAGGCCGCCAACGGCCTGGCGGGGACCGACACTGCGCTGGCGGCGTTACCCGGCGGGTCGACCAACGTCTTCGCCCGCACCATTGGCCTACCCGACGACGCCGTCGAGGCCACCGGCGCCCTGCTGGACGCCATCGAAGCCGCTTCGATCCGTCGGATCGGCCTGGGAGCCATTGGCGACCGGTACTTCCTGTTCCACGCCGGCATCGGCTTCGACGCCGCCGTGGTCGAACAGGTGGAGCGTCGCGGTGGCCTGCTCAAGCGGTTCGCCGGCCATCCACTCTTCATTGCCGCCACCATCGACACCTGGGTCCGCCACTACGACCACCGGCAGCCCGCCTTCCGGGTCGCCAGCAGAAGTCTGGGCGAGACGGAACCAACCGATCCGGCAAGGGGCGTGCCGGGCGTGTTCACCGTGTGCCTGAACACCGACCCGTACACCTACCTGGGCGCCAGGGGCCTGTCGCTGGTGCCCGAGGCGACGCTGGACACGCCGCTGGCCATGGTCACATTCCGGTCCCTCTCGCCCGGCCGGCTCCTACCGGTGTTCGCAGGCGCCCTGGGAATCGGACGGGCAACCGCAGGGTCCAGCTCCTCGATCGACGTGAGGACCGACGTGGTGGAGGCCACCATCAGCGCCTCTCGTCCGGTGCCGTGGCAGGTCGACGGCGACCACCTCGGGGAGGCCACGACCCTGTCGGTCAGGCACGAACCCGATGCGTTGGACCTGGTGGTACCCCTCGCCTCTGCCGCCTTCGGCTGAGGCCACCCCCCGATTCCTGTAGACGGTTCCTCAGCCCTCCAGCCCGTTCCCGTCGAGGTGTCCGTCGATCACCGCACGTGCCTCCCCCGGCCGATTGGTGATGATGCCGTCCACCGCCCAGTCCGTCAGCTGGGTCATCCGGTCGGGCTCGTCCACCGTCCAGACCACCACCTTCAGGCCCCGCTCGCGGGCCGACACGATGATGGCCTCGTCGACCAGCGCATCCCACAGGCACACGGTCGGGTGCCCGTGCGCCACGATCCGGTCCAGCGTCAGGTCGGCGCCGAGCCGTTCCACCACCACCCATCCGGTGGGCAGCGACGGTTCGGCGGCCCGGATGCGGTCCACCGCGGAGATGTCGAACGACGAGACGAGCAGCTCGTCGATCGGTCGGTAGGCGGCCACCAGGCCCGCCACGGCCTCGCACACCAGGTCGGAGGCATCGTGGTCCGGTTCACCCGGGAGGTTCTTCACCTCCACGTTCACGCCCATCCCGTCGCAGGCCTCCAGCGCCTCGGCAAGGTTCAGCGTGTCGTCGGGAGCGTCGCAGGCCATCACCTCTCGTACCAGCCGGCCATCGGCATAGTGGGCGTTGTGGTTGACCATCAGGACGTCGTCGGCCGAGAGGCGGACGTCCAGCTCCACCCAGTCGGCACCCTGGAGACGGGCTTCGGCGAATGCCGCCGCCGTATTCTCCGGGCGGTCGTCCGAAGCGCCCCGGTGGGCCACGACACGCGGCCTGCCGTCGTTCACGAGACCTGTCACGGGCACCTCCCGGCATGGATGCCCGACGCGGGCAGTCGACCGTTCACGGCGCCGACCCTAGGTCGGTGAGCCGGTTCAGGTGGTCGGCTCGTTGGCGTCGCCCCACGGTCCCACCAGTCGGGCCGCCGGCACCAACACCTCGGCCATGGTCCCGCTCCCCCCCTCCACGGGAAGTAGCCGGATCCGGCCACCCAACTCACCCTCCACGAACGTGCGGACGATCGTCAGGCCCAGACCCGTCGCCTCCGCCAGGTCGAAGCCCGCCGGCAGGCCCACCCCGTCGTCGACCACCCGGACGGAGAGGCCGTCGGGCCGTCGGGCCAGCTCGATGCGAACCTGACCCGCGGGAACCGGACCGTCCCGGGACTCGTCGCCGGGCACGCCGGAATCCGGCGGGAAGGCGTGGTCCACGGCATTCTGGAGCAGCTCGGTGAGGACCACCGCCATCGTCGTGGCGACCTGACCCGACAGCACTCCGGCATCACCGCACACGGTGAATGCCAGGGGTCGCAGGGGCGACGAGACGCTCTCCTCCACCACGCGTACCAGCGGTCGCACGATCTCCAGGAACGCCACGTCGTCCTCGGCACTCTGGGCAAGCGTCTCGTGCACGACCGAGATCGCCCCGATTCGCCGCACGGACTCGCCGAGCGCCGCCCTCGCCTCGGCTCCCTTCAGGCGGCGGGCCTGGAGGCGAAGCAGCGAGGAGATGGTCTGCAGGTTGTTCTTCACCCGGTGGTGGACCTCCCGGATCGTGGCGTCCTTGGACACCAGCTGGCGGTCCCGTCGGCGAAGCTCGGTCACGTCGCGGACCAGCACGATGGCACCCGTGGCCTGCCCCGACTCCAGGAGTGGAAGGCAGTGGCTGACGACGGCCACCTCGTCGTCCCGCTCCATCTCGTCGATAACGGCGGAGCGACGGGCAAAGGCGGCGCGCAGCATCGACGAACCCAGGCCCGTGTCGTCGAACCGGGCTCCCGTGACGCCGCGCGTCATCCCCAGCCGGTGCAGGAGCGAGACGGCGTTGGGGGATGCGAACTCAATCCGACCGTTCGAGTCGACCAGGAGGAGGCCGTCGCCCACCCGTGGCGTCCGGTGCCGGAGTCGCTCCTCGTCGCGGTAGGGGAACTCACCGGCCTCGAGCATCCTGGCGAACCTGTCGAAAACCGTCAGGTAGGTCCGCTCCTGCTCGCTGGCCGGACGGTCGACGGGACGCATCCGCTCCCGCACCAGCACGGCGAGGGTCTTGCCGGAAGGTCGGACCGGCACGGCCAGCAGGTTCACGTTCCGGTCGGCTCCGACGTTGACCGTTCCGGACATCGCGGACCCGGTCGAGAGCGCCTCGGCCACGAGCGGGCGGCGGCGCGGTTCGAAGGACCGGCCCACCAGGTCCGCCCGGTAGAGGGTGGTACCGGTGGTGGGCCGAACGTGCCCCAGGAGTACCAGCGGAGCCACGGGATCACCGCGCCTACGGCCGTAGAGGAGCAGGTCGGCGAAGGAGAGGTCCGCCAGGAGCCCCCAGATGCTTACGAGGTCCTGGAGGTGCCCCACCTCCACCTCGTCGAGGTCCGTATGCAAACGGGCCAGGTCGGCCAGCGTCGCCACCTTCCGACCCCGCTGTCAGCGGCCAGCGCTCAGCCGAAGCCGACCGGGTTGTCGGATCCGGGGGCGCCGATGTCCACGTAGGCGATCTTCCCGGCGGGCACGCCCACCTGGCGACCCCTGATGTCGGTCAACCACAGCACCGGGCCACCGTCGGCGACGGCCGCGTCCACCTCGGACCGCAGGGCGGCCACGTCGGTGTCGTCGGCCAGCTCGACCCTGATCTCCTTCGGGTTGTCGGTAACACCGATTCGCAGGTCCACGTCACGCTCCTCCGGGGTATCCGGTACTTGTCCGAGCCACAGGCTCAGATGATCCTGAGTTCCTTGTGCCGACGCTTCGTCGGCTTCATGTCCACGTCGATCGTCCTGGCGATCTCGGCGAACAACGCTCCCACCTCGGTCGACGGGTCTCCCGCCACCGGCCGTCCGTTGTCGGCACCATCGCGCAGGGCAGGCACGAGCGGCACCTGCCCGACGAGGGGCACCTCCAGGCGGTCAGCCAGGGCCTGGCCGCCGCCCGCTCCGAACAACTCGTAGCGGGTGCCGTCGTCGCCGGTGAACCATGACATGTTCTCGATGATGCCATGGACCTTGAGGTTGACCTTCTCGGCCATGAAAGCCGCACGCTGGGCCACCGACTGGGCCACCACCTGGGGAGTGGTCACCACGTACATCTCGGCCGTCGGGAGGAAGCCGGCCAACGAGATCGAGATGTCCCCGGTGCCGGGGGGCAGGTCGACGAGCAGGTAGTCGGGCTCGTCCCAGTAGACGTCGGTCAGGAACTGCTCGAGGGCCTTGTGGAGCATCGGGCCACGCCAGATGATCGGCTGGTCCTCATCGGCGAAGAAGCCCATCGAGATGCATCGCACGCCATGGGCCTCCGGCGGAATGAGCATCCCGTCTATGACCGTCGGTGGGCGTGACACGCCCAGCATCCGCGGGATGGAGAAGCCCCACACGTCGGCGTCCACCACCGCCACGTCCCGATCCCGGGCAGCGAGGGCGACAGCCAGGTTGGTGGTCACCGACGACTTGCCGACACCGCCCTTGCCCGACGCGATCAGGAGTACCCGGGTCGTCGAGTTGGCCTCGGCGAATGGAACGGCACGGCCCTCGGAATGGCCGTAGGTGGGGTTGGTTCCGGCCGTGGCCGACGGATCCCCGTGGAGGCGCTCGCTGAGTTCCCCCAACTGCTCGTCCGTCATCACGGTGAAGTCCACCTTGACGGCCTCCACCCCGTCCAGGAGGGAGACGGCGTTGTCCACCAACTCCTGGATCTCCGCCCTCATCGGGCACTCGGGCGCCGTCAGGGCGATCTGCACCTCGACCCGATGTCCATCCACTCTGGTTCCACGAACCATGCCGAGGTCCAAGATGCTCCGACGCAGTTCAGGGTCCTGAACCGGCCTGAGGGCCTCCATGACCTGGGTTTCGGTGACCGCCACGGATACTCCTCGGATGTGGTGGGACCGGGCCCACCCTCGAATCTCACCGGCGTCCACCTGTGAGCCGGCCTACCGACCGGACCCGGAGACTGACCCGACCAGACGGCCGGGGAGCCGGGTTCGGTAGAATAGCCGTGTGGACGGAGCCCCCCTCACGGCCACCGAGTTCGCCTCGGCGGTCACCGCCATAACCGGTGCCTTCGGCGATCCGACTCGCCGCAACATCTACCTGCGCGCCCGCGACGTCAAGCACGGGGTCACCGCGGTCGACACGGCCGAGGCGTTCGACCTCCACCCGAACGTGGCACGCCACCACCTCGACAAGCTGGCTGCCGGCGGCTACCTGGAGGTCGTGGTGGAACGCCACGAGGGTGCCTCGGCCGGCCGGCCGTCGAAGTCCTACCGGGTCAGCAACCCCGGATCCCCATTCGAGGTGCCGGTCCGTCAGGATGCCGTCCTCGTGAGCCTCCTGGGCCGGGCCCTCGCCCTCCTGCCGTCCGACCAGGCCGAAGCGATGGCCGAGGAGGTCGGCACCGAGGTGGGTCGGAGCATGGCCGAGGCCATCGGAGAGCACGAGGTGCACCGCTCCTTCCAGTCGGCGCTCCACGTCGTGGCCGAGGCACTCACCGCACACGGCTTCGCAGCCCGGGCGGAACGCATCGGCGACGATCGCCTGCGGATCGTCTCCGGGCACTGTCCGTTCGGAGACGTCGCCATCGAGCACCCGGTGATCTGCGCCGTGGACCGTGGCCTGGTGACGGGCATGCTCAGCGCCCTGTACGGCGATACGACGGCCGAGATGCGGTCGTCGCTTCCCATGGGCGACTCCGTGTGCACCACCGACGTGACGATCTGAAGACCCGCACCAACCCGACTCCCCCCGACCGTCATGACCCGCCACTACCCGGACCACGCCTCGACGTCGCCGTTGCGTCCCGAATCGGCCGCCGCGATGGCTGCGGCACTCACCGGCGCCGTCGGGAATCCGGGACGGATCCACCACGAGGGCATGGTCGCCCACCATGCCGTGGAGACCGCCCGTCAGGACGTAGCCGACATGCTCGGCTCTCGGAGCCGCGAGGTGGTGTTCACCTCGGGGGCGACGGAGTCGATCGCGATGGCCATCTGGGGTGGCTCCCATAGGGACGGTCGGCGCCACAGCGTGCTGCCGGCGGTCGAGCACTCGGCGGTACGCCGGCAGACCGACCGCGGCCCGTGCACCGTCGTGGGCGTGGACCGCTCCGGACGGGTCGACCCTGACGAGATCCTGGCCGGCGTCACCGCCGACACCGGGATCGTCCACCTGCAGTTGGCCAACCACGAGGTCGGCACCATCCACGACGTCGCTGCGGTGGCCCACGGCTACCGGGAGCGCGACGTCCTCTGCCACGTGGACGCTGCCGCCGCCGTCGCCATGTGGCCGTGTCCTTCCGGAACCTGGGCTGCGACCTGATGAGCGTCGACGCTCACCGTTCGCTGCGCCTCTCCGTGGGTTGGAACACCACCGACGCCGACCTGCAGGCCCTGCGATGACCATCCTCCTGGTGCGCCATGGATCCGCCGGCGACCCCTACCGATGGTCGGGCGACGACGTCGACCGGCCACTGGACGCCGCCGGAGCGACCCAGGCGATCCGACTTGATCGTGTCGTCTCCGAGATGGGCCTACCGGTCGTCAGGGTCCTGAGCAGTCGAGCCACCCGCTGCCTGCAGACGGTGGGGCCGCTGGGGGAACGCCACGGAGTCCATGCCGAGGTTGAGGACGACCTGTTCGAGGGAGCCGCGGACCTCACCACCCGCCTCGTCCGGGACCTGGCGGGAGCGGCAGAGGACGGAACGATCACGATCCTGTGCAGCCATTCCGACGTGATCCCCGAGGTCATCCGGGACCTGGCCACCGACGGCGTCGGCCTGAGTGGCGGTCGGGGCTGCGCATACGCATCCATCTGGGAACTCACGACCACCGAGGGTCGGATAGTGCACGCCCACTACCGATCGACTCCCTGAACCCGGTGCCGGCCGGCACCATGGCCCTCACCCGTTGCGGGTAGGTCAGGAACCGTCCTCCGGCGGAGGATCCAGCAGCCCGACCAGGACCAGAAGGTCGACCAGGTCGGCAGGCTGCCCGGGCAGGCCGGCGAAACCAGCCAGGTCCGCCGCTGCGTCTCCGGGACGGCCGACCACCGTGGACAGCACCACCGCCCGGTAGGCGAGGCCGTACGGGTCCAGCGGGTCCAGCGCCAACGCCTCGTCCAGGTTGGCCATGCCCCTCACGACCAGTTCCGGCGACCGGGTGGCAACCAGCAGCCACCCCCGTTCGGCGAGCAGGTCCGCTGCGCCCGGCCTGGCCTCGAGGCCAGAGTCCAACAACTCCAGGGCGACCAGCAGTTCGCCCGACGAGGCCAGACCCGTGGCGATCCGCTGTCGGAGGCGACTGGCCGACAGCAGGTCGCCGACGATCGGCGGAGCCTCCAGGCCGTCCAGGACGACGAGGTCCTCGGCGGCCCCGGCGTGGTTCCCGTCGGCATGGCGCTGCGAGGCCCTGAAGACGCGGACGTCCGGGTACGCCGGGTCCACGGCCACAGCCTCGTCCAGGCCTGAACGACCCCGGGCCCGGTCACCGGCCCTCCAGTGCGACCAGCCCCGGTAGGCCAGGGCCTCGACGTTGGACGGCTGGATCTCGAGCACCCGGGAGTAGAGGGAGACGGCCTCGTCGGGTGATGCCACGCCGGCATCGGCGAGGAGGGTACGCGTCGACGAACGGATGTCGCCACTTAGCGTGTCGCCCGCTGACCGGTCGCCCGCCGAGCGGGCCACGAGGACGCCAGCCAGGACCACGACGACCGCCACCACGCCCAGCACGACGGGTCGCCCCGGTGCCGAGCCGCCGGTAGGGCGACCCTGCCACCGCCTGATCGACAAAGTGACACCGGCCACGGCCGCGCCGCCCACCAGGACCGGCAGGACCCAGACGAGGCCGACCAGGCCGTCGCCGCGCGGCGTGTAGTCGATGTCCTCGCCGAACCTGGCCACCAGCATCGACCTGATCTCGGCGTCGGTACGGCCCCGGTCCACCATCGTCCTGATGGTCGTGCGGATGGTGCGCGCTATCGGCACGTCGGACTCGCCCAGGGACTGCCCCTGGCAGACCGGGCAGGCGAAGTCGCCGGCCAGGTCGTGGACACGGTCGGCGTTCGTGAGCGGCGGCCGGTCCGCCAGTTCGGACCCCACCAGGCTCGCGACCACCACGGCCAGCACCAGCAGCCACGTGAAGCCCACGCTGCGGTCGCCGAACCTCACGAGACGGCCGCCACGGCACGGGCCAGGAGGTCGTCCAGTTCCTCCAGCTCCACCCCGCCGATCACCTTGGCCGCAACGTGGCCCGAGGGCGTGACCAGGTACGACTCCGGGACCCCGACCACGCCCCAGTCCACCGCGATTCGCCCCGTGTCGACGGCCAGCACCGGCCAGGCGCCACCATGCTCGGCAAAGAAGGCGGCCACGGCCGATGGCCTGTCGTCGAATGCGACGGTGACGAGCCTCACGTCATCGGCTTCGGCGTGTGCGGCGGCGAAGGCCACCAGCTCGGGGTGCTCCCTGATGCACGGCACGCACGTCGTGGAGAAGAAGTTGACGACCACCCATCGGCCCCGCTGGTCATCCAGGTCCCATGTGGACCCGTCCAGCGTGATCCCGACCACCGCAGGTGCCACTGCTCCGACCAGGTGGGTCGTCATCCGATCCCGACTCGTGTCACCGTTGGCGAACACGACGATGAGAAGCAGCATCACGATGCCCACGGCCAGCGCCGTTGCCCTGACCGGGTTCATGCCGTGACCCCCTCCGGAGAGCCTTCGACCGCCTGGCCAGCGGATCGTCGCCTACGACGACCGTCGGCGGGTACGGCAGCCATGGCCGTCCCGACCGCCATCACCGCCCCTCCCACCCACAGCCAGACGACGAGGGGCTGGACGGTGACGCGTACGACCGTGGTGGTCGACCCCTCGTCGGGTACCGCAAGGACGGCCAACTGCAGGTCGTCGCGGAGGGTGGACCGGGTGGCCGGGGTTCCGATGGTCTGCCCGCCGAAGGGGAACGTGCTGATGGCGGGGCGGTAGGTGCGTCCATCGACGCGGACCGCCACGCGGATCTCGGTCTTCTCCGGCAACTCCACGGTCGTGAGGCCCTCGAACGCCAGCTCGTGACCGGCGAACACCGCCCGTTCCCCCGGTCGGTCGAACCTGAACTCGGCCTGCCTCACGAAGGCCGAGGAGCATGCGAACGCCACGGCCACCACGGCCACCCCGATGTGGACGACCATCCCGCCGCTGGAACGTCCCACGAGGCCCCGCAGGCCCCGGGACCGCACCGCCATGCCGAGTTGGCGCACCGCCCCGCCGATCGAGAATCCCGCCAGGCCCACAGCCAGCGTCGGGGCCCAGCCGCGGCTTCCCAACCCCACCGCAAGCACCATGGATGCCGCACCGGCGACCGCCGGCCAGCGCATCCGTTCGGCAATGGTGACTCCGGTGGTGCCTCCCCAGGGCAGGGCCGGCGCCACGGCCATCAGGAACAGCAGGGCGAAGCCGATCGGCATGGTCATCCGCTCGAAGTACGGGTTGCCCACCGATATCCGGTCCCCGTTGGCGGCCTCGACGAGCAGCGGGAACACCGTGCCGAGCAGCACCACGAAGGCGAAGGCCCCGAACAGGAGGTTGTTGACCAGGAACGCCGCGGTCCGCGAGACCGGCGAGTCGATGGAGCCGACCGTCCTCATGGAATCGCCCCGCCATGCGATGAGGCCGACTGTGGTCACCACCACGAGGCCGAAGAAACCCAGCAGCATCGGTCCTATGCCCGACTCCGTGAAGGCATGGACCGACTCCAGCACCCCCGACCGGGTGATGAACGTTCCGAGGATGGTCAGCGAGAAGGTGGCGCAGAGCAGCGAGAGGTTCCACACCCGGAGCATCCCCTGGCGCTCCTGGACCATGACCGAGTGGAGGTATGCGGTCCCGGTCAGCCAGGGCAGGAAGGAGGCGTTCTCCACCGGGTCCCAGGCCCAGTAGCCGCCCCACCCCAGGACCTCGTACGACCACCAGGCTCCGAGCAGGATCCCCACGGTCAGGCAGCCCCAGGCCATCAGCGTCCAGCGGCGGGCCTCCAGCAACCAGCCCTCCCCCAACCGACCCGTGGCCAGCGAGGCCACGGCCAGGGCGAACGGCACGGTGAAGCCCACGAACCCCAGGTAGAGCACCGGCGGGTGGAACGCCATGAGCACGTGGTTCTGGAGCAGGGGGTTGGGCCCCGGACCGTCATAGCCCGCCCACGGCTCGAAGCGTGTGAACGGATGTGCCGGCCCGGCCAGGAGCAGGAAGAAGAAGGTGCAGACGGCGAAGAGGACCAGCAGCGTCCAGCCCACGACCGGATCATCCAGACGGTGGCGGAACCTCCTCGCCACCAGCACCACATAGCCCACGAGGATCAGGACCCACAGCAGGATCGACCCCTCCAGCGCCGACCAGAGGGTGGCGACGTTGAAGAGGGCCGGGGTGCGGTGGCTGCCGTGTTCGGCCACGAAGGCGACGGTGAAGTCGCGGGTAATGAGGGCCCGCTCCATGACCGCCACCTGCCCGACCGCCGCCACGGCCAGTAGCCCCACCCAGATCCGGGCGCGGACCATGAACATGGGACTCCTGGTTGCGAGGCCCCAGGCCACGCTGAGGAGACCGGCCACCGAGGCGGAAAGCCCGAGGGCTACGAATGCGGTACCGAGGGTGGCGTTCAACCGGCGGCCCCACAGGGCTCCAGCTCGGCACCGTCCGACCGGTAGTCGTTGTCGTGCTTCACCACCATGTGGTCGGTCCGCAGGTACCAGCCGCCACCGACCGCACCGGACAGGTCATCCAGGGCGGGCGGCCTGCCAGCGGCCCAGGCCCCCTGGAGCACAACCGGGACACCCGGTTGGAACAGCTCGGCAGGGTCGCCCAGATGGACCACATCGGCCAGCACGTCGCCAGCGCACAGCGTGAACACGACGGCAGATCCACCGTCCGACTCCGTGACCACGAGGCCCGGCTGCGGGGTTCCGACCACGCGGAACCGGCTATCGCCCAGGTCGGAGCGCAACTCCACCGCCTCGGCCACGTCGTAGAAGAACAACGAGGCGTCGCCCAGCGTTCGCAGCAGCACGAGGACCATGCCACCCACGATCAGCAGCAGCAGGGCGAGGGCGCCGCGCCGCGTACCTGCCGCAGGCCTGGCGGGTCGGGGCGTGAGGTCGAGGGACGGTGGTTCCGGCCCGGCGTCGTCAGTCACTGTCGGTCCCGGGTGACGCCAGCCACCTACGGCGATCCTCTGGGACCAGGGGGCTGAGGGAACGGCCGCGCCGGGCCAGGCGAAGCCCATAACCGCCCAGCACGACCAGCGAGATGCCCCAGCCCGCGATCAGGTACCCGAGGTGGGTCATGGCGACGCCTCCCCGGCCTGCTCGTCGGTGACCCCGATGGCGGCATCAAGTTCGTCGGCCGACGTCTCGGAGCGCCGCTCGGCCATGGCCGAACCGACTGCGTGGTCGATCGCCGCCCGCTCCAGCCACCCGACCCGGAACCGCTGCAGCGTCAGCCACCAGACCACCAGGCCGAAGGTCAGGAAGCCGAACATGAGGGTGAACAACGTGAGGTCCTCGATCTTGAGTTCCTCCAGCGTGGACCTCTGGTGGAGCGTGCGGTTCTCCCACCATGCCACCGAGCGGTTGACGAGCGGTATGTCCAGCACCGCCACGAGGGCCACCACGGCAGCCTGGCGCTCCTGGCGCCGGGGGTCGGTGGTGGTACGGCGAAGGGCCAGGTAGCCGGCGAACAACAGGAACAGCACCAGCGTGGTCATGAGGCGTACGTCGCCCCACTCCCACCACGTGTTCCAGACCGGGCGACCCCAGATGGACCCGGTCACCAGCACCAGCCCGCAGAGCACCGTGCCCACCTCCGCCGCGGAGTGGGCCATCACGTCCCACCAGGGGGTCCGCTTCACCAGCACCCCGACGCTCGCAACTGCGCACAGCATGAACGAGGCGTACATGAGGACGGCCATCGGTACGTGCAGGTACAGCATCCGCACGGCGTCGAACTGGCCGAACTCCTCACCTGTGGTGGGGTGGATGCGGACGTCCGGCCCGGTCAGGACGAAGGCCAGCACGCCCAGGACCGCGAGGCAGGTCAGGGCGACACAGCCCAGGAGGCGCGAGCCGCGCGATCCCGTGGTGCCTGGTCTCTCGTCTCGTCCGGCCATCAGGGCTCCCGATCAGTCCTCGATCAACACGCCATGGGCCAGCGTGCCGACCACGGTGGCGATCAGGGCGGCCACGGCCAGTAGCCCTGTCCAGGCCCAACCATCCACCGCCGCGGCCCCGAGGGCATCGTCGAACGCCCGGGTGGCCGCGATCAGCACCGGCGCCAGTACCGGGAGCAGGAGGATGGGCAGGAGGGTCTCCCGCACCCCCGGTCCCGAGGCCAGCGCGCCGTAGAGGGTACCTGTCGCCGCCACTGCGACCCCGGCCAGCAGCCCTGCGGCCACCAGCAGTGCCGGGTCCACGACCTCCACCCCGTAGAGCACGAACAGGCCGCCCATCAGGACCACCTCGAGGAGCACCAGCTGCACGAACACGGCCGTTGCCTTGCCCATGAACAGGGCCGCCGGTGGGAGGCCCGACATCCGCAGCGCGTCCAGGGTGCCGTCCGACTGCTCCAGGGCCGCCGACCTGTGGACCGCCAGCAGGGCACTGAGCAGCACCGCCACCCAGAACAGGCCCGACGCGAACGTCCGGAGTGTGCGGTGGTCGGCATCCAGGGCGAAGCCGAACAGCACCAGCACCAGCAGGGCGAATGGCACCACCTGGCCGACCACCACGCGGGACCTGAACTCGATCCTGAGGTCACGGACCGCAACCAGCCGGGCGTCGGCGAGGAACCTGCGAACCTCAGTCATGCGACCCTCCCCGGTCGGCTGGACCTGTGTCAGCCACCACCACCCCACCCGAGATGGTCACCACCCTCGGGCCCAGACCGGCCACCCGGTCCAACTCGTGCGAGGAGACCAGCACGGTGGCGCCGGCGGCCACGGCGTCGCCGACCAGGCCGTCGACCACGTCGCGACCCGACTGGTCCAGACCGGCATGGGGTTCGTCCAGAAGCCACAGTTCGGGTCGCCGGACGACGAGCGCAGCCAACGACGTCCGACGCCGCTGGCCGGCCGACAGGGTGTGGACCGGCTGCCCCAGCAGCCTCTCGGAGAGCCCCATTCGGAGCAGCGCGGCATCCACCCGCCCGGTGGCCTCGGAGACTGTCAGACCTGCTGCCCGTGCCCAGAAGTGCACGTTCTGGGTGATCGTCAGGTCGTCGTAGAGGCCGGTGGCGTGACCCAGGAGGGCGACCCTCCTGCGAACCGACCGACGCTCGACCACGAGGTCGTGACCGAGCACCTCGACGGACCCCGACTCAGGTCGTACCAGCCCGGCGCAGAGGCGCAGGAGGGTGGTCTTTCCGGCGCCGTTCGGCCCCCGGAGCAGCACCACCTCGCCGGATTCCACGGTGAGGTCGACCCCGGCGAGGGCCGGGAAGTTGCCGAGTAGCGCCACAGCTCCCCGCAACTCGACCACCGGCACCCCGCCACGGTACCGGTCGGCCATACCCTGACCCCATGCCCGCCCTCCGGAAGACCGGTCGATGGTTCTTCCCGGCTGCTGCGGTGGTGGTCCTGCTGGCCGCCTGCACGGACGATCCGTCCGACCAGGCATCACCGACCGTCGGCCCTGTGGCAGCCACCACGTCGATCCTCGAGACGCGACCCACCCTCGCCGACGAGGGCATTCCGAACTGGGTGGGCGAGGTGGTGAACCTCCATGACGTGGAGAACGGCTCCTGCTTCAACCAGTACTCGTGGGTCCAGGAAGAGCGGCTGGTCGAGATCGACACCCGGGTGCCGTGTATCGGCCCCCACCAGTTCGAGGTCTACCTCCGGACCGAGCACCCGGCCCGTGCCGGCGCCCCATGGCCGGGTGACCGGGAGATGGAGGCGTTCGCCCGTGCGAAGTGCTACGGGGCGTTCGCCGACTTCGTGGGCGAGATCTACGAGTTGTCGGAGCTGAAGCTCGGGTACATAACCCCGACCAGGGCCGACTTCGAGCACGAGGAGGCCCGATTCCGTGGAATCCACTGCTATGTGCAGCGTGGTGACGGCGAGGAGATGATCGGCTCGGCGCGGGACAGCCGTCGCTGAACCCGACCGGCATGCGTCAGGGCGCAGCGGTGTCCCGACGGGCTGCGAGCAGGAGGGCCAGGCCGGTCCACGACTGTGGGACGGCACCCAGACCGGCACCTGAGTCCGGGTGCCAGTACTCCGCCAGGCCCGAAGCCCACGCTCCAGCCACGGTCGTCCGGGCGAGGTCGGCCGCCACCTCGGGAGAATGCCGACCGGCGGCCAGCACCATCAGGTAGGCCAGCTGCGGCCACACGGGCCCGCGCCAGTAGGCATCCGGGTCATATGACGCCTCCCCCCGGTGGACACCTGTCGGACCGGCAGGGCCGCCGTGTGCGACCGGGTCCGTGAGCTGGCCCATGACGGCGGCCACACGGGCCGGGTCGTCGTCGACGAGGAGAGGCAGGAAGCTGTCCAGCGTCCGGACCCGCCCCGACCCGTCGGCCATGGACCCGGCGTCCACCCAGGTGCCGACCTCATCGGACCACCGACCCGTCAGCGCCCCAGCCAGCTCGACCGACCCGGCGGCGAGTCGGTCGTCTCCGACCACTTCGGCCAACTCGCCGGCATTGAAGGCCACGAGGGCGTTGAACCCCACGGGGGCCACCGGAAAGTCCGGATTGGACAGAGGCGAGCCATCCGGACCGGTCCGGATCGTCGACACGAGGCGGTCCTTCACCACCGCCCACCGCTTCCGGTCGTAGCCACCGGGACAGGCATCGTCCCAGCGCGGCGAGTCGTCGCAGCCGGTCTCCCACGGGTGGCAGACCTGTAGGAGGCCCGACCGGTCCCGGACGCGTTGGTCGAGCAGGAAGCGCATGCCGGCCACCGCCGCCTCCACGACCCGGTCGGGTGGCGGCGAGCCCGCCCGGACCAGTTCGGCAACGGCATGGCCGTACATGGGCGGCTGCGTTATGGAGGAACCGCCCCGGCGGCCCCAGAGGTCCTCGTGGAACCCGGGGTCCCGTGCATAGTTCATGTGGGGTACGAACCCTGACGGGGCCTGCGGGCCGAAGACCGCCTCCAGCTCGCGCTGGGCGTGCCCTACCTCGCCCAGGGCCTGCCAGACCAGTACGTGGAAGCAGGAGTCCCACAACCACTGCCACGGGTAGACCCTCGAGTTGGGCGCTGCGTACCCTTCCGGCACCCAGTGGTCCCCGAGCATCCGTCCGACGGCGGCCCGGAGATCGCCGTACGAAGGGTCGGGGAGACCATTGCCATCCACCAGAAAGCCTCGCTGCACGATCGTCTCCTTCCGGTTCGGGCCCACCGACGGGGTCTCGGTAGTAGCACGTAACTGGGCCGCCGCGCTCTCCGGGATGGGATTCGACGTCGACTGGGTAGCCGGCGACGTCGAGCCCGGCTGGTCCGACGACCGGCCGCTGACCCTGGTGGAGGGACTCGGGATCGATGCCGGATCGACGCCGGACCCGGACGACCTGGCGGCCGCACTGGCGGGATCCGACCTCGTCGTCGTCGAGAACCTCTGCACCATCCCGCTGAACCCCCGTGCCTCGATGGCCGTCGCCGGAACCCTCCGGGGTCGGCCGGCGATCCTGCACCATCACGATCCACCGTGGCAACGGGACCGGTTCGCCCACGTGACGAACCTTCCCCCCGACGACCCCGCGTGGCTGCACGTCACCATCAACGACCTGACCCGACGGCAGATGGCCGAGCGCGGGATCGCCGCTACCACGATCCGCAACGGCTTCGAGACGGACACGCCGCCGGGAGACCGCCGATCCACCCGTGACCGACTCGGCGTGTCACCCGACGAACTCCTCGTCGTCCACCCAGTCCGGGCCATCCCCCGCAAGGCGGTGGGGCGTGCAGTGGCGATCGCTGAGGATCTGGGCGCCACCTACTGGCTCCTGGGCCCGGCCGAGGACGGCTACGGCCCCGAACTGGCACGGGAACTGGCGGCGGCCCGCTGCCCCGTCATCCACGCGCCGCTGGCCGACCGGGCCGACCTCTACGCCGCTGCCGACGTGGTGGCGTTCCCCTCCACCTGGGAGGGCTTCGGGAATCCGCCGGTGGAGGCCTCCCTCGCCCTGCGGCCGGTGGTGGTGGGTGGCTATCCGGTCGCCCACGAGTTGAGGGACCTGGGTTTCAGCTGGTTCGACGCCGACGACCTGGACCCGCTCCGGGCCTGGCTGGGGTCGCCTCCCGACCAACGAGAGGCGCTGCTGGCAGCCGAGAGGGCCGTAGCCGTTCGCGAGCTCTCGCTGGATCGAATGTCCGATCGTCTGAAATCCCTCCTGTCCACGGCAGGCTGGCTTCCGTGAACACCGTCGGAGACACCTCCCCCCCACAGGAGGACCCGGTCCTGGCACGGCGGGCCCGACTGGCCCGCCTGGCCCGCGTGGGCCAGCGGTCGGGCTACCTGGCGTTCGCCGTCTCGATCGTGGTGTTCGCCGTCGGCATGTCCACCGGCTTCACCGACGGTGTGGCCACCTCGCTTCTCGTCCTGCTGCTCGTCGGCTCGTTCGTACTTGCACCGTCGATCGTGCTCCACCATGCGGTGCGGGCCACCGACCACGAGGAAAGCGGCGGCACCGGCCACTGACCGACTCTGTCGAAATCCGTCGCCCGGTTCCCGCTGGTGGTTCAGGTATGTCTACCGTCACAGGATGACCAGCACGGCCACCCGCGCCCGCATGCCGGCAGCGGAGCGCCGACAGCAGATCCTGGACGTCGGCCTCGAGGTGTTCGCCCGCCACGGCTACCACGACACCTCGATGAGCGCCCTGGCGACGGAGGCCGGGGTGACCAAGCCGGTGCTCTACCAGCACTTCGCCTCCAAGCACGACCTGTTCGGCGTCCTGCTGGCCGAGACCGCCGACCTGCTGATGAGGGCCCTCGAGGCGTCTGAGGTGGAGGAGACGCCCAGACGCCGGGTCGAGGCCGGGTTCAGGGCCTACTTCAGGTTCTTCGAGGAGAGGCCGGCAGCCTTCGCCGTTCTCTACGGCTCCAGCCTGGCCGTCGACCAGGAGTTCCGTCGGGACGCCAGACGGGTCCGGGACACGTTCGCGGAGTACCTCACCGGCCTCATGGGGGCGGTGGACCACGGTTCGGCGCTGGCCATGGCCGCGGGGATCAACGGGTTGTCCGAGGGAATGATCCGCCACTGGATGCACGAGGAGACCCCCCGTCCCGCCGAGGAGATGGCGGCGCTGGCCGCCCGCCTGGCGTGGGGTGGCCTCGAATCGCTGGCCTGATGGCAGCAACGGCCTGACCGCCTGCAGCCCCGGGCCGGACCGGCCCGGATCAGTCCAGGAGTACCGGTGAGATGTCGATCGGCACCTCTGGCAGGTCACCGTCCACGATGGGCGCCAGGTGCTCACGCAGCAGCGCCGGCAGGACCGGCTCGGTGGATGCCAGGAGGTCCTCCAGCGTCCACCAGCGGGCGCCCATGAAGGCCGCTGCCTCGAGGGCCTCCAGATGCCTGGGTCGGTACTCGCCACCGTCGCACCAGGCCACGTGGATCTTCTCGTGGCTGTCGAAGAAGTAGCCACCGAAGGTGAACTGGACATGCTGCGTCCAGATCACCGGACCCATCTCAACGTCGACTATGCCGGTCTCCTCCACGAGCTCCCGGGCGGCAGCGGTAGCCGAGTCCTCCCCACGGTCGATTCCCCCTCCCGGGATCTCCCACCAGGCGGGCTTGTAGGGGTCCAGCGGGTCCTCGGCGTTCACCAGAAAGATCCGCCTGTCGCGGTCGAGGAGCACCACCCGGGCAGCCGGTCGCTTCAGGAACATGGCCGGCGAACCTAGCGACGCACGGACTGACCCGACCCGTCAGGGCGGCCGGTCATCGGCATTCGGAGCAGCGACCCAGCATGTCGAAGCGGTGGGCATCCACCCGGAACCCTCCTTCGGCCGCCACCTCGACCAGGGCCGCCACCTGCTTCTCGAACTCGTCCGGCACGTGGAAGTCCTCCACCCGACCACAGGAATCACACACCAGGTGGTGGTGGTGTCCGGTGAGGGACTCGTGCAACTCGAACCGGGAGCGGTCGTCACCGGCGTCGACACGTCGCGCCACGCCGACGTCCACCAACTCGCCCAGGTTGCGGTATGCGGAACTCTGGGCCAGTCGCCGACCGGCGTCCACCGCCAGGATCTCGGGAAGGGTCAGCGGCCTACCGGCATCGGCCATCACCTCGACGACTGCGTAACGCGATCGGCTGTAGCGCATCCCGGCGACGCGTAGACGGCGACCCACCGTCACGTGCAGGTCGTCGATGGCCCCTTCGTGCACCCCTGGGTGGTCCTCGGCCATGGTCGCCGAGCCTATGCCAGACCGGCGGGTACCGGGAATCCCTGAGAACGGAGCGGCGCCACCCTCAGGGCCGGCGTCGCATCAGGGCATTGCGGCGGGTCCGGCAGACCAGGTCGTCACGCTGGTTGTGCGCCCGGTGCTCGAAGGTCACGATGCCGGCATCGGGACGCGACCCGGATGCCCGGGCAGCCACCACCTCGGATTCGAACCTCAGCGTGTCACCGATGAACACCGGCGCCGGGAACGCCGACTCGTCGAACCCCAGATTGGCGACCGTGGTCCCCAACGTGGTGTCGCCGACGCTCACCCCGACCACGAGGCCGAGGGTGAACAGGCTGTTGACAAGGCGTTCCCCGAACTCGGTGGCCTCCGCGAACGTGGCGTCCAGGTGCAGGGGCTGCGGATTGTGCGTGAGGGCACAGAACAGGAGGTTGTCGGCCTCGGTGATCGTGCGGCTGAGGGCGTGGCGAACCACCAGTCCCACGGGAAGTTCCTCGAACCAGCGGCCCCTCGCGCCGTCCACCGGTTCCGGAATGCCGTCGTCGTCCATGGGCGCAGTCTGGCCGACCGGCTCCGACTCCGCAGAGACGGACCTAACCTCGCTGGTGATGACCGAACCCCTCTGGACTCCCGACGCCCATCGTCGTTCCACGAGCCAGGTCGAGGACTTCCGCTCCGTCGTCGGCGTCGATGGCGGCTACAGGGAGCTCCACCGTTGGTCGGTCGAGCATCCCGGCGACTTCTGGCAGGCGGCCTGGAATCAACTGGGCGTAGTGGGCGACCCCGGGCCCCGACCGATCCTCTCCGCCGGGAACCACCTGACCGGCACCCGCTTCTTCCCTGACGGCCACCTCAACTTCGCCGAGAACCTCCTGCGCGAAGCTGACGACTCGACGGCGATCATGTACCGGGGAGAGGACGGCTGGCGCAGTGACCTCACCCGCAGGGACCTCCACGACCTCGTCTCGCGACTCCAGCAGGCGCTCCTGGACCTGGGAGTGGAGCCCGGCGACCGGGTGGCGGCATGGCTCCCCAACATCGGTGAGACCTACGCCGTGATGCTCGCCGCGGCCTCCATAGGAGCCGTGTTCTCGTCCACCTCGCCCGACTTCGGCACCGAGGGTGTGCTCGACCGGTTCGGCCAGATCCAGCCTGTGGTGCTGTTCGCCACAGACGGCTACCACTACGCCGGACGCCACCACGACATCACCGCCAGGCTGGCCGACGTGGCAGCGGGCCTACCCACCGTGCGAAGGGTCGTGGTCGTAGGCAGCGACGCCGATACCGGGCCGGCCACGCCGCTTCCCGATGGCGCCGTCAGCCTCCAGGAGTTCCTGGAACCGCACGAGGCCGGGCCGGTCCGGTACCTCGACCTGCCCTTCGACCACCCGCTCTACGTCCTCTACTCGTCGGGAACCACAGGGAAGCCCAAGTGCATCGTCCACCGGGCCGGCGGAATCCTCCTCAAGCACCTGGTCGAGCACCGCCTCCACTGCGACGTGCGGGCCGGTGACCGGGTCTTCTACTTCACGACAGCGGGCTGGATGATGTGGAACTGGCTGGCCTCCGGCCTGGCGGCCGGCGCCGCCCTGGTCCTCTACGACGGGTCACCATTCCAGCCTGACGGCAACCGCCTGTTCGACCTGGTCGACGACTGCGGCGTGACGTTGTTCGGCGTGTCAGCCAGGTTCATCGACTCGGTGGCAGAAGCCGGGCTGCGCCCCATCCAAACCCACGACCTGGGCAGCCTCCGGACCATCTGCTCCACCGGTAGCCCGCTCAGCCCCGAGGGCTTCGCCCACGTACACGCCGACTGGAAGGCAGACGTCCACCTGGCGTCCATCTCAGGTGGTACCGACCTGTGCGGCTGCCTCGTGGGCGGCCAGCCGACCGGACCGGTCCACGCCGGCCAGATCCAGGGGCCGATGCTCGGCATGGACATCGACGTCGTGGACGAGGAGGGCTCCCCCGTCGGACCGGGCTGGTGCGGCGAGCTGGTCTGCCGGTCGGCCTTCCCCTCGATGCCACTCGGCTTCTGGGCGGATCCCGACGACCGGCGGTACCACGCCGCCTACTTCGACCGGTTCGCCGGCCTCTGGCACCAGGGGGACTTCGCCGAATGGACCACCGAGGACGGCCTGGTGATCCACGGGCGATCCGACGCCACCCTCAACCCCGGTGGCGTCCGCATAGGAACCGCCGAGATCTACCGGCGGGTCGAGGGACTCCCGGAGATATCCGAAGCCCTGGTCATAGGACAGCGGTGGAACGGCGACACCCGGGTGGTGCTGTTCGTGGTGACCGCCGCCGGAACCACCCTCGACGACCAGCTGCGCTCCCGCATCCGTTCCGAGCTCCGGACGGGAGCGTCGCCCCGACACGTGCCGTCGATCATCATCGAGGTCCCGGAGGTCCCCAGGACCCGCTCGGGCAAGTTGGTGGAGCTGGCCGTCAGGAACGTCGTGGAGGGCCAGAGGGTGACCAACGCCGAGGCGCTGGCCAATCCCGCCGCCCTGGACCACTTCCGGAACCTGCCAGAGCTGTCCGACCGATCCGACTGAACACCCGGGAGTCATCGCACCCGGAGCGTCAGGTCAGAACTCGTGCAACGGCACGCCGGCCACCTGGAGGTGACCCAACTCGTTGACGGACCGCATGGTGCGCTGCCCGGACGACGACGCCGCCACCCGGCTGATCGACGTGTAGCGGGCCTCGTAGAACAACACGGACTCGATGCCCAGGACGTGCGACAGGTAGGCGGAGACCACGCCTCCATGACAGCCCACGGCCACCGTCCGACCCGGGTTGGCGTCGATGATCCGATCCATTCCGGTCACCACCTGGTCCCGGAACGCCTCGGGATCGGAGATGTCGTCTCCGGCCATTATCTGGTCCCAGCGGGGATCGCCCACGGCCTTCAGCCGCTCCATGGGCACGTACTCGACCTCGCCCTCGTCGTACTCGGTCACCAACGGCTCGATAGCCACCTCCAGGCCTAGGCGTCGAGCCAGGGGCGCCACGGTCTCGCGGGCCCGGGCCTTGGGGCTGGCGTAGATGGCATCGATGACCGCCTCGGCCGTCGGCCCGTCGGTCAACCAGTCGGCCAGGGCTTCGGCCTGGCGCAGCCCGAGGGTGGAGAGACGGGGATCGGCCTCCTCGCCGGTGGCCGTGTTGTCCACGGTGACCGGGAGGGCGTGTCTGATCAGCAGCAGTTCCATGGCCGGCCGGACACTAACGGCGCCCGGCCCCACGGGTACCGTCCGCAGCATGAAGATCGACGGAGGAATCAGCGGAGCGGGCGCCGGCGGCATCGCTGCGATCGGCGACTCGGCACGGCGACTCGAAGAGGCCGGCTATGCGGGCGCCTGGACCGCCGAGACGAGCCACGACCCCTTCCTGCCCCACATGCTGGCGGCGGAACACACCCAGCGCATCGAGTTGGGCACCTCAATCGCAGTGGCCTTCGCCCGCAATCCCATGCTGCTGGCGAACCTCGGCCACGACCTCCAGCGCTACACGAACGGTCGCTTCATCCTCGGCCTGGGAACCCAGATCAAGCCCCACATCACCAAGCGGTTCTCGATGGAATGGTCGAACCCGGCGGCCCGCATGCGCGAGATGATCAGCGCCGTCCGAGCCATCTGGTCCACATGGAACGAGGGAACGAAGCTCGACTTCCGCGGCGACTTCTACCGACACACCCTCATGACGCCCTTCTTCGACCCGGGCCCCAACGAGTGCGGCCCGCCGAAGGTGTTCCTGGCAGCGGTCGGACCGCTCATGAGCGAGGTGGCCGGCGAGGTCTGCGACGGCCTGATCTGCCACGCCTTCAGCACCGAGAAGTACCTCCGGGAGGTCACCATCCCCGCCGTGGAGCGGGGCCTGGAGAAGTCAGGTCGCACCCTGGCCGACTTCGAGTTCGTAGGGCCCAGCTTCGTGGTGACCGGCGAGACCGAGGAGGCCATGGCCAGGGTCGCCAGTGGGGTACGCCAGCAGATCGCCTTCTACGGCTCCACCCCCGCCTACCGCCCGGTGCTGGACGTGCACGGCTGGGGCGACCTCCAGGTGGACCTGAACCGCATGTCCAAGCAGGGCAAGTGGGAGGCAATGGGCGAGCTCATCGACGACGAGATCCTCTCCACGTTCGCCGTGGTCGGCGAACAGGACGCCATCGCACAGGGATTCCGGGACCGGTACGGCGACTGCATCGACCGGTTGAGCTTCTACTCCACGGACTCCGAGGCCGGACCCGACTTCTGGGAACCGATCGTGGCGGACCTCGCCTCCTGAGGGACTCCCGGGAAGATCAGGCCGGGTAGCCGCCGCGTCCGACGTCCCGGCGATCCCCGGCACTCCAACCACCACCGTCGGGTACCCGGCCGCCCGGTAGGTTTCACCCATGGCCGACCAGGAGGAGTTCGCATACGCCGACCTGCTCCCGCTGCTCCGGGACCCGTACGACACCACCACCTTCCGGAAGCTCACCGCCGAAGGGGTGTCGACGGTGGAAGGCCCCGGAGGCCGGACATTCCTGGAGGTCGACTCCGAGGCGATACGCCTGCTCACCGCCACGGCGATGCGCGACATCTCACACCTCCTGCGGAGCAGCCACCTCGAGCAACTGGCGGCCATCCTGGATGACCCCGAGGCCTCGGCCAACGACAGGTTCGTGGCCTCCGAGCTACTCCAGAACGCCTGCATCGCAGCCGGCGGGGTACTCCCCTCCTGCCAGGACACCGGAACGGCCGTCGTGTCGGCCAAGAAGGGCGACCTGGTGCTCACCGGTGGCGACGACAGGGAGGCGATCTCGCACGGCGTCTACGACACCTACCTGACGTCCAACCTGCGCTACTCGCAGCTGGCCCCACTGGACATGTTCACCGAACGCAACACCGGAACGAACCTCCCCGCCCAGATCGAGATCGAGTCGGTGTCCGGCGCCGCCTACAAGTTCCTGTTCATGGCCAAGGGTGGCGGCTCCGCCAACAAGAGCTTCCTCTTCCAGGAGACCAAGGCCCTCCTGAACCCCGAGAGCCTGGCCCTCTTCCTGGACGAGAAGTTGAGGGCGCTGGGTACCTCGGCCTGCCCGCCGTACCACCTGGCCGTCGTCATCGGCGGCACGTCGGGCGAGCACACGCTGCGGACGGCCAAGTACGCCTCGGCCCACTATCTGGACGACCTCCCCACCAGCGGAAGCCCGTCCGGCCACGGCTTCAGGGACCTCGAATGGGAGGCGGAGATACTGGAGCTGACGCGTGGCTTCGGGATCGGGGCCCAGTTCGGCGGCAAGTACTTCTGCCATGACGTCCGGGTGGTCCGACTCCCCCGGCACGGCGCCTCCAACCCCGTGGGGATAGCGGTCTCATGCTCCGCCGACCGGCAGGCCCTGGGGAAGATCACCGCCGAGGGCGTCTTCCTGGAGCAGCTGGAGGAGGACCCGGCCCGGTTCCTGCCCGACGTGGTCGACGACGACCTCTCCTCCACGATGGTTCCCATCGACCTGGACCAACCCATGGACGCCATCCGCAGCGAGCTGTCGAAGCATCCCGTGAAGACCCGGCTCTCCCTCACCGGGACCCTCGTGGTGGCCCGCGACATCGCCCACGCCCGGATCGCCGAGCTGCTCGATGCCGGAGAACCGATGCCGGCCTACCTGCGGGACCATCCCGTCTACTACGCCGGTCCCGCCAAGACCCCGGAGGGTTATGCCTCGGGATCCTTCGGGCCGACAACCGCGGGCCGGATGGACGGCTACGTGGAGCGCTTCCAGGCGGCCGGCGGGAGCCTCGTGATGCTGGCGAAGGGGAATCGTTCCCGGCAGGTGACCGAGGCGTGTGCACGCCACGGCGGCTTCTACCTGGGGTCGATAGGTGGGCCCGCCGCCCGCCTGGCGCTGGACTCCATCCGCAGCGTCGAGGTACTGGAGTACCCGGAGTTCGGCATGGAGGCCATCTGGCGCATCCGGGTGGAGGACTTCCCGGCGTTCATCGTGGTCGACGACAAGGGTGGGGACTTCTTCGACGAGGTCTCCACGGCGGTGAACCTCGGCTAGGCGCCCGGTTCCAGCCGCCCGGCGCCCGATCAGGGCCGTACGGCTCAATGGCTGAGTTCAGACGCAGTCGTTGACCATGTGACCGACCCCGGCGATGTGGGATTCGATCCGTTGGCCGCGCTTCAGGCACCTGTCCTGGGCGGCACCCACGCCGGCGGGCGTACCCGTGAACACCAGGTCGCCCGGCTCCAGCGTGCAGATGCCCGACAGGTACGCGACCAGCTGCCTCACCCCGACGACCATCTGGCTGGTCCGGCTGTCCTGCCTGACCTCCCCATCCACCGAGCAGCCGAGGAGGAGGTCGTCCCTCTCCTCGAGCAGGTCGACGGACACGACGTTCGGACCGATGGGCCCGAACGTGTCATAGCTCTTGCCGAGGCTGAACTGGGCCGGCTCCGAGGCTGTCTGGAGGGCCCGCTCCGAGATGTCCTGGCCGACGGTCACCCCGGCCACGGCATCCCAGACGTCGGACTCGTCGAGGTGGCGGCACCGGCGGCCCACCACGACCACCAGCTCCACCTCGTAGTCGGTGCGATCCCCGACCACCACGACGTCGTCGGCCGGACCCACGAGGCAGGACGGGAACTTGCTGAAGATGACGGGAGCGGTCGACGGAGCCCGGTGCATCTCGTCGATGTGGGCCAGGTAGTTCATGCCGATGCCGAAGACCTTCGGGGGTCGGGGCACGGCCGGGCCGAGGCCATCCAGGCCGACCGAACCATCCGCCTCGCCAGCGGGAATGCCCGTCACGTCTGTCAGTGCGTGCAGGGCCGCCGGGTCGAGCAGGGCGTCCATCGGATCGGCCAGTCGGCCATTCGTCAGACGGCCGAGGTCCCACCAGCGGGCCGTCGCACCTTCGGCCGCCGCCACCAGGCCATCGTCCATGAGGACGGCCCTGCCGTCGCGGAGGTTTCCCAGTCGAAAGGCCATGGGGCGACAGTCTCGCCGGGATGTCCGGGATTCCCTCGCCGTGGAACCGTCACCGCAGGTCCGGCCGGGCCTGACAGGACGGCCCCGACGCGCCATGATGGGTCGGCACCCACCCGGCGGTGACCGACCGGGTCCGACACATGAAGGAGGGGGCTTGGCCAAGCCACATGCCGTCTGTGAAGTCGAACTTCTCACCCGTGGACCGGTGGGGACCGTCGATCGGGAACACGCCACCGGGAAGGTGCGGGTGCTGTGTGAGTTGGGCCATGAGCCGGTGCTCACCGCCGTAGTCAAGTTGGGGCTCCGCCAGGACAACTCCGATTCGCTGCCCGCCATCGCTGAAGCCACGCTCGACCTGAACGGCGTGACGATCCGGGCGCACGCCTCGGGCGACACGATGACCGAGGCCATCGACAGGTTGGACGACCGCCTGGGTAGGCGGCTCCGGCGACACCGCAAGCGCCTCGAGGATCGGCGGAACGACAGTGAGCCGGAGCCGGCCGCCAGCCATCCGGGATTCGCCTCGATCCCCTCCGATGAACGCGAGGTGGTGCGCCACAAGTCGCTCGCCATGCATCCGATGACCGTCGAAGAGGCGGTCGACGAGATGGACCTCCTGGACCATGGCTTCTACCTGTACATGGACACCGACCACGACATCGACCGCGTCGTGTTCCACAACGGAAACGGCACCATCCACGTCGTGCCCAGCGTTGACGGCGAGGACCTGCCCGGCGACACCCGCCCTCCGATCTATCCGGCGCCCCTGGTCCTGAACCACCTTCCGCTGCTCGATGCCGAGGTGCTCCTGGACCAAGGCGACGAGCCCTTCGTGTTCTTCGCCGAACCCGACTCGGGTCGGGGCCAGGTGCTGTACCGGCGATTCGACGGCCACTACGGGCTGATCTCTCCGGCCATCTGACCGGGAGGTGAAGGTCGTCGGCCTCTGCGGGGGCATAGGCGCAGGCAAGTCCACCGTCGCCGGGCTGCTGGCCGAACGCGGTGCGGTGGTGGTCGACGTCGACGCCCTGGGACGCAGCGTCCTCAGCCATGACGAGGTCCGACGTGCCGTGGTGTCCGAGTTCGGAGACAGCGTGCTGGGTGCCGACGGCGAGATAGACCGGGCTGCTCTGGCTCGCGAGGTGTTCTCCTGCGAGGGTCGCCTCACCGACCTGGAGGCGATCAGCCACCCCGCCATCGACCGCGAGATCGCCAGGTGCATGGATGCCCTGGCCGGGAACCCGCCGGACCTGGTGGTGCTGGACATGGCCGTGCTCGTGGAGAGCGACCTGGGAAAGTTGCCCGACGGGCGTGGCTACACCGAGGTGGTCGTGGTGGAGGCCGGAGCCGAGGTGCGCCTGGAGCGTCTGGTCGCCAGGGGCATGACGGCCGACGATGCCCGGTCACGCATGGCCGCCCAGGCCACAGATGCGGACCGACGCGCCGTGGCTGACCACGTCGTGGTCAACGACGCTGACGAGGCCACCCTGGCCGGGAAGGTCGACGAGTTGCTCCGCCTCCTGGTGGCCTGACCCGGCCGACTACCAGCGGAGGGCGCCGAGCACCGAGCCTGTGTACTCGGGTCGACTAATGACCAGGCCCGGCACCACCGGGCGGGCCTTGTTGAACTCGAGACGGGAACCGTCCACGCCGTGCACGTCCAGGCCGGCCGCCATCGCCACCCCGGCAGGCGCACAGGCATCCCACTCGTACAGCCCCGACGGATGCACGTACACGTCTGCCGATCCGGCCACCACCGCCATGGCCTTCACCCCTGCCGACCCACAGGACCGGACCACTCCCCCGATCGCCGCCGCGACCTCCTCGGCCTCGCCCCACTGGGATCGGCTGGTGATGACCACCGGACGGTCACGCTCCGACGGACGCGAAGCCGTCGACATCGCCGTCCCATAGAGACGACGACTCGCCGGCAGGCACACGGCCGCCGCGGACGGCGAACCGTCCACCACGAGGGCGACGTGGACCGCCCACTCGATGCTTCCCGGCCGACCGAAGTCGTGGGTCCCGTCCAACGGATCCACGATCCAGACCCGGTCGGCGTCGAAGCGACCGTCGTCATCGTCGCCCTCCTCCGAGAGCAGGGCGTCCCGGGGCCGAAGCCCCTTCAGCCGGTCGACCAGATGTCGGTGGGCCTGACTGTCGCCCTCGTCCCGGAGCCGGTTGGGGGGCCACCCCTCGACGATGGCACGGTTCCGGATCCCGAGCAGCAGGTCCCCGGCCTCACGAGCCAGGAGCCCAGCGACCTCGTGATCCTCCATGCAGGTCCGACCCTAACCCGGCCACCATCCCGCGACCCTGACCGCCACGACTCCCATCCCCGCTTGACTACCCTTTCAGCGAGCCGGTCACCGTCCGGTCCCCTCCCGCCCCTGACACCGCATCGGAGCACCCCATGGCCCACGGCCGCATAACCGGTTGGGCGACCCACCTCCCCGAGCGACGGCTCACCAACCACGACCTGGCCGAGATCGTGGATACCACCGACGAGTGGATCAGGGAGCGCAGCGGAATCTCCGCCAGGCACGTAGACGGCAAGGTCTCCGAGATGTCGACCATCGCCGGGAGCGATGCCATGGCAATGGCCGGTGTCGACCCGAGCGACGTCGGCCTCCTGCTCCTGGCCACCTGCAGCTCCGAGCAGCAGTTCCCGGCCAGCGCATCGATCGTCCAGCACGAGCTGGGGCTGACATGCGGGGCGATCGACTTGAACGCTGCCTGCTCGGGCTTCGTGTACGGCCTGGTGACGGCCATGCAGTTCGCCGAAGGCGGCGTTGACACGATCCTGCTCATCGGCAGCGACGCCCTCTCCGGCCTGGTCGACTGGACAGACCGCGCCACCTGCGTGCTGTTCGGGGACGGTGCGGGGGCCGTCGTGATCCAACGATCGGCCGACTCCCCGAGCCTGCTCGGCTGGGACCTCATGTCGGACGGGTCGGCTGCCGGAATCCTCTCCTGTGAACATGGCGGCAAGATCTTCATGAACGGCAAGGAGGTGTTCCGGCGGGCCGTGCTGGCCATGGAGAGCACCGCCCGCAACGCCATGGACAATGCCGGCGTGACGATGGAGGACATAACCCTCGTCGTGCCGCACCAGGCCAACATCCGGATCATCGACGCAGCCATGAAGCGCCTGGAGATTCCCCGGGAGAAGGCCGCGATGGTCCTCGAGAGGACCGGTAACACGTCGGCGGCGTCCATCCCCCTGGCGCTGGTGGACGCCCTGGACAACGACAGGGTGGCGCCCGGCGACCTGGTGCTCATGGTCGGCTTCGGTGCCGGGATGTCCTCTGCGGCAGCCATCATCCGATGGGACCCACCCTCCTCCTGACGGGCTGACGCCGCCGGGGCACCGCCCGGAGCGGCGATACCCTCCCGGGGTGCTGACCGCCTCCGGCCTGTCCCGATCCTTCGGGCCCCGAACCCTCTTCACTGATGCCTCCCTGCAGTTGGGGCCGGGCCGACGAATCGCCCTGGTGGGCGGTAACGGCACCGGCAAGACAACCCTGATCGAGACCATCGTCGGCCTGCAGGACGCTGACACAGGAGAGGTCCACCGTCCGAGGGACCTCCGGATCGGCTACCTGCCCCAGGAACTACCAACCGAGACCGGTAGGTCGGTCTTCGAGCAGGTGATGCTGGGTGCCGGTCCCGTCACGGAGTTGGCCCACCAGATCGAGGCGCTGGGAATCAGGATCGGCGAGACCTCCGGGGCCGACCAGGTTCGGGCGCTGGCCGACTTCGGCGAAGCCCAGTCGCGCTTCGAGCAGATCGGCGGGTACGCCGTGGAGTCCGACGCCCACCGGATCCTCTCCGGGCTGGGTTTCGACCCGGCGGACCACGGTCGGCCCATGGACGAGATGTCGGGCGGCTGGCGGATGCGTGTGGCCCTCGCCCGCCTGCTTCTATCGGCACCGGACCTGCTCATCATGGACGAGCCCACCAACCACCTGGACGTGGACAGCGTGGCCTGGCTGGAGCAGCACCTGGCCACCTGGTCGGGCGGCCTTCTGTTCGTGAGCCACGATCGGGACTTCATCGACGCCATTGCCAACCGTGTCATCGAGTTGGCCGGTGGCCGCCTCACCGAATACGTCGGCGGCTTCGCCGACTTCGTGGTGGCACGCGAGGAGAAGTTGGTCCTCCAGGAGGCCATGGCCGCGCAGCAGTCCCGACAGGTGGCCCATACGGAGAGGTTCATCGAACGCTTCCGGTACAAGGCCACCAAGTCCCGGCAGGTCCAGAGCAGGATCAAGTCCCTGGAGAAGCTGGACCGGGTGGTGGTCGACCGGCCGAACGATCCCGCTTCCCGGTTCGGGTTTCCGAAGCCGCGCCGCTCCTCACGCCTCGTCGCCGAATTGGAAGGGGTCACGGCGGGATACGACGACGGCCACGGCATGGAGCCTGAGATCGTGCTCCGGGACGTGACATTCGACATAGAACGCGGGCGCACGGTCGCCCTGGTGGGTCCCAACGGAGCGGGCAAGACGACACTCGTCCGCCTCCTCACAGGGGATATGGGCCCATTGGCCGGGCGAGTCACCCGTGGCACGAACGTGGACATCTCCCACTTCGACCAGCTCCAGGCCGAGATCCTGGATGACCGGCGTACGGTGCTCGAGGAGTTCAAGACCGTTCCGGGCGTCGGGACCGACGGCCGGAATCCCCGCACCTACCTCGCCTCGTTCGGCTTCCGCGGTGATGCCGTGGACCGGCGGGTCGGCGACCTCTCAGGTGGCGAACAGACCCGGCTGGCGCTGGCCAAGACCCTCGCCGTGCCGGTGAACCTCCTGATCCTGGACGAACCCACCAACCACCTGGACCTACCCAGCTGCGACGTCCTGGAGGATGCGCTGGAGGCCTACCCGGGGACCGTCGTGCTGATCACCCACGACAGGCACCTCATCAGGTCCGTGGCCGACGTGCTGGTCGAGGTGAGGGACGGGCGGGCCGTGTGGCACGAGGGCGTACCTGACCGGATCCTCTACCCGACGCGGCCTGACGCCAACCCAGCCCCATCAGCCCACAAGACGGGTGGGCGGTCCGCCGGAGAGGCAGGGCCAGCGGCGAGGAAGCAGAAGAAGGGCAAACCGAAGGACCCGGACCAGGGGATGCGACGACGCCTGGAACGGGCCGAACGCAGCTGGGAGGCCGCCGAGGCGACCGTCCTGGAGGTCCAGAACCGACTGGCCGACCCGGACCTGTACCAGGAACCGGACCGGGCCGCCGCGGTCGTGGCCGAGCACGAGGCGGCGAAGGACACCGCTGCCCGGTTGATGGCCGAGTGGGAGGGCCTCAGCGCCCGACTCGGCGGCTGACGCCCCGACACCGTGCCACCGGTACGGTCGCCTGCCATGAGGATCCTGGTCACCAACGACGACGGCATCGACTCCGACGGCCTCCACGAGCTGGCTCGGGCCCTCGTGGACCTGGGCGATGTCACGGTCGTGGCCCCGGACTCCGAGTACTCGGGTGCCGGGGCCTCCCTGGGCGCCATGCACCTCCTCCGACCCGAGGTACACGACGCCCACATCGACGGGGTGGACCGGGCGTGGTCGGTCAGCGGACCGCCCGGGCTCTGCGTCATCTACAGCCGGCTCGGCCTCTTCGGCGACCCGTTCGACCTGGTGGTGGCCGGAATCAACCCTGGGATGAACGTCGGACGGTCCGTGTACCACTCGGGCACGGTGGGTGCCGCCCTCACGGCCCGCAACGGGCACATCACCGGCATCGCCGTCAGCCAGGCCGTCACCGGTTGGGGAATCGAGGGCCAGGGAGCCGACGAGGTGCTCATCAACCAGCAATGGTCGACTGCGGCAACCGTGGCGAACGCCGTGGTCGCCGGGGTCATCGCCTCCCCTCCGGCCACTGCGTCGGTCCTGAACGTGAACGTGCCCAACCTGGCAATGGACGAAATCCTGGGCTGGCGCTACACCCTCACCGGCTCGGCGCCACCGCGGAGCATGGCCACCGCCGGCCTGGTTCCCAAGGAGGGCCATGCAGGCACCTACCGGGTGGAGATGGACTGGGGCGAGCCTGGCGACCTGCCGCCCGAGACCGACGGCGGAGCGGTAATGGCCGGCTACGTCAGCCTCTCGTGGCTGAACCGCCTGCACGACGAACCTCCTCCTGAGGGCGACCCGGCAGCCGACGGCCTGACCCGTCTCCTGAGCTGATGACCCTTCGTCGCACCGGGTCCCGCCTGTGAAACCCGCAGACCCCGTCTGGTATGTGGCCTACGGCTCGAACCTGCTGACCGCTCGCTTCCATGCGTACATAACCGGGTGCGGCGACGAGGCCCCCTGGGGTGCCCACCGGGGCAGCACCGACACGACCCTGCCGGCCGGCGACCGGCAGGTTGTGGTCCCGTACGCAGTTTTCTTCGGCGGCGACTCGCTGCGCTGGAACGGTGCCTGCTGCTTCTGTCCGGTCGAACAACCATCCGCGGAACGGCTCCCGGTCGTGGGACGGGCCTGGCTGGTGAGGTGGGGCCAACTGGCCGACATCGTGGCCCAGGAGAACCGCCTTCCGTCCTCGGCCGCATCGCTTCCCGACCAGGTTCCCGGTCCCACTGAGCCCGTTCGGGTAATCGACGGGGTCATAGACCTGTTGCTGGGCATGGAGGCAATCGACGGACACCCCGCCTGCACCCTCGCCTCCAGCCGGCCGGCGCCTGCAGCTCCGCCCAGCTCCTCCTACCGTCTGGTGCTGGCCGCCGGCATGGCGGAGATGGGACTGCCCGACGACGTGGCGGAGCGCCACCTGCTGGACCTGGACCTGACCAGCTGAGCTTCTCGACCTGACCAGGCCATCCGGGCTGCATGCCCGATACCCGCCACCTGCCCGGGCATACCCGATCGGCGCTCGGACCGGGACCTCCTAGATGGTGATCAGGCCACCGTTCGGCGACAGCCACTGGCCGGTGGTGAACGAGCTCTCGTCCGACGCCAGGTAGAGGGCGGTGGCGGCGATCTCCTCAGCCGTTCCCTTCCTCCCAAGTGGCGTCATCATGACCATCGGCGCCAGCATGGCCTCATCAACGCCGGCGGTCATCGGGGTGTCGATCACCCCGGGGGCGATGGCATTGATGCGAATGCCCATTGCCCCAAGCTCCCGGCAGGCCGCCTTCGTGAATCCCAGGATCGCCCCCTTGGCTGAGGCGTAGTGGATCGGACCCCACCCGGCCAGCCCGGCAATGCTGGACAGCGTTATCACCGAGCCACCCCGGCCCATGAGCTTCACCGCTTCGCGGGTACACAGGAAGGTCCCACCCACGTGGATGGCCAGCATCCGGGTGAAGGCCTCGTGGGCCATGAGCGAGATCTGTCGACCCTCACCGGCCAGCATCTCATCGAAGCCGTCGCCGGGGAGACGGTCCACGCCGGCGTTGTTCACCTGGATGTCGAGCTGTCCGTAGGCGCCGTAGATCTGGGCGAAGACCGCGCCCATCGCCGCCTCGTCGGACACATCGCCTGCAAACGCCCGGTGACCGTCGCCGTTCAGGAGGTGCACTGTCTCATCGGCAGCCTCCCACCGGAGGTCCTGGGCGGCCACCGTGGCCCCCTCCTCGGCGAACCGGATCGCCATGGCCCTGCCAAGGCCCGAACCGGCACCGGTGATGCAGGCGATCCTTCCCTCCAGGCGTCCCGTCATGGATGCTCCCTACTAACCCGGGTGGCAGGCACAGGCCCCACCACAACTGCCCCCGCCCGCTCCCATTGGCGCAGCGGAACGGTCCGACCCGGAGCCACCCACGGCGGCGAACACCGAGAGCACACGCCGAGCCCCGCCGTGCCCATCCGGGCACGTTGCGGGGTCAGACGACTCGGACATCGGACGGCGTCGTTCGAAAACCGTCTCGCACACCACGCATCTGTAGTCGTAGGCCGGCACGACGGCGAGTGTAGGACTACCTCCCCCCACCGGGGCACACTGTGGTCATGAACGTGGTCATCATCCACCAGAGCCGCACCGGCAACACCCGACAGGCGGCCGAGCTGATCGGCGGGGCCGTCGCAGCTACCGGAGCCACCGTCGCCGTACGTCCGGTCACCAACATCGACTACGGGGAACTGGCCCTCGCCGACCTCGTGTTCGTGGGCACCTGGGTCGACGGGCTGGTCCTCTTCGGCCACCGCCCGGGCGATGCCGGAAAGGTCTCACAGATCCCCCGGCTCTGGGACAAGAAGGTGGTCGCCTTCATGACGCACGCCGTGAATCCCGGCAACGCCGCCGACAAGCTGGCCGCCCTACTCAGCGCAGGTGGCGCCGAGGTCGTGGCTGCCCGTTCCCTGAACCGTCGCCGCCTCGAGGTCGAGGCGCCGGCGTTCGTCGCCGAGGTGCTGGACGCCGTGGGTGCCGCCACCTGAGCCACCCGCTCCACGGCCGCTGGAACCGACCCGGCGGCCAGGCCAGCGAGCACCGGGCCGACCACCACCTCCAGGGACACCGGGCCGACTCCGGCGCCTGCAGGCATCGGGCCTACCGGCCGGTGGCAGCTCTCCTCAGACCCGGCGTCGAGGTGGGCGGGTCGACCTGATCCCGTCCACGGTGAAGACGACAAGTCCCACCCACGCCAGGACGAAGCCGACCAGGCGACCGCCGCCGAATGCCTCATCGAACGCCAGGACGCCCAGCAGGAAGTTGATCGACGGCGACAGGTACTGCAGGACGCCGATGACCGCCAACGGCACGCGCTGGACGCCGCCGGCGAAGAAGAGCAGGGGTATGGCGGTGAAGGCCCCACTGGCCACCAGGACCAGTGCCTCGACGGGGGTGCCTGACATCAGGACCTCGTGGCCGCCGGCCGTCCGGAACGCCAGGAACCCGAGGGCCACCGGCAGCATCACCGACAGCTCGATGGCCAGCATGTCCAGCGGTGGCATGTCCACCTTCTTCTTGATGAGCCCGTAGCAGCCGAAGGTCGCAGCCAGGGACAGCGAGACCCAGGGCAGGCGCCCCATGTCGATGGTCAACCACACCACGCTGGCGACACCGAATGACACGGCGAGCCACTGGCCACGCCGCAGGCGTTCGCCGATGACGAGCACGCCCAGCAGGATGCTGACGAGCGGCGTGATGAAGTAGCCGAGGCTCCCCTCCAGGACCCTTTCGTTGTTGACGGCCCACAGCCAGACCAGCCAGTTCGAGCCGATCAGGACCCCGGCCAGAACCTCCAGGCCGAGGATCCTGGGTGAGCGTGCAACCTCCCTGACCTCCCGCCAGGACCGGCGCGCCAGGTGCACGACGGTCACGACCACGAACGTCCAGAAGGCCCTGTGCGCCAACACGTCCACCGCCGGAATGGCCGCTACGCCACGCCAGAAGGCCGGCGAAACGCCCCACATGACCTGCGAGGCCAGAATGAACAAGAGTCCCCGACGCATCGGCGGAGTCTCACCGCCGCAGGGTCATCCTCCACTACATTTCGCCGGATGCGGATCGGGCTGCTGCGCTGCGACGAGATCTTCGAGGGCCTACGCCCGCGCTACGAGGGTTACCAGAAGCTCTTCACCGACCTCTTCTCGGCAGTCCGACCCGGCGTGGAAATCGTCGACTATCCGGTCATGGAGGGCACGTTCCCGTCAGCACCTGACGAACAGGACGGCTGGCTGATCACCGGATCGGCACGCGGCGCCTACGAGGACGAGCCGTGGATACACGACCTGCTGTACCTGGTGCGGGACCTCGACTCCGCCAGGGCCCCGACGGTGGGCGTCTGCTTCGGCCACCAGGTCATCGCCGAGGCGCTCGGAGGCAGGGTCGAGCGCGTACAGACATTGGGCATCGGCAACCGGGCGGTTCACGTGGACCAGCGCGAGGGCTGGATGACCCCGGGGCACGACACGGTCGGGATCTTCCACTGCCACCACGACCAGGTGCTGGAACTGCCGCGCAGCGCCCGCCGCATCGCCTCGTCGGCCCACTGTCCGGTGGCGGCCCTGGCCGTGGGCGACCATCTCCTCGGCATCCAGGCCCACCCGGAGTTCGACGCCACCTACGCAGAGGTCCTCTACCGGGGCAGGTACTCGTCGTCCGGTCCGCCAGGCGTGCTGGACGATGCCCTGGCGACGCTCGACGCGCCGCTCCACCGGGTGGAGGTGGCGGAGTGGATGCTCCGGTTCCTACGCGGCGACACGGTCCAGCCGGCCAGCCGGGTCGGCTAGACCCGGCCCACCACCTCTACCGGTCGGGTCACCACGAAAGCGAGGGCGGCCATGACCACTCCCAGGCCGACCGCCTGAAGGCCGCCGATGCGCTCGCCCACCAGCCACCACGCGTAGAGCGGCGCCACGGCCGTGAAGAGCAGGTTGATGAGGCTCATCATGGTCAGGGTCGTATGGCCGTGGGCGTAGTTGGTGAGCAGGTGGCCGGTTCCCGGCAGGACCGCCATGGCGACCACCAGGAACCAGTCGTCACCTCCCGGCAGAGCCACCCCGCCCTCGATCACGAGGGCGAACGGCAGGACGGCCGCAACGGCCACCAGGGTGAGGGCCAGCTGGTAGTTGGCCAAGTCGATGGTCTCCCGGGTGCGCTTGCTCGCCACGAAGTAGGCGGAGAACAGGAGCATCATCACAAGGGCCAGCAGGTCACCCTGTCTGGTGGCCACACCGCTGGCATCCGAGGAGTACATGGCCAGCACCACGCCGCCGAACGCCACAACCGACCACCCGTAGATGGCACGATCCGGGCGCTCCCCGAACATGGGCCCCGCGACGGCCAGCAGGACCACGGGTTGCAACGACGCTATGACCACGGCGTTGGCGGCGCTCGTTCGCCGCATGGCGAAGATGAAGAACACCAGGTTCATGCCGAACAGGAGACCGCCCAACGTCGAACGCCGGATGTCGTGGAGGCTGAGGCGCTTCCCCGAGGCAAGGAGCACCATCCCGTACAGCAGGGCCGCAACGGCCAGGCGCCAGAACACGAAGGCCATCTCGTCCATCGCCACCTTCTTGACGATGCTCGGACCGAGCGCCATGAAGCCGACGGCGCTGATCGCCGCTGCACGGCCCCGCGCCGCCTGAACCTGCATTGATCCACCCTGCCACCCCGGGAGCAGCAGACCGGCGTCGGAACCTCCACAGTGACCCGTCGGGAGCCCGACCTCGGTAGGGCCGCCCCGGCCCCGCCATGCAGCGACCAGGCTCAGTCGCTGCCCGTCCGGCCCCCTACCGCCTCGTCCTGTGCGGCCTGCAGGGCCGAGGCCAGGCCCTCCGTCCAGGCCCGCAGGGCGCTTCGTGAGGCCTTCGGCTCCGGCGGCGGGATAGCCGGCCCGACGACCAAGCGGACCTTCGTAGGCCGTGGCAGCCGTGCCCCTGTCGGCATCGCATCGCCGGTACCGGCTATGCCCACCGGCACGACCCTGGATCCCGTCCTTGCCGCCAGCCACGCCGTCCCGTCGAACAACTCGGCCACCCGGTCACCTTCGTGCCGCGTCCCCTCCGGAAAGACGAGGAGCAGGTTTTCCTCGGCCAGCAGTTCCCGGGCGATGCGCATCGACTCCCGGTCGGCCGAGTCCCGACGCACCGGGAAGGCCCCAAGGGAGGCAAGCAGCCACGCCATCGGCGCTGCCTTGAACAAGCTCTCCTTGGAAAGGGCCCGAAGGCGCCGACGCGTCAGCGGCGAGAGCATCAGAGAGTCCAGGTTGGAGCGGTGGACAGGGGCCAGGATCACCGGTCCATCCGGTGGGATGTGCTCCCGTCCGGTAACCCCGGTTCGAAAGTAGGGCCAGAGCAGGCATCGGACGAGAGACCGGGTGGTCAGGTATACGGGGCCCGCCGTCCAGGCCGCGTTGGTGCGGCGTGCACGGTCCTGACCGCCCGAAGCCATGGTCTCTCCGGAACCCGTCTGTACGACTCAGCCAGATCGCTCAGCGACGCGCTATGCGGGCACTGAGTACGTCCCGCAGGCTGACCATGCCGAGCAGCTCACCGTCGAGGACCACCGGTAGGTGTCGGAAGCCGCGGCTCAACATCAGGGATACCGCCTCCTCGGTGTCGAGGTCCGGTAGCGCTGTCTCAGGCTCGGGCGTCATCCACCGCTCCACCGGAGCGGCCCGGAGGTCGTCTTCCGCTGCAGCGGCGCGCAGCACGTCACGTTCGGTGAGGATCCCCAGCAGCATCCGACCCTGGACGACCACCACCGACCCGAATCCCCCGCGCACCATCACCTTGGCGGCGTCACCAACCGAGGCTTCGGACGAGAGGGTGACCACGTCGGGCGTCATGACATCGGCGAGGGCGACCATCAACCGCTTCCCCCCACCTCGTCGACATCGCGGTCCAGTCGCTCGCTGGCCGGTGCCTCGAGATCGCGGTTCAGGGTGCGCCAGAGGTTGCCTGCCCACACGCTGGTGTGTGGCCAGTCACGCCAGAACGCCTGAAGGACAACCGGGTCCAACTGCTCGGCCGCCTCAGCGGGCGTACAGGAACCAGCCAACTCGTCAAGCGCGTCGATCACGCCGAGTAGTTGTTCGGATGGGTCGTCAGCCATGGTCCTCCTCGCGTGTCGGACTCCGATCATCCCCCGAATCCGGCGAATCGGCAAACGGGCCGGCTGACCCGCCGGTTGGCGCACCGGCCGGACCACCGGCTTCCTCAACCTCACGGTCCAGTAGGGCGAATCCCCCACGGCGACCGGTCACCGCCACGTCCAGCCAGAGCGCCAACCCCGCTCCCAGGACGACCCACCGCAACCCGACCAGGTCACCGAGGACCCCGAACGCCAGCCCACCGATCGGGATCCCGCTCAGGATCGCCACCAGGAACACCGACATCACCCGGCCCCGGAACTCCTCGTCCACCCGGAGTTGGAGGGAGGTACTCAACGTGGTGCCGTGGAGCATGTGTGCACCACCCATCAGGAGGTATCCGAACATCCCGACGCCCAGCCATGACGACGAGGCCACGACCAGCAGACCCGCCCCGTAGAGGAGGATGGAGCGGCGCTCCAGGACCGCACGGGACATGCGTCCGCCCCTACCACTGATGTAGGCGCTCGCCAGCAGGGATCCCACACCGAGGCTCGTGGACAGGACCCCCAACCCACCACCACCCCTCCCGAACAGGTCGTCGGCGACGCCGGCGGCCAACGAGAAGGCGAATACCGCTCCGAGGCCCGCCACGCTGAACGCCAGACGGAAGGCGATGCGCATCTCAGGCCTCACCCGGACGTACGCCAGGCCCTCGCGGAACTGGTCGCCGAGGGACCCGTCGGTCCCGGAGGGCGACCACGTCGTACGCACGGTTGCGAGGATGCCCAGGCCCACCACGTAGAGGCCCAGCGAAACGGCGAAGGCGAGGCCCGGCCCATGGAAGGCGAGGGTCATCGCCGCAATGGCGGGACCCACCGACCGCCCCACCGTGAAGGTGATCGACACCATCCGAACCGCTGCGACCAACGACTCCCGGGGCACCAGCACCGCCGCCATGGACTGGATCGGTGCCCACTGGAACGAAGCCGCCGAACCGCCGACGAAGTTCAGGAGGAGGATGCGCCACGGGGTCAGGCCGCCGGCCACGTAGAGGCCGACGACGACCGACATGACCAGCACCTGGAGGGACAGGCCGACGAGCAGCAGCATGCGGCGATCCATCCGGTCGGCCAGGGTGCCCGAGAGGGGGGTACCGACCACGGCCGGGATGAGCGCCACGAAGGACGAGGCCCCCACCCACGTGTTCGAGTCGGTGAGCTGGTTCACCAGGAAGGGCGTGGCCAGGCCACCCAGGAACTGGGCGGTCCCGCAGAGGGTCTGGCCTGCGGCGAATCGTGCGAAGGGTGGGTGGCGTAGGGAGCTGAACGGGCTGGCGCCAGATGCCGGACCGGCCCGGTTCTGGTCCCCCGGCGCGGCCGATCCGGCCTCGCCGCTCACCGGGTCAGGAACAACTGGAACTCGACGATGCCGTGGTCCTCGACAGACACCACGATCGACGCACCGGGAGCCTCGACGGCGTGGTCGGAGAACACGATCGGGAACGAACCGACCACCGTGACCACGTCACCGACCACGGTCGCAGCCAGGCTCACCTCGACCGGGCCGGCCATGCCGTTGATGGTGATCGTGCCAGCCACGACCGTCTCGACCGAAACGCCGTCACCGCCCAGGTCTCCGAGGGCGACGGGTCCCACAAGGGTGAATGCGGCAGTCGGATGGTCGTCCGTGTGGAGTGCGCCCCGGACCCTTCCGTCCCGGTACACCTTGTCGGACCGCAGGCCGCGTAGGTCCGCCGTCACCTCCACTGCCAGGAGGGCATCGCCGGAGAGCTCGACGGACCCGGCCACCAGGGGTGTGCGCCCGACCGCCGTGTTGGATCCGATTCCGTTGCCCAGGACCTCCTCGACCCGGTAGCCGACCCAGGTCGAGGTGAAGTCGCTGAACGAACCGATGCTCGTATCCACCGCCCAGGCCCCCGCCGGACCGGCAACCGGCAGGACCGTGGTGGAGGCAGGGGCGGTTGTCGCCGTCGTGGTGTCGTAGGCAGGCGCTGTCGTCGACGTCGTGGTGCTGGAGGCGGGAGCAGCGGTGGTGGCGGCCGTGGAACCGGTCTGGGCCACGCTGGCGGTCTCTACCGCCGATGCCAGGTCGGGAGCGGGTGGGGCGTCGGATCGGAGCAGGAACCACCAGCCGATGACGACCACCGCCACAACACCCAGAACCACCAGGGTCAGCCGTCTCCCGTCCATTCTCCGACCCTAGGTCCCACCTCCCGATCGGACCGTGTCGCGCCCCACCTCCTAGGGTCGGGTGCCATGAAGTTCGGAATCTTCTACGAGCACCAGCTACCCCGCCCCTGGTCGGACGGCGACGAACACCGCCTCCTGAAGGACGCCCTGGACCAGGTCGAGCTGGCCGACCGGCTCGGCTACGACTACGTGTGGGAGGTGGAACACCACTTCCTGGAGGAGTACAGCCACAGCTCCGCACCGGAGGTGTTCCTGGCCGCCGCCAGCCAGCGCACGGAGAGGATCCGGTTGGGCCACGGCATCACCCTCCTGCCCGGTGCCTACAACCACACGGCCCGGGTCGTCGAGCGGATCAACACGCTGGACCTGCTGTCCGACGGTCGGGTCGACTTCGGCTCAGGTGAGTCCTCGTCCAACGCCGAACTCGAGGGATTCGGCGTAGACCGTGCCACCAAGCGGGACCAGTGGCTGGACCACATCGAGGCCGCCACACGGATGATGGTCGAGGAGCCGTTCGCAGGATGGGACGGCCCGTGGCTGCAGATGCCCCCACGCAACGTGGTACCCAAGCCCCACCAGCGCCCGCACCCGCCGCTGTGGGTGGCCTGCAGCCAGCGCGAGACCATCCACCTGGCCGCCAGGAAGGGAATGGGCGCCCTCACCTTTGCTTTCGTGGAACCCGGCGAGGCCGAGCAGTGGGTGGATGAGTACCACGACATCATCGCCTCCGAGGCCTGCGTTCCGGCGGGATTCGCCGTCAACCCCAGCATCGCCTGCGTGCTGCCTTTCATGTGCCACGAGGACGAGGAGACGGCGCTGGACCGCGGTATCGACGGCGCCCACTTCTTCGGCTACTCCCTCGGCCACTTCTACGGGTTCGGCGACCACCGCCCCGGGACCACCGACATCTGGGCCGAGTTCCAGGCGAACCGCAGCGCCTTCGGGTTCGACCGTGAGACTGCCTCCCAGACGGCGGTCAGCCTGAGGGCACGGATGGAGAGCGAGGGGCTGCTCTCGCTGCGGGGCGCCATCGGTACGCCGGACCAGATCCGCCAACTCCTACGGGAATACGAAGCCGCCGGCATCGACCAGGTGATCTTCGTGAGCCAGGCGGGCCACAACCGCCACGAACACATCTGCGAGTCGATGGAGCTCTTCGCCCGGGAGGTCATGGGAGAGTTCGCCGAACGCGACCCCGCCCACGTGGCGGCCAGGGACGAGCGGTTGGCCGGCGCCGTGTCTGCGGCCCTGGCTCGACGCGAGGGCCCACGGACGACGGACCCGAACTACCGGATTCCTCCACCTACCGCCCAGCCATGACCCGGCGGTCCGCTGCAATCACGGTCGCGACCGTGGTGCTGATGTCTGCCTGTGCCGGACAGGGAGCCCTCGAGCCGGTGGACGCACCTACGGACAACGCCGGAACCGCCGCGCCGTCCACCACCGCCCCCACCAGCACTACCGCCGCGCCGTCCACCACCGCCCCCACCAGCACTACCGCCGCGGTA